>Ga0102590_1000414_pt1 | contig 98700 bp, 90 predicted proteins | sample AraplaMF_Col_mMF_FD_76859 | JGI IMG/M metagenome (GOLD analysis project Ga0102590, IMG submission 76859) | Arabidopsis root microbial communities from the University of North Carolina, USA - plate scrape MF_Col_mMF | ecosystem: Host-associated > Plants > Roots > Endosphere | place: USA... | reverse complement strand
CTCCGTCACCAGGCGGCGATGGCTCACGATCGAGCCGGAGCAATATCCGCCGCCATGAAAATACAGCAGCACGCGCGAAGGCGCGCTATCAGGGACGATCGACCACTCGCCGGCCACGCCGTCGCAATCGACGGCCTCGCATCGCACGTCTGGCGCCACCGGCCAGGTCGAGCCGACTTCGTCGAGACGTTCACGTCGCTCCGACCATCCGACCGGCCGCGGTTTGGATGTCAGCAATTTGCGGATGGCGTCGATCTCGCTGTGGGTCAAGGTCGGATCTCCCTGGTGGAGGCCGGTCATCACCTTACACGGCGCTGGCCGCTAGGTTTGGCGATTGTTCGCCAGCCAGGTGAAGGCCGCTAAAATTCCCGGCAGTTGCAGATCATGCCGAAGCTTGCCCGCTGCCGGCAGGAAACGATGGTCCACCGCGACGCCGGCCCGGCGCAACGCCTCGACATAGGCGGTCTGGACCGACGCCGAGACACGCTGGTCGTGCGGGTCGGTCAGCACGATGATCTTTTCCGGGGGATGGCGCGCCACCTCGGCGACATGGTCGATCGGGTCGACGAAATCGGTGTGGCCGGTGATATCGGCCGTCCAGCCGTTCTCGCGGTTGCGCTGCGCCACCGCGGTATTTCCCGAAGAGATCACCGCGCAACCGATGTCGGTGCGGCGCGCGATCAGCGCGGCCACGAGATGGCCGCCGCCCGATTGACCGACGAGATTGAGACGACGCCAGCCGAAATGCGCCTTGAGCCGGGTGAGCGCCATGTCGATCAGCGCGATTTCGCGCGGCCGCCGCCGGTCGAGATGGTGACCTGAGGAGCCCAGGATGCCGGGACGCGCCAGGTGGATGTAGGGGCGAACGAAGCTGGCGCTCAGCTGTTCGGTCAGCGCCTGCACGTCGTAGGCCGTTGTTGCAACGTACCACTCGTTGGCCACGACCTCGTTATCGCGCTTCTCCACGGCATCACCGCGCAGAAAGATCAGCGGATCGGCAGGAGCTCCTTCAGGCGCGGCGCCATAGAAGGCCAGCACGTCGGGCTTGCCGTCGACCTCGACGCGCACTCTTCCCGGACCGTCGCCATCGGATGGAGACGGTTCAATACCTTGAACCACGTCGGTGCCGGAGAAGGGGGTGGTCGGCAGGTCTGCAAGGATTGGAAATCTGATCACGCAACGATTAGCGATCGAAATCCGCCTTCACGCAAGTAGCTCCCAAAAAATTGACGAGGCGCGCGAGGAGCCCCTGCAACTCGGCCAGGCCGTGCTCCGATTGCTACAACAGCCCGCGATAAACGCCGGGCTCGGAGCCTTCGATCGGTATCGCGCCGACCGTCTTTGCATAGAACTCGGCAGGGCCGACGCCGCCGATGATGGCGTAGCCATATCCCTGCTGCTTCATGGCTTCGAGGCAATTGAACAGCAGTGCCTTGCCGATCCCGTGCTTTCTCTCGTTCGGGTCGACGCCGGTGGGCCCAAAGAAGTTGGGGCAGGTCGCATCATGGCAGGCGAACCCCAAAATGCTCTTTTGCCTGATCGCGATGAAGCAGGAGACCGGCTGCCGGGAAAACGCCACATCGACTTCGCTGGCCCAGGCCTCGCTGAAGTTCTGCCTGACCCAGGCGACGACCTTGTGCTTTTCGGGGGCGAGCGCGCGCCGCGTCGTGATGCCCGCTTTGCCGAGGCGCTCGAACGCGTCGTGCGCGGACGGCAGCGCGTAAAGCTTGACCAGCATGTCCATCGGGCGGCGCTTTCCTTCCAGGATTCGGCCTGCGCATTATCGCGGTTGGGCGGGCGCTCGTAAATCTCTCGGCCCTGGCATTGCGGGGAGGCCTGGATCCGCCCGGACCGGGGCAGCTGGGGACGGGCTCGGCCATGAGCAAAAAAATTTGCATCCCCCTTGAAACCAAATCGGGATTTTCTAATTTTTTTGCTGCCGCCGCTGGCGGTCCGGGCGCCTGATGGGCCCGGCCTTGAGACGGGCACCGGTCGTGTCCGGTGCCGCTCGTAACCAACTTGCTCCATGGAGGATTTGGCTATGCGCACATACGACTTCTCACCCCTCTGGCGCTCGACCATCGGCTTCGACCGCCTTTTCGACCTCGTCGAAACCGCGCAACGCGCCGGCGAGGATAACTACCCTCCCTACAACATCGAGCGGCTGGGCGAAGACCGCTACCAGATCTCGCTCGCCGTGGCCGGCTTCGCGGTCGACGAGATTTCTGTCACCGCCGAACAGAACACGGTGACGATCGAAGGCCGCAAGTCCGAGAAGGACCAGCGCGAATACCTCTATCAGGGTATCTCCGCGCGCCCCTTCAAGCGTCAATTCAGCCTGGCCGATCATGTGCAGGTGAGGAGCGCGTCGTTCGAGCACGGCCTGCTGCGGATCGAGCTGTTCCGGGAAGTGCCGGAGGCGATGAAGCCGCGCCGGATCGCGATCAACGGCGCTGCGCCAAACAATGTTCAACAGATCGAGGCGAAGGCGGCCTAAGCCTGCCGCGCCTTGAAAGGACAGGACGCTCCCCGCCCGAACAGCGCGGGCGGGAAGCGTTTTCTATCTTGTTCCATCCTTGCTTTATCCTTGGGAGGACGATCGATGATCGATCAGGCAGACAATGTCTTTGATCTGAATGCCGTGCTGCATCCGGGGACCGTGTTCGATCACCCGCGCGACGTGGTGGCCGACAAAACGCTTTCGCTCGCCGAAAAGCGCGCGATCCTGGCGTCCTGGGCGTCGGATGCGGCGGCGGTGACGTCGAACCCGGCGCTGCGCGAACTGGCGGGCACGAGGCGCATCGTTACGATCGATGAAATTCTCGAAGCGCTCTCGATGCTCGATAACAAACCGCCGGGACCGCCCGGCGGCAAGCCGATGCGGCGGAAATCGACGTCGCGCGTGGCGCTGGCGGCATAGGCATCAAGCGACCGATGCCCCAAAAAGGTTGCGGCCAGGCTTTGGGGGAAGCCTGGCCGCGCGCGAACCGGTCTGGGACGGGGAGGGGTGGGGATGTGACCGGGTCGCGGGTTCGTAAAATCCTTTACTTTCGTTATCGGTCGCGTGACGAAGCGGTCGCGACCGCGGGACGGCTGTCACCGAGCGAGACCCAGATATTGGGATCGCTCTGCGACTGGCGTTTGACGAAGCGGTAGCCGGTCTCGGTCCAGGCCAGGACGTTTTCGTTCTGGTTGTCGAGAACGAACTCGCCCTTGTCGGTCTTCACCGTCAGCACCGCGTGGCCTTCGCCCTTCTTGTCGCGCACCACCGTGATCAGCAGCGCCTCGCGCGGCCATCCGGCGTCGACCAGCATCTTGCGCTTCAGAAGCACATAGTCCTCGCAGTCACCGTAACCGTCCGTCGGCAACGACCACTTCTCGATCACGCCCCAATGATCCATGTCGGTGATCGGCTTGATGGTTTCGTTGACCCACTTGTTGACCCGCAGCAGATCCCGCCACGCCGTCTGCGACATCACGATGTCACGCGGCTGCGAAGCGCCGCCGTGGCATTCGCTGGCGTTTTCAGCGCAGAATTCGACCCAGCCGATCGGCGCACGTGCGGTCTCGCCGAGGCTGGCATAGAGCACGTCGCCGGCTTTCGCCGAGACGCACATCGAAGCGTTCATTCCCAAAAGGATGGCGATGACCGCCAGTCCCTTTCCCCGTCCCCTGAATGACATTGCGGTCCCCGTTTCTTGTTGGGACCATGTTTCGCACAAAGGATTTGCGCCGCCGCTAAGTCAGGCAAGTACATTTGACGCGAATACCAGTAAAGCGCGCAGCAAATTCGAAACTATGCTTGCGTTGAATTCGACTAAAATTTGAAACAACTGCAATTGATTCAAATTTTATCTATTAACGCCTGCGGCGCTGGAACTGCAGGCATTGGCGAGGGAAAAGGGCGCGGCATTAACCGACTTTTGGCCGGTGCCGGACAGCGAAAAGGCGGCATCCGATTGCACGGATGCCGCCTTTGAGGCTGAAAAATCAGGGTTTTTTGACGGCTGGCGCTTTACCGCGCGGTAACTGCGTCTTCGAGCGTCTCGGCGACCTGCTCATGGACGAACTCGAGCGCAAAGCCTTCCTCGAGGTTCCGCACCACGCGGGACTGCACCTTGCCGAGCATGACCAGCGATTTCAGGGGCGGGCGGTTCTCCGCGGCGATCGCGGCGCCCGACAGCGACAGGTCGATGATGCGGCAGGTCATCTTGCTGCCGTCCTCGAGGGTCAGCAGCGCAATCGGGTTGCGCGGCACGATACGGTCGTGGCGGCGGTCTTCCGGCAGGTTGAGGATATCGCGGTTGGCGAGCCAGGTGAGCTGGGCGGCGAGCTTGTCGCGCTTGCGCGCGGTCGCGCCGACCGTCATGGCAAAGCCGTTGTCGATGATGCGGGTGATCTTGCCCTCGACCCGGCCGATATGGTCGAGATAGGCGATCACGCGGTCGCCGACATTGCCGATGCCGGGCGCCAGCAGCGCCAGGCCACCCGGCGACATGTTAATAATCTGGCAAGGAAATTCGCGGCGATCCGGCAGCATATAGCGGCCGAGCAGGTGGACCTTGACGCGCTGAAAGCGCCGCCGCTCCTCTGCGGACGGGACCGTGGTTGTTTTCTTTTGCGCAAACGACATCTTCGCCACCAGACAGCCGGTCTTTCGGCGTCGCAAAGACCCTAAGGCCGACAGGGTTAACGATGTGTTAGCAGGGTTTGCAAAAGCAGGTGATCGACCCGGATGAAGGCTGCGTCGCCGTCAGCCGGGTGACCTCCTCATCAGGCGTTGCGGGACGGACCCGCGCGTCGCCCGGCCGTCAGGCGAGAAGCTGCTTCTCGATTTCGTAGACCGGCATCTTGATCAGATCCTTGGCGATCTCGCCATGCAGGGCCTTTCGGACCGCGGTCGAATAGTCCGTTCGGATCATGCCGAGCGCCCGGGGCGAGGCGACCATCGTCAGGGCCGAGGTTTCGCCGGTCGTGATCGCCGTGTTGAGCCGGTCGGCCAGCGCCTTCAGGAACAGCCGTTCGGCCTCATCGTGCCAGTCGGTCTGTTCGATGGAGCTGCGCGCGCTGCCGGTCGACTGATGAACGCGGCCCGGCGCGTCGCTTCCTTGCGCATGCGTGGGCGGGTCTTCATGCTCATGCACTTCGCGGGTGTGCAAATTCGGAAACAGGCGATCGCCGCGGTTTTCGAGAATGAGGGCCTTGCGGCCGTCGCACACGACGATCCAGTCTCCGGTGCCGATCTTCATCTTTGTCATTTTGGAACGCTCGCAGAAATCCTCGGGTTTCTCCCGGGTATCAATTCCGGCGCAGAGCCACATTGCGCGAGATCAAACAGGGCGCCGAACCCTGGAGGAGAGGTACGCCGGCGTCCCTGTAAAATTCGGTCGCTTGATCCAACGCAAAACGGCATCCGCGATCCCGTTCGATGGTACCGCCTTGGGAGGACCGCGCATGGCCATCGTAGAACAAGCACCGGGAAGCGGCACCGTCGCGGGCGACAGGGGCCGGAGCTGGATCAGGACCAACTGGGGATTGCTGCTCGCCGTCGCGGTGCTCGCCGGCATTCTTATGTTGCCGACGCCTGCGGACCTGCCGGTAGCGGCCCATCGCATGCTCGCCATTCTCGGCTTCGCCGTGATCATCTGGATGACCGAGGCGATCGACTACGCGGTCTCGGCGGTGGTCATCGCCGCGTTGATGGCATTTTTGCTCGGGCTGGCGCCGAGCGTTGGCAATCCCAAGGTTTTGATGGGAACGAGCGCGGCGCTCGGCCTCGCGTTCAGCGGCTTTGCCAACACCGCGCTGGTGCTGGTGGCGGCCGCGCTGTTTCTGGCCGCGGCGATGACCGCGACCGGGCTCGACAGGCGCATCGCGCTCACCATCCTGTCGCGGGTCGGCACCGAAACCAGGAATGTCGTGATCGGCACCATCGTGGTCGGCTTCGTGATCGCGCTGATGGTGCCATCCACCACCGCGCGGGTGGCCTGTCTGGTGCCGATCACGCTTGGCATCATCGCCGCCTTCGGCGTCGACCGGCGCGGCGCCTTTGCCGGCATGCTGATGATCACGACGGTGCAGACGGCCAGCATCTGGAATGTCGGCATCAAGACGGCGGCCGCGCAGAACATGGTGGCCATCGGCTTCATTGAAAAGGCATTCGGCAGGACCATCACCTGGCTGGACTGGCTGATCGCCGCCGGACCGTTCGCGGTCCTGATGTGCATCGCGCTGTATTTCGTCATGACGCGAATGATGCCGGCGGAAGTCGCACAGGTGCCGGGCGGCCGTGAGGGCATCCGCAAATCGCTGTCAGAGCTCGGGCCGATGAAGCCGGCCGAGATCAAGCTGCTGCTGCTGTCGGTCACCCTGATCGGCTTCTGGTCGACCGAGGGCGTGCTGCACAAATTCGATACCAGCACGACGACGGTCACCGCCGTTGCGCTGATGTTCCTGCCGGGCTTCGGCATCATGACCTGGAAGGAGGCGCAGCCGAAGATACCGTGGGGCACGATCATCCTGTTCGGCGTCGGGATCAGCCTCGGCACGGCGTTGCTGCAGACCACGGCCGCGACCTGGCTCGCCAATATCGTCGTCACTGCGTTCGGCCTGAAGAATGCGACGGCCATGTTCATTCTAGCCGTGATGAGCCTGTTCCTGGTGGTGATTCATCTCGGCTTTGCGAGCGCCACCGCATTGGCGTCGGCGATGATCCCGATCATCATCGCGGTGCTCAAGGGCGTCGCGACGCCTGGCATCAACGTCGTCGGCATGACGATGCTGCTGCAGTTCGTGGTCAGCTTCGGCTTCATCCTGGTGGTGAACGCGCCGCAGAACATGGTTGCCTATGGCACCGATACGTTCAGCGCGCGCGATTTCGTTCGCACCGGGCTGGTGCTGACCGTGATTGCACTGCTGCTGGTGATGCTGCTGGCCGCGACATATTGGAGGTGGCTCGGCTACGTATGAGGCGGGTGTGCGGTCGCTCCGGGCGGCAGCAGTCACTTCCGCACGAGTTTCGGTCAAGTCTGCGCGAGGCGATTGCCCTTCGCTGCGTTGTTTCGGTACCATCAGGGTTACCTGCCGCGCCCGTCCGGGCCGGTTAAAAACGCAGCGAATGGAGGGAAAATGCCGGGGGTGAAACGCGAGCGGGACCGCAATGTCAGCATTCTGACGTTGGACGAGCCGGCGAGCCTGAATGCGATGACGCCCGATTTGTTGGGCGACCTCGCCGCAGCGATTGCCGAGATGACCGGCGATCCGGAGGTGAGGGCGCTGGTGCTGACCGGCGCCGGCCGCGGCTTCTGCTCGGGCCAGAATCTGAAGGCCGCGCAGATCCTCGGCGACGACATCGCGGCCGGCGTGATGAAATATTACTGGCCGACATTCAGGGCGATGCGCGAGTGCCGCGTGCCCATCGTGGTTGCCGTCAATGGCGTCGCCGCAGGCGGCGGGTTCAGTCTTGCGATGGCCGGCGACATGATCGTCGCGGCGCGTTCGGCGCGCTTCATCCAGGTGTTCAGCCGCATCGCGCTGGTCCCCGATCTTGGTTCGACATGGCTGTTGCCGCGCCTCGTCGGCCGGCAGCGCGCGCTCGAACTGATGATGACCAACGAGCCGCTCTCGGCCGATCAGGCGAAAGAATGGGGATTGGTCCGCGAGGTGTTTGATGACGGCGCGCTGGCCACCGGTGCGCTCGAACTGGCGCGCAAGCTCGCCGATGGCCCGACGCGGGCGCTGGTCGCGACGCGCCACCTGATCGATGAGAGCGAGCACGCGAGCTACGCCGACCAGTTCCGCCGCGAGATCGAGACGCAGGCGGAAGTTCGCCTGAGCGCCGACGCGCTGGAAGGGCGCAACGCGTTCCTCGAGAAGCGCGCGGCCGTGTTCACGGGGCGCTAGCGAAAGGATCAGCCGCCATGGCAAGCGAGAACGTCGCCGATCTCATCGCCGAGACGCTGGCGCAGGCCGGCGTCAAGCGCATCTTTGGCGTGGTCGGCGACAGCCTGAACGGCCTGACCGATGCATTGCGCAAGCGAAAGGCGATCGACTGGATTCACGTCCGTCACGAAGAGGTCGCCGCCTTTGCCGCCGCGGGCGAAGCGCAGATCACCGGGGAACTGGCGGTCTGCGCCGGCTCCTGCGGCCCCGGCAATCTGCATCTCATCAACGGACTGTTCGATGCGCATCGCAGCCGCACGCCGGTCCTGGCGATTGCCGCGCAGATTCCGTCGGCCGAGATCGGCGGCGGCTATTTTCAGGAGACGCATCCGCAGGACCTGTTCCGCGAATGCAGCCATTACTGCGAGCTGATTTCCGATCCGGCGCAGCTTCCCTATGTTCTGGAGAACGCCATTCGCGCGGCGGTGGGCAAGCGCGGCGTCGCCGTGGTCGTCCTTCCCGGCGACGTCGCATTGCGGCCGGCGCCGAAGCGCGGCATCTCGCCGAACGCCGGGCTGTTGCCGGCCGCGCCTATCGTGCGACCTGCCGATTCAGGGCTGGAGGCGCTGGCGAAACTGCTCAACGGCGCCAAGCGCGTCACCCTGTTTTGCGGCCGCGGCTGCGCCGGCGCACACGACGGCTTGATGCAACTCGCCGAAACGCTGAAGAGCCCGATCGTGCATGCGCTCGGTGGCAAGGACCATGTCGAGTTCGATAACCCCTATGATGTCGGCATGACCGGCTTTATCGGCTTCTCGTCCGGCTACGCCGCCATGCAGGCTTGCGACGTGCTGCTGATGCTGGGCACGGATTTTCCCTACAAGCAGTTTCTGCCTGCGGATGCGAAGATCGCGCAGGTCGACCTCCGCCCCGAAAATCTCGGCCGCCGCTGCAGGCTCGATCTCGGCATTGTCGGCGACGTCGGTGCCACCATCGGCGCGCTGTTGCCGAAGCTGAAGGCAAAGAGCGACCGCAAGTTTCTCGACGACAGCCTCGCGCATTACAGGAAGGCGCGCGCCGGGCTCGACGAACTCGCCCGCGGCACGCCGGGCCAGAAGCCGATCCATCCGCAATATCTGGCGCGGCTCCTCAGCGAGCAGGCGGCGGAGGATGCGGTGTTCACGGCCGATGTCGGCACGCCGACCATCTGGGCGGCGCGCTATCTCGCCATGAACGGCCGCCGGCGCCTGATCGGCTCCTTCGTCCACGGCTCGATGGCCAACGCCATGGCGCATGCGATCGGCGCGCAGGCCGCGCAGAAGGGGCGGCAGGTGATTTCGATGTCGGGCGATGGCGGCTTTGCCATGCTGATGGGCGATCTGATCACGCTGACGCAGATGAAGCTGCCGGTGAAGGTCGTGATCTTCAACAACGGCGTACTCGGCTTCGTCGCGATGGAGATGAAGGCCTCCGGTTTCATCGAGACCGGCGTCGATCTCAGGAATCCCGATTTCGCGGCGATGGCGCGCGCCATGGGCATTCATGCGGTGCGGGTGGAGGACCCCGGCGAACTGCCGAACGCGATTCGCGACGTGCTGGCCCATGACGGTCCCGCCGTGCTCGACGTCGTTACCGCGACCCAGGAATTGTCGATGCCGCCGACCATCACGGCCGAGCAGGTCAAAGGCTTCAGCCTGTGGGTGCTGCGCGCGGTGATGAGCGGCCGCGGCGACGAGGTGATCGACGTCGCCAAGACCAATCTGCTGCCGCGCTAGGCCGGGAACCCGGGTGCAACCTTTAATCGGCTGGACGGTTGTTCAGTGGGCTAAACAGTAAGGCTCTATGTCCAAATGGCTCAAACAGTTTCTGTTTGGAATTTGGGGTCTTCTGCTGATCCCGCTAATCGTGCCTATCCTCGAAAAATGGTTGGAGGAAAACGTCTTCTCCGATCCCAGCGGCATGGCCACGACGGTTTTTCGTCACGCTGTGGCCGCGACCATTTTTGATAATTTTCGTGCACTGGGCCAACAGCGTTGGTTCAGATTTGCGTTGGTCTTTTGGACCGGGATCGTAGTTGGCGTCTCACTGGAATGGCTAAGCCGGAAGTCGGACGAGAAGAAAGCTTCCGAGCTCCGGAGCCTCGGCGCCAAATTTCGCAGTCTTTCAGACAGCCTCAAAAATCGGACCGCGTCGTCAGGATGGCCGGACAATGTGGGTGATCTCAAACCTGCAATCGTGTCCGCACTTGGCTCCGCCAGGAAAGTTCATCTGTGGGTCCCGGATGAGCACGTGTACCAATTGCCGGACGCGTCATTCCTTTGTGAATACTTCAGATGTGTCGGAAAGCTTCTCGAGGATGGAGAAATTGACAAGGCTAACAGAGAGGCGCTCTCCTGGAAGCCATTCCTCAATAACGTGACATTGTCTTGAGTTTCCGCGCTGAGCCCCCGCTTTCACTCAGCCGACCTGGCCGACGAACTGCTGCAGCTCCGGCGTCCGCGGCGCGGCGAATACCTCTTTCGGCACGCCTTCCTCATGCACCTTGCCGTGGTGCATGAAGACGAGCTTGGTGCCGACGTCGCGGGCGAAGCGCATTTCATGCGTGACCAGGATCAGCGTCATGCCTTCGCGTGCCAACTGCTCGACCACGCGCAAGACTTCGTTGACCAGCTCGGGGTCGAGCGCGGAGGTGATCTCGTCGCACAGCAAAACTTTTGGCCGCATTGCCAGCGAACGGGCGATGGCGACGCGCTGCTGCTGGCCGCCGGAGAGTTCGCTCGGATAGGCGTCCATCTTTTCCGACAGGCCCACCTTGGCCAGCACTTCGGCAGCGGTGGCACGGGCTTCCGCCTTCGACACCTTGTTGACGACGGTCGGCGCCAGCATGACGTTCTCGGCCGCGGTCAGGTGCGGAAACAAATTGAACTGCTGAAACACCATGCCGACGTGGCGGCGCAGCTCGCGCAGATTGGTCGCGGCGCCGCCGACCTCGATGCCGTCGGCGACGATGCTGCCGGACTGGTAGGTCTCCAGCCCGTTGATGCAGCGGAGCAGGGTGCTCTTGCCGGAGCCGGAGCGGCCGATGATCGCGACCACGTCGCCCTTGGCGATATCGAGCGAGACGCCTTTCAGCACCTCGTTCTGGCCAAAACTCTTCCTGACGTCACGGATGCTAACGAGCGACATTGAGGCGGCCTTCGATTTTCTTCGCCCACCAGGACAGCGGGAAGCAGAGACAGAAGTAGATCAGCGCGACCAGCGAGTAGACCAGGAACGGCCGGAAGGTCGCGTTGTTGAGCATGGTGCCGGCCTTGGTCAGTTCGACGAAACCGATGATCGAGGCGAGCGCCGTGCCCTTGATGACCTGCACGGAGAATCCCACCGTGGGCGCGACCGCGATGCGCGAGGCCTGCGGCAGGATGACGTAGCGCATCTGCTCGATATAGCTCAGTGCCAGGCTGGAGGAGGCCTCCCACTGGCCCTTCGGGATCGACTCCACGCAGCCGCGCCAGATTTCGGTCAGGAACGCGCTGGTCCAGAACGTCAGCGCCATCGTCGCCGCGGCCCAGGGCGACACCTCGATGCCGAACAGCGCAATGCCGAAGAAGAACAGGAACAGCTGCATCAACAGCGGCGTGCCCTGGAAGAACTCGATGTAGGCCTTGGTGAACCATTCCAGCGGCGCGATCCGCGACGTCCGCATGAAGAGCAGGATCAGGCCGACGATGCCGCCGCAGAAAAATGCGATCAGCGACAGCACGATCGTCCACTGCGTGGCGATCAGGAGGTTCGACAGGATGTCCCAGAAGCTGAACTGCAGCATGGTTCACCTCGCCTTGAAGATGACGCGGCCGAGCGCGCGCAAGGCTGCGCGCATCAGCATCGCGAGCAAGAGGTAGGCGAGCGCCACCAGGAGATAGACCTCGAAATTGCGGAAGTTCCGCGACGCCACCAGGTTCGCGGCATAGGTGAGGTCTTCCGCCGAGATCTGCGACACCACCGCCGAACCCAGCATGACGATGATGATCTGCGACGACAGCGCCGGATAGATTTTCCGGAACGCCTGGTTGAGCACGATGTGGCGCAGCACTTCCCATTTGGTCATCGCGAGGCTGAGGCCGGCCTCGATATGTCCTTTCGGCACCGCCTCGATGCCGGCGCGGATGATCTCGGTCGAGTAGGCGCCGAGATTGATCACCATGGCGAGGAAGGCCGCAGTGGTTTCGCTGAGCTTCAGCCCGAGCGCCGGCAGGCCGAAAAAGATGAAGAACAGCTGCACGATGAACGGCGTGTTGCGGATCAATTCGACATACACGGCGACGATGCGGCCGAGCCAAACGGGGCCGAACGTGCGCGCCGAGGCGCCGGCGGTGCCGACCGCGATGCCGACAACCGTCGATACGATCGTCAGCACGATCGTGAAGATCAGCCCCTGCAGGAGCACGTTCCAGTAAGGCAGCAGTTCGGCGAATTGCAGCTTGTAGGACACTGCGGCGCCTCCAGCCTTGCGCCTAGAAGCCGGGCGGCAACGGTGCCTTCAGCCATTTCTCCGACAATTTGCCGATCTCGCCGGACGACTTGGCCTTGGTGATGATCTCGTTGACCTTGGCGAGCAGCGCCGGCTCGTTCTTGTTGAGCCCGACATAGCAGGGGCTGTCCTTGATCACGAACTTCAGCGCCGGCGCGCGGGCCGGGACCTTTTCAGCGATCGCGGCGGCGACCGTGTTGCCGGTGGCGATCAGATCGACCTGGCCGGACACGAAGGCGGCGATGGTGGCGTTGTTGTCCTCGAAACGCTTGACGGTGGCGTCCGGCGGGGCGGAAGCCGTCAGCGCCTGCTCCTCGATCGCGCCGCGGGTGGCGCCGATGGTCTTGCCCTTGAGATCGGCCGCGCTCGAAACCGCGATCGCCTTGGTGCCGAACACGCCGGAGAAGAACGGCGCATAGGCGATCGAGAAGTCGATGACCTTTTCGCGCTCCTCGTTCTTGCCGAGGCTGGAGATGACGAGGTCGGCCTTGTTGGTCTGCAGGTAGGGAATGCGGTTGGCGCTGGTCACCGGAATGATCTCGGTCTTCACCCCGAGTTCCTTGCCGATCAGATTGGCCATGTCGATGTCGTAGCCCTGCGGCTTGAGATCGAGCCCGGCGGAGCCGAACGGTGCGAAATCCTGCGGCACCGCGATCTTGATCACCTTCGACTTCATGATCGAATCGAGGGCGTCGGCATGGGCCTGCGTCGCCACCGCGGCAGTGGCAAGTGCGGCGGCAAGCATCAATCTCTTGAACAGCATACGAGAGGTCTCCGAGGTTACGACGGAATGCGCCCTGCGAGATTTTCTCTCGGCGCGTATCATTCGGCGATGTGGCCCGGCTCCACGTCGTGATTCGACCCTGCCTGACGCCTCGCATTTAGGCAATGCTTGGCCGTGCTTTTTTTGGAGGCTGTTTGTGGAGCGTTTTCGAGCATGGTCACGAGGCCATGCGGTGTCAGAGAACCGCCGGTTCGTGATTACCGCAGGCCCTCATAGACCATGAAGCCGCGCGCGATGGCGAGCTTGCGCAAGGCGCGGGGGACCAGCTTTTGCGGCGTGTGCACATAGCGCCACGACGTCAGCTTGAAATCGCTGATCGTGCCGAGGTCGTCTTCGAACGGCGCCAGCAATCCGGTCATGCTGATCGGCGCATGCGCCCGGTTGTTGAAGGGCAGCAGCAACAGCTCCAGATGCGCGGTCTTGCCGTCGACCGAGGCTGCGGTGATGCCGGCAATCGCCGGCAGCATTTCTTCCGCGACATAGGTGATGATGTCTTCGATCTCGCGGCGGCTGTCTTCGGTGAACAGCGCGGAAAAACTCGCATCCTTGAGGTCGCGGCCGAGCAGGGCGCTGACCCGCGTTCCGGCGACGCGAAACGGGTAGCCGGCGTCGTTGTCATAGGACAGCACGAAGATGTCGCCGAGCAGTTCGCGCACCGCGCCAGGCTCGATCTCGCTGCGGTCCGGCGCCCGCGCATCGCCGCGCTTCGCATTCCAATAGGCGAAGAACTCGCGGCTCGATGGGTGTTTCATGTCTTAGTCCTTCGCCCCCGGGTTGCTCCGGGCGAGACACTTCTGTCCCGCTTCTGCGCAACGCGCCTTCCCTCGGTTGTTGTGCAGGAGGGGCTTTGCAGCGTCCATGCCGTTGAGCCGATTTGCTCTCGCCGGGTGCGGCTTTGCGTTGTTAACGTTAAATTAACTATGAGGTTGGCGAGGGCGGGTCGCTGCGCATAGGGTGGAACGCATCGGACGGCGCCGGCTTATCTCAGGGTACTCCGGCGCAGTTGGTACACAGTGGCGTCAAACAGTTTGGTCATCGCGCGGGGAGGGGTGGGGATGTGATCCTTCGCTCCTGGGGCGTGAGAAGATCAGCAGGACAAGGGAGGATGTTCTCAGCATCCTCCCTTTTTCGTTAGATGGCGGGCCGCGTCCGGGAGCCGATAATGCCGATTGCGCACTTGCACAGGGCGGGCAAAGCCGCCTATCTGGATCCATACGCCTTCAAGCCCAGCTAAGGTCCTGGACCCCTTGGAATCCCAGTCCTACTCCTCCGATATCGAGCCGCCGGACGCGCCGCATGAGCCGATCCTGACGCTGCCGGGCGCGCTGACGGCCTATGTCGCGCTGATCGCCGTCATTCATTTGCGGGTGCTGCTGCCGGCGGAGCTGGAGAACTGGACCATCGACGTGTTCGGTTTCATCCCGAAGCGCTACGATTCCACGCTGCTCAAGATCACTTTTCCCGGCGGGGCGGGCGCCAAGGTCTGGACCTTCGTCACCTATTCGCTGCTGCATGCCAACCTCAGCCATATCGGCTTCAACATACTCTGGCTGTTGCCGTTCGGCAGCGCGCTGGCGCGCCGGTTCGGCCCGGTCAGGTTCTTCACGTTCATGGCGGTGACGGCGGCGGCGGGCGCGCTGGCGCATCTCGTCACCCATGAGCACGCGATCGCACCGATGATCGGCGCCTCGGCCTCGGTTTCCGGCGCCATGGCCGCCGCCATCCGCTTCGCCTTCGTGCGGGGAAGCTTTCTTTCGTTCCGGCGGGGCGATGCGGATGCCGCCGCCAAGGTTCCGGCGCTGTCGCTGGTTCGTGCATTGCGCAACGCACGCGTGCTCGGATTTCTGGCGGTGTGGTTTGGCGTCAACATCATCTTCGGCCTTGGCTCGATTTCGATCGGTGCCGAAGGCGCAAGTGTTGCCTGGCAGGCGCATATCGGCGGATTTCTCGCCGGCCTGATGCTGTTCTCGCTGTTCGATCCGGTGCCGCACGGCATGCCGCACGCCGCCGACGCGGCATCGCCGGACGAGCCAGGCCGCGTCTGATCGCCGCTTGCGGCGAGGGGCGATTTCATCCATCATCTACGAAAGTTGTAACGCAAGCCAATGCCGCTGCCGTGCCACGGCAGCCGCGCTTGCAGGCCGTGCCCTGAAACGAAACCGGCGCGGAACTGTTGATTGAAGACTCGCGAACATGTCGGGCCCTCGGGCGCGAACGGATTCAGGGAGGCGACAATGACGGTACGTTCAATTCTCGACACCAAGGGTCATCAGATCCTGAGCGTTGAGCCGGAAGCCAAGCTTTCGGCTGCGGTCAAGATCCTCGGCGAGCGCAAGATCGGCGCGGTGCTGGTGATGAACCAGGGGCGGCTCGAAGGGATCTTGTCGGAGCGCGACATCGTCCGCGTGCTCGGCGAGCGCGGCGCCAGGGTGCTCGAGGAGCCGGTCGGCGACGTCATGACGCGCAAGGTCGTGAGCTGCCGCGAGTCGGATACCGTCGCCGGGATCATGGAAATGATGACGATCGGCAAGTTCCGCCATTTGCCCGTGGTCGAGAGCGGCAAGGTGGTCGGCCTGATTTCGATCGGCGACATCGTCAAGCGCCGCGTCCAGGAATACGAGGCCGAGCAGGAAGCGCTGCGCGACTACATCAAGACGGCCTGACGATGCCTTCGCGCTGAAATGAGGGCCGAAGTCCTCATTTCTGGCGCTGCCGTGTTTTCAATTCTGGCTGTCGTTGGAACGAGCGAGCCGGCGTTTGCCTGTGTGTGCCAGGGGTGCGGCTGCAAGGGCGGTCCGGGCTGGCGGGACAGGGACAATCATTGTGTCTCGCGCCGGCAATTGAAGAAGGTCTGCGGGGAGCCGCCGACAACCAATTGCACCTACGAAGGCGCCACTCAGGTTTGCCCGAGCGAGCGCGGATCGCAGCCCCGAAGGGCAGGCGGGATTCCGCAGTAATCCCGTTCCGCTATTCCTTGTCCGCCTTTTCGACCGCCGGATCGGGAGCGCCCGCCGACGGCGCCAGGATGTGGATCGCCTCCTGGATCGAATCGATCGCGCGCTCGGCCGCCTTGACGCCGTGGGCGATCAGGTCGTCGGCGCGGTGAAAATCGAACCAGCCGATCTTGCCGACGCGGGGCGAGATCAGGAGATCGGGCGGGTCGCCGGCCAGCCGGGCGCGGGTGATGCGGTCCTGCATGATGTTGAAGGCATCGACCATGACCGAGGAGATGCCCGGCCGTCCGCCGCCGCCGAAGAACTCACGCTTCATGGTGCGTTCGGCCGAGAAGAACTTTCCGATGCCGCGTTTGCGCGGCTCCGGCCCGGCTGCAGCTTCCGGCATCACCGAGACCGAAACGCCCGGCACGGCACCGTGGGAATAGATCGTGGTGGAGTGCGCGAAGACGTCGCTGGAAAGATTGGCGGCGATGACGATTTCGGCGCCGAGCGCGCGCGCCGCCGAGACCGGCACCGGATTGACCAGCGCGCCGTCGACCAGCCAGCGGTCGCCGACCAGTACCGGCGAGAATATTCCGGGCAGCGCGTAGGAGGCGCGCATCGCATCCACCATCGGGCCGTGGGTCAGCCAGATTTCATGGCCGGTGCGCACCTCGGTCGCGACGGTGGCAAATTTCACCGGCAGTTCCTCGATCAGGCTCTGGCCGAGCGCGGTTTCCAGCTCGGCCGCAAGCTTGGCGCCGCCGATCAGGCCGGAGCCGTTCAGGCGGATGTCGAGGTAGGAGAGGACGGTTCGCGGCTGCAGGCTGCGCGCCCATTCTTCCAGCGTGTCGAGATGCCCGGCGGCATAGGCGCCGCCGACCACGGCCCCGATCGACGTCCCGACCACGACATTGGGCATGATTCCATGGGCAGCCAGCGTCCGGACGATGCCGATATGGGCAAAGCCCCGCGCGGCGCCGCCGCCCAGCGCCAGCCCGATCACCGGCCGGCGAATGCTGCCGAGCCCCACTTTGTCTTGGGACTTGTCGTTGTTTTGGGCGTCGGAGCCCTTTTGGCCGCGGCCCATCCAGCTATCCAACACGCAAACTATCTCCTGCGGCTTCAAAGGATATTCGCCGCGGCGCGGCCGCGCCAGAACTGCCTGTTCCGATCCGGACGCATGGTTTACGCCCGGAGAAGCCGGCCTAGGCGGGGAATGTGACTGGACCGCGACCGCCGCATTAACATTGGGTGTCGGGGTGGGTTCCGGCCCCGTAGCCGTCCGGACCTTCGCGCCTCAGGCTTGAATTTGCCGCGTTTTCGGTGAAAAGCATGGCCATGATTTCGGGCGATCACGGTATCGTTGGAAGCGGGCGGGGCGGATGGCCTTTCCCGGCGCTGGCGCTTGCCTGCGCGCTGCTGCTTCCGTCGGCCGCATCGGCCCAGTGGTTCTCGGACCGCCCGCCGCCGGTGCCGCCCGCCGTCGTTCCGGACAGCCAGACCGGGCCCGCCCTTAACCTCGCGCCGCCGTCGGAGACCAGGGGGCTCCCACCGCCTTCCACGCCGCTGACCCAGCCGACCATCGTTCAGCCGCAGGTCACCGCGGTGCCGCCGGTGGTCCCGCCGCCGGGGGCCGCCATCGCCAACCAGGCCGTGCTGTCGCTGACCGCGCGCTATGGCAAGGACCTGCCGGTCATCAATGGCGGGCTGGTGTGGCGGGTCTTCGCCGACAAGCCCGACGATACCGGCACGTTCAAGCTGATCCGCGAGGAGCGCGGCGCCACGCCGAACATCGTGCTGCCGCCCGGCAATTACGTCGTCCACGTCGCCCTTGGCCTGGTCAGCGCGGTGCGTGCGGTGAGCCTGAAGGCGGAGACGGACCGCGTCGCCTTCGTGCTGCCGGCCGGCGGGCTGCGCATCGAAGGCCGGGTCGGCTCCAGCAAGATTCCGCCGAACCAGATTTCGTTCGCGCTCTACAAGGGCAGCCAGTTCGAGGGCGGCGCCGAGCGCTCCTCCCTGATTCCGAACGTGGCCGCCGGCGACGTCGCGCTGCTGCCGGAGGGCACCTATTACATCATCTCCAACTATGGCGACGCCAACTCGGTCGTGCGCTCCGACATCCGCGTCCAGGCCGGCAAGCTGACCGATGTGACCGTCAGCCATCGCGCCGCGGTGATCACGCTGAAGCTGGTTTCCGACAAGGGCGGCGAGGCGCTGGCCAACACCGCATGGTCGGTGATCACGCCGGGCGGCGACGTCATCAAGGAATCGATCGGCGCCTTCCCGCGCGTGGTGCTGTCCGAAGGCGAATACCGCGCGATCGCCAAGAACGAGGGCAAGGTGTTCGAGCGCCCGTTCAACGTCGTCAACGGCGTCGACGGCGAGGTCGAGGTCATCGCGCGCTAGCCGCGGGATGGGTTGGCGGCACACCGCCGGGCTGCCCGGATAAAAAATCCGCAAAACAACCCCATGCAAAGTAGGATTTGCCCCGGTTCCCGGCGCTCACGCCGCTGGCATCCGGGACACGAGAGGTCCGCCGCTGCCGCGGCGCGTCGGCCTCAAAACCGCGTCACGATGTCGGACAGGGCCGGGCGCGGGCGATCCTCGGCGGGCTTTGCCGGTGTGCCGATATGGATGAACCCGGCGAGCTTTTCGTCCGCCTTCAGTCCGAGCCCGTCGAGCACGTCGCGGTCGAAGGCGAACCAGCCGGTCAGCCAGTTGGCGCCATAGCCGAGCGCGGTGGCGGCGGTGACAATGTTCATCGCGCTGGCGCCGGCGGACAATTCCTGCTCCCAGGCCGGCACCTTCGGATGCGGCCTTGTAAAGCTGACGACGGCGATCACCAGCGGCGCGTCCATCAGCCGGGATTTTTCGACCTCGATGTCGGCTGATGGGGCAGACGGATTCTTCTTCGCAAATACCCGCGCGATGATGTCGCCGGCCCGCGCGCGCGCGTCGCCCTCGAACACGATGAAGCGCCACGGCGCCAGCTTGCCGTGGTCCGGCACCCGCGCGCCGATGGTCAAAATGGTCTCGAGTTCGCTTGGCGTCGGGCCAGGCCCGCTCATCTCGCGGGGCTTGACCGAGCGGCGGATTTTCAGGAGTTCGATAGCGTCGGGCAAAGGTGTCTCTTCGTTGTGGCTGGAATTTTCTCCTAGCACAGATAGGTACGCAACGAGACCGTTCAAAACCAGACTAGAGCGGTTTTAAAGATATCCATTCTCTCTTAGCGAGCATAATATGCTCGTGTATCCTTCGGATGGTTTCATGGACCGGGAGACGGGCATGACAACTGATTCCAACATCTGGATGGGAGTGATTGAGAAGTCGTACCAGTTCTACGCTTACGTCTTCACGCTGTACGTGATCTGCATGGGGCTTCTGCGGTGGTATGGCCAAACGACTTGGCGTAGACGCGAAGAAAGGTGTCGTAAGGCTGCTGGTTTACCGGTGGCTTCGTGCTTCTCAAATGCAGAGCAGGGATTCACTTACACCAGTCTGTTGCAAGGAGGTTTCGACGGAGCTCTTATCACCGCGGCCCAGATGGCGTGGGTTCTACTCATGCTGGGTTTTTTTTGGTTGCAGTGGGCTTTTGTTAGCTTGCTCTTGCTGATTTTCTTGGGAGGGCCGCCTCTAAAGCTCACCGATTTGGATGTTCATATTTGGGAATTGGTTTCAATCCTGATGTATTTTCCGGTTATCATGGTCGCTTCTGTTGCCTTGAGGAATCTATTCACGTCTCGCCACCGTATCAGCCTTCGCTCCTTCGTTCTCGCCATCTGCCTGATTGTCGCTTGCGTCGCCGCGACAATCATCGCGGTTTGGGCAACCGCTGACAGAACAACGCTTGTATTGGTTCAACTGTTCTCGGTGGCAGTTATGTCTCTGTGTATGTCTTTCTTCATGGGCATTGCGAACGGTCTGCGCCTGGCCGATCCTGAAGCAAGCTATCCGCTCGTCAGCGTCGAGCTGCAGCAGGGAGCCGGCTTTGATCGGGTCTGGCTATATGAGCGCACCGACTCCGATTATCGTTTCTTGTCGGCTACCGGAGCCAACTATGTCGTTCCGGCAGCCAACGTTACGAAGATCACGAAGATCGGGGATCAGTCATAATCCGGCGCGCGCCCGCTTCACGTCCGGTGGCGTCGCTTCCTCGACGAGGGCGGCTATCGCCTCGTCGGTCGGCATCACCTTCTGGCCGTCGCTGCCGAGCCGGCGGACCGAGACCGTATGGGTCTCGGCTTCCTTCTTGCCGACGACGAGAAGGGCAGGGATTTTTGCCAGCGAGTGTTCGCGGACCTTGTAGTTGATCTTCTCGTTGCGCAGGTCGATCTCGACACGCAAGCCGGCGCGCCGCGCGGCGGCGGCGACCACCTTGGCGTATTCGTCGCCTTCGGAAGTGATGGTCGTGACCACAACTTGCGTCGGCGAAAGCCAGAGCGGGAAGTTGCCGGCAAAGTGCTCGATCAGGATGCCGATGAAACGCTCCATCGAACCGCAGATCGCGCGATGCACCATCACCGGCGCCTTCTTGGAGCCGTCGGCGTCGATGTAGAACGCGCCGAATCGCTCCGGCAGGTTGAAGTCGACCTGCGTTGTGCCGCATTGCCAGTCGCGGCCGATGGCGTCGCGCAGCACATATTCGAACTTCGGCCCGTAGAACGCGCCTTCGCCCGGATTGATCGCGGTCTTGATGCGGTTGCTGCCGCTGGCCTGGATTTCCGCCAGCACGGTCGCCATCACCCGTTCGGCATGTTCCCACATCTCGTCGGTGCCGACGCGCTTCTCCGGCCGGGTCGAGAGCTTCACCGTCAATTCGCCGTCGAAGCCGAAATCGGCATAGGTCGACAGGATCAGCTCGTTGATCTTGAGGCACTCCTCGGCAAGCTGCGCCTCGGTGCAGAACACATGCGCGTCGTCCTGGGTGAAGCCGCGCACGCGCATCAGGCCGTGCATCGCGCCCGACGCCTCGTAGCGGTGCACCACGCCGAACTCGGCAAGGCGCAGGGGCAGGTCGCGGTAGCTCTTCAGGCCGTGCTTGAAGATCTGCACATGGCCGGGGCAGTTCATCGGCTTCAGCGCGAACCAGCGCTTGTCCTCGGCCTCGTCACCGGCCGACTGCGCCGCGAACATGTTCTCGCGATACCAGTCCCAATGGCCCGAGGTCTCCCACAACACCTTGTCGAGGATCTGCGGCGCGTTGACCTCGTCATAGTCGCCGGTCAGGCGTCGCCGCATATAGGCGATCAAGGCCTGGAAGATGGTCCAGCCCTTCGGGTGCCAGAACACCACGCCGGGCCCTTCCTCCTGGAAGTGGAACAGGTCGAGTTCGCGACCGAGCTTGCGGTGGTCGCGCTTCTCGGCTTCCTCGATCTGCTTCAGGTAGGCATCGAGCTCTTCCTGCTTGGCGAAGGCGGTGCCGTAGATGCGCGTCAGCATCGGGTTGTTGGCGTCGCCGCGCCAATACGCGCCCGCCACCTTCATCAGCTTGAAGGCGCCTCCGATCTTGCCGGTCGAATTCATGTGCGGGCCGCGGCACAGATCGAACCAGTCGCCCTGGAAATAGATCTTGATCGGCTCGTTGCCGGGAATGGCGTCGACCAGCTCGACCTTGAAGGCCTCGCCCTTGTCGCGGAACACCTGCTTGGTCTTCTCGCGGTCCCACACTTCCTTGGTGAAGGGCTTGTCGCGCGCGATGATCTCGCGCATCCGCTTTTCGATCGCGGCAAAGTCTTCCGGCGTGAACGGCTCGTTGCGGAAGAAGTCGTAGTAGAAGCCGTTCTCGATGACCGGGCCGATCGTGACCTGCGTGCCCGGCCACAGCGACTGTACCGCTTCGGCCAAGACATGCGCGCAGTCATGCCGGATCAGCTCCAGCGCGCGCGGGTCGTCGCGGTTGATCAGTTCGAGCCTGGCGTCCTGCGAGATCGGATCGTTGAGATCGGCCACCACGCCGTCGAGCGCCATCGCCACCGTGCGCTTGGCCAGCGAGGGCGAGATACCCTTGGCAACATCGAAGCCGGTGGTGCCTTTGGCGTAGTCGCGTTTCGCGCCGTCGGGGAAGGTAACTGTGATTTTTTCCAAGGGTTCAGCCGGTTTCAGATTGGCGAGGCCAAACTGGAAGCCCGATGGGGGCGTATTCTGGTCAGGCATTGTCGTCTCCTAATGCTCACTCCTGCGAACGAGCGCAGGTAAGCGGGAAGCAGCGGTATAGCAGGGGATTCGGCTCAGGCAAATGATCCGTCTCACTGTGTTCGCGAGCGCTCCAGGAGGAGTTGTCTTCTAGAACCAGGGTCTCCGGTGGAGACCCCCCGTATCTTTTCCATGGTGGGTCGATCCAGGTTCCTCAAAATCTCGCAGCCATCGACGGTTTCTGACAGTAGAGCCTTGGCGAAGATTTTGCCGAATTCTTGATCGCCAGCACTGGATGATCCGAAGCCGGAAAAGAAGAAGCCAGGGATCGAAGATTCTCGCTGCAGGAAGTTGTTGATTATGCCTCTTGCAATGCTGGAACTTTTGCTATCACAGATGAACTTGATGAGAAATTTCGCTCGCCGGTCGTTAAAGTTTGAAGGGACCTTTGTCGCCTCTTCGCAATCACGCCACTGCTGTTCAGCCTTCGTTGCGGCGTCCTCATTGAGCTTACCCAATAGCGCCGAATGCATTCGTTCGTGCGTTGCCTTCCGAATCATCGCATCTCGGATTTCACTCACACTGCCATCTATGTAGTCCTCGATAGCCTCCGTTGTGGTCAGGCTCGATCTGACTCTGAAGAAGGGAGGCGATCTTATGATGATACCTCTTTCGGATACCTGATTACTGACTTGGCCCTCTTTGCACCTCACGTTTCGTGATCTCCAAACGTATATGCCGGACATCGCAGCGGAGGTCAGCAAACTATCTTGCAGGTTTGCTCCCTGTACGGACGCTTGATTCAATGAAGCGCCTCCCAAATGAGCTAACCATAACGAAGCTCCTTGCAATTGGGCATCATTCAATGCGGCGCCTCGTAGGTGCGAATTGAAAAGGTCTGCGCCTTGCAACTGCACACCCCTCAGCGATGCTCCCTGAAGCTGGGCGTTTTGCAAGCTGGCGCCTTGTAGCTTCGCGGCGTTCAGAACTGCCCCGTGAAGCTTGGCGTGGTCGAAAATCGATCCTTGAAGTGCGGCGGATCTGAGAGAGGCCTCCTGTAGCTGCGATTCTTTGAAGTAGGCGCCCTGAAGTTTGGCGCTGTTGAACGTAGCATTGACCAGGCGGCTGCCTTCGAAAGAGGCGCCCTGAATACTTGCATTGTCGAATGTCGCGCCAACCAGGCTCGTGTGAGAAAAATCGAAATAACGGAGGTCCGCAAACGAAAATATCGCGCAGTCCAAATTTCGCTCACGCAGAATTCTGGTGCGTTCGCTTTGATACGTGAACAGTCCTCGATCAACGATATCCTTTTCGATCCTCGGTAGTTCCTTTCCGTCGACGAAATTCGCCCGCGTTACGTCCAGCCTGTCAAATCGCTTGGCAAGCCCCCGTTCGCAGCTTGAGCCGGTGATCTCTCTTCCGCTCAGAATGTCGGCGTATTGTTCGCCGGGGAAGGTCGCGAACAAAAGGGCCAGCACAACACAGAATACGGCCAGCAGCGGAAACATGACGCGGCCAAGGCGACGTAACTCTCTTCTTTGTTGCCGTATCGGCCAGTCGAAAATTCGTGTGCCCTTCGGGGTGAGGGGCCATGGCTTCTTTTGCAGAAGCGGCCACAACAGACAGGTGGCAGTCCTTCTTGGCAGGCCCGTCAGCTGCCGAAGTTTGTATTTAAGGAGGGGCCAATCGAAGTCGCGTTGAGCGTCCAGCACAAGCGGCCAAAACAGGAAGGCGGCCATCAGCTCGAGTAGGATGAGCAGTCGATGAGCCCAGGTGGCGGAGTAGCTGTGATACGGCAAAAAGGCGATCAGGAATGCGACAAGGATGATGATTGGCGCAAAAACAAGCGTGAACCAAGCCATGACTCTCAACGCGTTTCCGAGCCAACCCGTGCGTTCACGGGGTGAACCGGCAAACATTTGAGCAAATAGTGTGTTCGCCAGCCTTTGTCGCATCATCGCGTTGGCCGTCGGCGAAGGTATTGCTTGATCGACGGCCGCGTTGTAGCTCGCGGCTGTGCGAGCCAGCAGAAGGACCTGCAACAACACATAGAAATGAAAAAAGAAAAACAATATGGGCGCGAGGAAAAAGAAGCCCCACAATGGAAGGTCAACATTCAGCACTGGTAGCTTGATCGGTTCGGACAGCAGTAGTTGACGGTGTTCGATCGTGGTTGCTGCTATCAGCAAGTACAACGAAAACACCAGGAAGCTGATCCAGATTCCAGATACGCGCGTCGCCGAATCGTTGAGCGATTTCTCCAGCGCCTCAACGTCGAACAGAGCTGCCTTTTTGGGTGGATTTACTTTCATTTCCCTGCCCGCACACGTTGAAGAATTGCAAACAGGATGATTGAGCGCAAGGGTTGTGCCAGCATATAGAGGTCATCGATACGGCAGGACCGCTGTCCGAATTATCGTTGGCATCGATAGCTCAATGCGCCGCTGGCGTTCTGATCAGACGCGGGGACAGATCATGTTCTGCGGCCGGCGAGGCCCGTCGCTGATCCCGTAGGCCCCGTCAACCGCGAAGAGTGGCGTGCCTGCCCTGATCAATCATGACGGCAAATGCCAGATGCCTTCGGGTTTGGGTGTACACGTCGGAGCGGGATCGCTCTCAAGGGTTGCGACGTCACCGAGCTTTGTCTAGCCTCGGCCATTGCTCTTGTGGTTCGCAAAAAATCGTTCCGGCCCGATGATGTTTCGCTTTTTTCTCCTCGCCGCCTTGCTGCTGACGTCAGGTGGATTGCGCGCCGAGACGGCGGCCGAGAAGGCCGGGTTTGCGCCGCGGCTGCTGATCTATAACGCCAGGGGGCCGGCCAATTCCTGCGGGGCGGGCTGCGACCGCTGGATCGCGATCGAGGGCCAGGTCGATGTCGGGGCGGCGGCGCGGGTCGCCCGGTTCCTGCGCGAGGCCAAGGATACGACACGGCCGATCTATTTCCATTCGCCGGGCGGATCGGTCAGGCCGTCCTATGTGATCGCCCGCATGCTGCGCGGCCGGAAGGCGGTTGCCCGGATCGGGCGCACCATCGCCACCGCCTGCACGGGAACGCAGGTCGATGCCGCCTGTGTCAAGGTCAAGAGCGCCGGCGGCGAGGTCGAGGCCGAACTGACGACGCGCAACGCCATGTGCAATTCGGCCTGCGGCTACCAGTTTCTCGGCGCCACGACCCGCGAGGTCGCGCCCGACGCCGTGATGGCCGTGCATAACTCCAAGCTGACGCTGGTCGTTCACGGGCAGGTCTCGGCGCAGCAGATGGCCGAGTTCAAGCAGCGCGGCATGGCGAACGCCGATCGCGAGCGCGCCGCCTTCGTCACCTCGATGGGCGTCAGCCGCGAACTGGATGACCTGATCAAGACGGTGAAGTTCGAGACCCTGCACGTCCTGACGCGCGCCGAGCTTTATCGCTTCGGCATCGACAAGCGTTCCCTGCTCGAAACGCCCTGGACGTTCGAAACCGCGGCGCGCCCCTATGTGCGCAAGATGGCCGCGGCCCGGCAGGGCGACGGCGCCGCGTTCCGGTCGATGGAATGGCGGCTGTTCTGCGAGGCCAAGACCCGCGCCAGGCTGATGTTCGTCCGGGAATCCAGCGAGGACGCCGGCAACAGGACGGTGATGCTGATGGCGGGTCCACAAAAGTCCGTCGCCTTCGGCAAATATCCCGCGCGTGTCGGCAAGTACGAGGTCTGGAGCGACGTCGTCACGCCCGAGGCCATGCAGGCGATGCTGGCCGCCTCCCGCCTGCAGATGGGCGAGAGCAGCGCTGCGGTGGAAGGCAAGGCCAGCGTTTCGACGTTCGACATCGATACGCTCGGCCTCGAAGGGGCGTGGATGCGGCTTCTCGCATCGTGCCCGGCCGACAGCCCGCGGCCGGCGGCGGCATCCACCAACCTCAACGCCGCGCCCGCCGCTCCCGCAAATCCCGGCAAGTAATCCCGACGGGCAGGCGCAAGGCCGGCATTCGACGGCTGGCCATGCATTTGGATGCAGTTGCATTGAAAGCGGCAGCTGTTATATGCGCGGCGTGAAGTCATTTGCGCCCACCGCCCTGATGCTCGGCAACATCGTCACCGGCTGCACGGTGCTGGCGCCGGCGGGCATGCTGGTCGAATTGTCCTCCGGTCTCGACGTCTCCATTCGCACCGCCGGGCTTCTGATCACCTTCGGCGCGATCGTGCTCTGCGTCGGCTCGCCGGTCACGGCCTGGCTGACGTCCAGGATCGAGCGCCGCGCCTTGTTGACGGCGACGATCGGCGTGCTCGCCGTCGGCAATCTTGTTTCCGCACTGGCGCCCGATTACGCCAGCCTGCTCGCGATCCGTCTGGTCATGCTCGCCATCGGCGCGCTCTACACCCCGCAGGCCGCCGGCACCGCGGCGCTGATCGTGCCGCTGGAAAAACGTGGCGGCACCATCGCCTATATCTTTCTCGGCTGGTCGCTGGCGGCCGCGGTGGGCCTGCCGGCGATCACTTTCATCGCCAGCCGCTACGGCTGGCAGGCGGTTTACGGTGCGATCGGCGCGATGGGCTGCGCCAGTTTCCTGCTGCTGGCGTGGCGCCTGCCGCGCGGGCTGATCGGCGCGCCGGTCGATCTGAAGACCTGGGCCGCGATCGGGCGCAACCCGGCCATCTTGCTGCTGCTGTTGATCACGACGCTGCAGATGTCCGGCCAGTTCGTGGTGTTCACCTATATGGGGCCGCTGCTGGCGCGGCTGACCGGGGCGGGGCCGGACCCGATTGCGCTGGTGTTTGCCTGCTACGGCGCGTGCGGCGTGATCGGCACTGTCATCGCGAGCCGCATCGTCGATTCCTGGGGCGCCTGGAAGACGTCGATGCTGTTCACCTCGGTGTTGCTGACAGGCCTCGGCGGCTGGGCGCTCAGCGCCGGGATCTATCCGCTGATGGCGGTTTCCGTCGCGATCTGGGGCATCGGGTTTGCTTCCACCAATTCGATGCAGCAGGTGAGGCTGGTCGTCGCCGCGCCCGCGCTGGCGGCCGCCTCGGTATCGCTCAACACGTCGGTGCTCTACATCGGGCAGGCCACCGGCTCGGCGATCGGCGGCTTTCTCTACGCGCACGATCTCCTTTATGCCGCAGGCTATGTCGCCACCGCCTTCGTTGCGCTGGCGGTGACGATGGTGATCCTGAGCAAGCCGCGTCGTGTGAAGGTGGGATAGAGGCGCGCTCTGGGGTGGCAGTCGCGTGCATTATCGGTGCTGCTCGCATCGTGCTTCAGAACACGATATCGGCCCAAACTCCGGCGTGATCTGACGGCCACAGCGAGGGATCGCGAGGGGCTGGCCCATCGAAGCAAACGCCACTCGCTGCGGTTTCGATTGCACCGCTCGTCCAGATATAATCGATGCACCGGTCCATCCGCGGCCAATAGGGATGGGATATTGCGCCATCTCCTCCAGCCAGCGGCGTGAATGCGGTGGGCGAGGTTTGAGTAGGACGAAACCGGCTGGCCATCAGGGCCGCGGAGGGCATGTCCAGGGTCGCGTTGAAGTCGCCGCAGACGATGCAGCCCGAGACGTCATCTCGTCTGTCGATCCATGCCAGAAGCTGTTGGACTTGAAACAGCCGAAGCGAATCATCGCCACGTGACATGTAGAGATGCGTCACATAGATATCCAACGGCTTGCCATCCACGAGAACGCGGGCGACCAACGCCACGATATCGCGCGTCTGAAAGTCGAGATTTCCCGTCTCGATGACGGCAAAGCGGGTGAGCAGCGCTTCGCCTTCGACCGAGGCCAAGCCGTTTACGCGCGTCTGCTGGACCAAATTGTAGTCGATGCCCTGGACCGGTCCGATATTTCCCCGCAGTTCTCGCGCCGTCTGCCGCGCGATGCCCACTTCGTTGAGCGCAATGATGTCCGGTTGGAGGACCTTCATGCCTTCGACGATCAGAGGGCTTCGTTCGTCCCACCGCTTGTGATCCTGCTCAAGATTGAGCGTTACCACGCGAAAGCGCGTTGCCATCCGGTCCCTTCCATCGCCATCCTAATCCGAAATCCGCGTCAGCGTGGCCTTGAAGGCGACGCCCGGCATCTGCAGCGCCGCGCCTTCGAAGTCGACCATGTTGCCGTTGTCAGCGCCCTTCAGCGTCACCGTGATCATGTCGGTGCCGAACAGCGGCTTGAAGACAGGATCGGGGTTGTGGCGCTGCGTCGTGACCTTGACGTGGATGCCGTCGTCGCGTGCGGCATAGTTGCCGACGAAGGCAAAGGCGGAGTTGCCGCCGCGGAGCTTGCCGTTGGTCGCGTAAATGACGCCGGTGCCGGTGCCATGGACCGTATGAAATTCGACCTTGTATAAGCCTTCCTGCAAAATGCGTCCCCGGAAGTTGTATTGAGTAATGGCTGCATCCTAGGGCGGAGCGGGCGCTTGGACAAATGCTGCGTGGCACAAGTCACGCGTCATCAACATCTGAATTCGATTTTGGGGGAGGATGGTCGCAGCTGCGATGCCGCGGCGAAGAATTACCGGCCCGCGTAGGGCGCGCTGGCGATCCGCGTCAGCGCGGGCGTTGCCGCCATCTTGACCAGCACTTCCTTGAGGGGATGCTCGGTCCAGGCCTGGGTTACGTAATCGCGATGGGTGATGCCGTCAGGCGTCTGCACGAACACGACGCTGCCGGGGCGCAGCGGACCGTCCATGCTTTCGGTCACGGTGATGCCGCGGTCGCGGAGCATCTGCATCAGCTCCAGGTCGTGCCGCTTGGTGTGGCGGGTGTAGGAGGAGACGAAAAAGCCGGTCCGGTTTTTCTCGATCCACGAGGCGAACTTGTCGAACTCGCCATAGACGGCATCGAGCAGGAACACGCCGCGGACGCGATTGGGAAGGCCGCCGACCTCGAGGCTCCAGGCGGTCGGCAGGAAGCCGCCGCTATAGCCGACGATTACGATCGGCAGGTTCGCAAACGCCTGCGCCGACTTCGGGTCGCCATAGAGGCGGGCGAGGTGGCTGGCCGATTCATCGATGAAGCGCTTGAGGCCGCCCGGCTGCCAGAACTTGCCGGCCGAGGAGTCGGCGGCATTCACCGCCAACTGGGGCGCGAGCAGCACCGCGTTGACGCCGGAATCGGAGATCTGCTGCGGCACCAACTGGCGGTCGCGGACGTCGCGCTCCAGCGTCGCGCCGTTGCCGTGGAAGAACACCACGATCACGCCGGGCTTCTTGACGTCGAACGTCTCAGGCACATGCACCAGCACGCGGCTGTCATTGTAGGTCTCGTCCTGCCAATAGACCCGCCCGCTGTAGTTCTTGTGTCCCTTGCGGTCGCCCTTGGTGACGTTGAGGAAAGGCTCTTCGGAGCGCGGGTTGGTGCCAAAATAGGGGAAGGCGGACGACTTCATGCTGACCAGCGTGGTGAGCTCCTCGCGCTCAGGTCGCGGCAGAGTGAGCGTCGGCGTCAGCGAGGCGAGCCTGACAGGCTCGGTGCGCACCGCGCGCGGCTCCGGCCCAAGCGCGACCTGGCGGTGGATCTGCGGCAGGCTTTCACCGGCGGTCGGGAAACGATCGGCGAATTGCGGTTGCGGGAAGCGGTCCTCGAACGTGTCGGCCCAGGCCTGCGACTTGGACTTGCCGGCGCGCGATTTGGCGCCGTCCGTGTTCGCCGCCAGCATGCCGGCATCGGGCGCCTTGCCGCATTGAACGAGAACAAAAGACAGCGGCACGATCAGCGCAGCCATGGCGACCCAGTGCCATCGCAGCAGCAGGGCGCGGCGCAACGCGGCCGGTCGCGCCGGCCGGGTGGCACGATCTATCGTCTGGAATTTCGGATTAGCTCCGACCATCCACCCCAATGTCCCAAGATCCACCGTCAACCAGCGTAAACCCGCACGCGTTCAGGCGACGTTAAGCGTCCGGAAAAACTCCCCACATCCGGACGCCTGAAAAGACCACGCAATCGTGTCCCGATTGTGGGACCGCCACGATGTTTTCGCAATCCGGTAGTGGCACGGGTGTGCCGGGCGGTACCATAAAACCTATTTTGTGTCTCAATTTAAACCTTTGTTAACATTGCTTGAACTGCGGAACGTCAGCCTGCACGATGCGACTCCTGGCTGCGGCGCTGAAGGTGTGGGTCCGAGATGGCGGCATCAGAAACGGGAAGCCCGGCTTGGCCCGGCGCGCGCTCCGGCAGCGGCTCCACCGTTTCGGTCCTGGTGGCGGTTGCCATTGTCGTCGCCGACATGGTCGGCGTCGGCGTCTTCACCAGCCTCGGTTTCCAGGTCAAGGACATCCCGTCCGGCTTTTCGATCCTGCTGCTGTGGACCATCGGCGGCATCGTCGCGCTGTGCGGGGTGTTTTCCTACGGCGAGCTCGGCGCGATGTTTCCGCGCTCGAGCGGCGAATACAATTTTCTCGGCCGGGCCTATCACCCGGCCTTCGGTTTTGTGGCGGGCTGGGTTTCGGCGACCGTCGGCTTCGCCGCGCCGGTGGCGCTGGCCGCCATGGCGTTCGGCGAGTACGGCAAGTCGGTATTTCCCGATGCGCCGCCGCTGGCGCTTGCGGTCGGCGTGGTCTGGCTGGTGTCGCTGGTGCAACTCGCCGGCATCCGGCATTCCTCGACCTTTCAACTTGTCGCCACCGTCCTGAAGGTCGTGCTGATCGTGGCCTTCCTGGCTTGCGGCTTCGTGATCGGTACGCCGCAGCCGACCTCGTTTGCGCCGCAGGCCTCCGACTTCACCCACATCGTCAGCGCGCCGTTCGCGATCAGCCTGGTTTTCGTGATGTATTCCTTCTCGGGCTGGAACGCGGCGACCTACATCATCGGCGAGGTGAGGCTGCCCGAACGCAACGTGCCGCGGGCGATGCTGATCGGCACGTTGATCGTGCTCGTGCTGTACGTCGCGCTCAACGCGGTGTTCCTGCACACCGCGCCGATCGACAAGCTGGCGGGCCAGCTCGACGTCGCCCGCATTTCCGGCAGCTACATCTTCGGCGAGTTCGGCGGCCGCATCGTCGGCGCGATGATCTGCGTCGGGCTGATCTCCTCGATCAGCGCGATGATGTGGATCGGGCCGCGTGTCATGATGACGATGGGCGAGGACCTTCCGGTGCTGCGTCTGTTCGCGCGCAGGTCGACCGCCGGCGCGCCGGCCTATGCGATTCTTTTCCAGCTCACGGTCGCGAGCCTGATGCTGTTTACGCGCAGCTTCGAGGCGGTGCTGGAATTCATCCAGTTCTCGCTGCTGTTCTGCTCGTTCTTTACCGTGCTCGCCGTCATCAAGCTGCGCATCACGCATCCGGATCTGCCGCGGCCCTACCGCGCCTGGGGATACCCGGTGACGCCGCTGGTCTTCCTGCTCGTGACCGGCTTCATGATGTACTATCTTTTGAAGGAGCAGCCGCTGCGCTCGTTCCTTGGTCTTCTGATCATGCTGTCAGGCCTGTTGATTTACGCCGTCTTCCGCAAGCGGGCGGATCAGGTCGCGGCGGCCGCAATAGGCCGCGAGTGACCATGCTGCATTCGCTGAGAATGGCGGGGCTTGCTGCGGTCATGCTGCTGGCGGCCGTGGTCACCGCGCATGCGCAGACCGCGACGCTGGACGACACCGCGAAATTCCTGGCGGGCATGATGCCGGCGGCGGATTCGCCGCTTGTGCCGCTCACCAAGGAGGCGGCCTGGCAGCGCCACGCCAAATTCTTCGATACCGCGTTCGGCCAGCTCGAGCAGCGCCAGCTGTCGCGGATCCGCGCCTGGGCGGATGCCAATCTGGCGGCGCCGAAGCCGACCATGTTCTACATGTTCTCGGGCCCGGACTTCCTCTATGCGAACGCGTTCCATCCGAAGGCGTCGACCTATGTGCTGAGCGCGCTGGAGCCGGTCGGCGCGGTGGCTGACCTGACGAGATTGTCGCGCGGCGGCATCGCATCGGCGCTCTACAGTGTCGAACGCTCGCTCTCGTCGATCCTGAGCTTCAGCTTCTTCATCACCAAGCAGATGAAGACCGATCTGCAGGCCGGCCAGATCAGCGGCACCTTGCCGATCCTCTACGTATTCCTGGCGCGCTCGGGCATGACGGTGAAAAGCGCTTCGCCGATCGCGCTCGACGACAAGGGCGCGGCCTATTCCGCCGGCGAAAATCCCGGCCCCAACGCCGTGCGCGGCGTGCGCATCATCTTCTCCGGCCCCGAGGGGCAGGAGAAGACGCTGTATTACTTCTCGACCGATCTCTCCAATTCCGGCGTGAAGGCGAGCGGCTTCCTGAAATTCTGCGAAACGCTTGCGCCCGGCAACAGCCTGATCAAGAGCGCATCCTATCTGCTGCATTCCGGCAATTTCACCACGGTGCGCAACTTCCTGCTCAACAACAGCGCCACCATTATCCAGGACGATTCCGGAATTCCGCTCGGCTATTACAGCACGAAGAAATGGCGCCTGTTCCCGTTCGGCCGCTACCTCGGGCCGATCGACGAATTCCCGGGACGCTATCAGGAATCCTATGCGGCACTGTTCCGCCGGGCGCAGCCAATCGATTTCGGCATCGGCTATCGCTGGCGCACGCCTGAAACGAATGTGCTGCTGGCGGTGAGATTGCCGGACGACGGATCGCCCGCCATCGATGCCACGTCGCAGGCCGAGGCGCCGCCACCGCCGCGCCCGCGCAAGCCGCGCCCGCCGGCGGATATCGGGCCGCAGCCGCGCGGCGGATTTTTCTACTGGCGCTGAGCCGCTGGATCCGGACGCGCCGCGATCACGTGTCGTTGACGCCGCGCCAGCGTCCATAGCGCCACGGCCGATACCAGCGCGCGCCCGGCGGCGCCGCGAGCGGCACGTTGTCGATGCCGGACGTGCCCCAGGGCTGGCAGCGCAATAGCCGCGCCAGTGTCATCCAGCCGCCGCCCCACAGGCCGAAACGCTCGATCGCTTCATCGCCGTACACGGAGCATGTCGGCAGGTGCCGGCAGTTGTAGCCGACCAGCGGCGACAGCGTATGGCGGTAGATCCAGATCAGCGCGCGTCCCGCATTGCGCGGCAGGCGGCGAGCCGTGCTGGCACAGTCCGTGCATTGTTTTTGCGGTGAGGATGAATGTTGGACGGGTGACATGCAGAACTATCTACGTAGTTTTGCGGGAGTTCCAAATCAAGGAACTCAATTCGTGCAGATATTTAGCCACACTTCGCAATTATCGCACCGCAAACAGACGCCGCAAGCCAAGGTATTATGGACGACACAAGTCAGCACAGTTACCGTTTTCGTACGGATCGATGACAGAATCATCTTGCGCTAAAATGGGGCCGTTGCCGCTCGTCATAGACGGGGCTTGGGGGAAGGAACCAAATTGAGCTTTGTGATCTCGCTGAAGTTTCGCGGATGGGCTCTTCTCGGTGCCACCGCCTTCTGTCTCGCATTGCCCAGCGCGATCACGACGCTCGGCGATTCAGCGCACGCCGGCGGCAGCCTCGAAGAACGCAAGCAGCCGATGCATTTCAAATGGAATGCGTGCCAGCCGGATTGCAAGGGCTGGGTCTCGGCGGTCGGCATCGTGACGTCCGATAGCCCGCGGGAGTTCGACGAATTCGCGCGGGATCGCCAGCTCGGCGGCGCCACCATCGTGCTGGATTCCAGCGGCGGCTCCGTCAACGACTCCATCACGCTTGGCAGGCGGTTCCGCAGTCTCGGAGTGTCGACCACGGTCGGGGCCACCGTGCGCACGCAGACCGCGAATGGCGAACGCGCCAGCGTGGCGCCGGAAGCCTATTGCGAGTCGATGTGCGTGTTCCTGCTTCTTGGCGGCAAGACCCGTTACGTGCCGCCGGTCGCGCATGTCCGGGTGCACCAGATCTGGATGGGCGATCGCGCCGACGATGCCAAGGCCTCGAGCTATTCGGCGCAGGATCTGATGATCGTGCAGCGCGATATCGGCCGTCTCACGAAGTACGCCTTCGACATGGGCGGAACCGGCGATCTGCTGTCGCTGGCGCTCAGCGTGCCGCCGTGGGAAGATTTGCACGAATTGTCGCGCGGTGAACTGCGGCTGGCCAATCTGGTCACGACCGACGCGGCCAGCGACGTGTTCCCGCAGGACAATTCGGCCGTGCCGATGGCGGAAGCCAAGCCGTCCAAGCCGCAGGACCGTTTCGTCAGTTCCGCCGTCGAGGGTGAGGCGCCGGCACAGGCCGGCAAGTCGACGAAAACCGCCGAAGCCGCGGTTCCGACCGGCGGCAATGCAGCCGCGCCGGCGCAGCCCGCCCAGCCGCCGAAGTAACTGCCTCCACCCGAACAAGTGTCATCATCCGCGAAGGCGGATGATCCAGTACGCCGCGCGGCTGTGATCAATCGAGAATTCCGGCATACTGGATACCCCGCTTTCGCGGGGTATGACGACGGTATGTCGGGGAGATGCCTACGCCTGCGCGGTCTGCTTGGCCCGGGCTTCGATCTGGCCGATGGCGTCGACCACGGCGTCGAAGGTCAGCATGGTCGAGGCGTGGCGGGCCTTGTAGTCGCGCACCGGCTCGAGCAGGGCGATGTCGGCCCATTTGCCCTGCGGCGGACTGCCGTTTTCCTTCAGCATCTTACGGACGGTTTCTCGCAGCTCACGTAACTCGCCAGCCGTCGAGCCGACGACATGGCTGGCCATGATCGAGGAGGAGGCCTGGCCGAGTGCGCAGGCCTTCACGTCATGGGCGAAGTCGGTGACCACGGGGCCATCCATCTTGAGGTCGACCTTGACGGTCGAGCCGCACAGCTTGGAGTGGGCGGTGGCGCTGGCGTGAGGGTCGGGAAGGCGGCCGAGACGGGGGATATTGCCCGCCAGTTCGATGATCCGCTTGTTGTAGATGTCATTCAGCATGTGATCAGGTGTCCGGGGCGGCGGTCGGAGCGCCCTTGGCGGCTGGGTTTCATCGTCCTATATATGGACAGGAACGGCGGAAAAAACAGCCTGGCCGTTCGCTTTGGGGGAGCCGGCATCGAAACCGGTTCAGCCTTTTATGTGTTGTGGATGGGACTCAGGCGCCCGGCGGGTCAAACCGCCCCGTCTGCCCGGTGACACTCCGGCCCTTTGGGGGCCGGTCGAACGGAGAAGACATGGACGCATTGATCAAATCCCTCCGCCCAGGCAAGCCTTCCGACGTCAAATCGCCCGATGTGGCCCCGGATGCCCGTCCCGCCGAGCTCGATCCCGCCGAGTTTCTGGCTGCTGCGGTCCGCGCCGACCTGCCGCGCCCCTCGCGCGCGGAGGCCGAACAGGCGGTGCAGACGCTTTTGAGCTATATCGGCGAGAACACCTCGCGCGAGGGCCTTCTGGATACGCCGCGCCGGGTGGTCGAAGCCTTCGACGAACTCTATCAGGGCTACCACCAGTGCCCGGCCGAGGTGCTGGACCGAACGTTCGGCGAGACCGCCGGCTATGACGATTTCGTCCTGGTTCGGGACATCGAATTCACCTCGCAATGCGAGCACCACATGATGCCGTTCTATGGCAGGGCGCATATCGCCTATACGCCGGTGGAGCGGGTGGTGGGGTTGTCCAAGCTGGCGCGGCTCACCGACATCTTCGCCCGCCGCCTGCAGACCCAGGAGCACCTGACGGCCCAGATCGCGGCCGCGATCGACGAGGTGCTGAAGCCGCGCGGCGTTGCCGTGCTGATCGAGGCGGAGCATACCTGCATGTCGGTGCGCGGTGTCGCCAAGCATGGTGCGATGACGTTCACCAGCCGCTTCACCGGCATGTTCCGCGACAATCCGGCGGAGCAGCAGCGTTTCCTGTCCCTGGTGCGAGGCCCGAACCGGTAACCTCGCTTAACTTTCCGCGAGGGTAACCGTGTCCCCATCTGCAACGACCAACGAGCGTGAAGAGGGGCTGGCCTTCCAGCCCAAATTCGACGCGTCCGGCCTCGTGACCTGCGTCGCAACCGATGCCGTGACCGGCGACGTGCTGATGGTCGCGCACATGAACGAGGAAGCGCTGCGCAAGACCATCGCCAGCGGCGATGCCTGGTACTTCAGCCGTTCGCGCAATGCGTTGTGGCGAAAGGGCGAGACCTCGGGCCAGACCCAGCGCGTGGTCGAGATGCGGATGGATTGCGATCAGGATGCGATCTGGATCCGCGTCGAGCAGCAGGGCGCCGCGTGTCACACCGGGCGGCATTCGTGTTTCTATCGCAAGGTCGAGGCGGCCGGCGGTGACACACGCTTGTCGTTCGTCGATGCCGACAGGCAGTTCGATCCGGCAGAAATCTACCGCAAGTAGCTTCAATCGACCCATGCACTAATGTCGCAGCTCCCGACACGGAAGCTGCGTTGCCTCTGGTGATGCGATCTGGCAAGGCTTCATCTCGCGTTTGAGATGGGGCATCACGGTGGCGCATCGACTTTTCTCGATACTCTTCCTTCTTGCTTCGACAGTGTTTCCGCTTGGTGCCGCCGAGGCGCAGACCACCGAGCGCGCTCCCGACACCATGGCCGCGCGGGTTCTCGCCTGCGCCTCCTGCCACGGCGCGGACGGCGAGGGCACCAGCGACGTGTATTTTCCACGGTTGGCGGGAAAGCCCGCGGGCTATCTCTACAATCAGCTCGTGGCCTTCAGGGATGGGCGCCGCAGATATCCGCCGATGAACTATCTGCTGGAATTTCTGCCCGATGCCTATCTGAAGCAGATGGCCGAATATTTTGCCTCGCTGCGGCCGCCGTTCCCGCCGCCCGCCATTCCCACCGTGAGTGGCGACATCCTCGCGCGCGGCGAATCGATTGCCATCAATGGCGATCCGCAGCGCGGCATTCCGGCCTGCGCCGGTTGTCATGGCTCGACGTTCGGCGGCATGGAGCCGGGGATACCCGGTCTGCTCGGCTTGCGCGCCAGTTACGTCAGCGCGCAGCTCGGTGGCTGGCGCTACGGCACGCGGACCGCCGCGGCGCCGGACTGCATGCAGATCATCGCGGGCCTTTTGACCGAAGACGACGTCAAGGCCGTGGCGGCGTTTCTGTCGTCGCGTCCCGCGCCGACGGACCCGTCCTTTGCCAGGCGCGGCAGCCTGCCGATGCCGATGGCCTGCGGCAGCCAGCCGAACTGAAGGGGGAGATCGTGCATATGCCGAGAACCTTGAAAGCTCTGCTGCCGGCTTTCCTCGTATCGTGGCTGTGGGCTGGCGTGTCGGCAGCGATGGCGCAGGATGCCGCCCTGATTGCCAAGGGCGAATATCTGGCCCGCGCCGGCGACTGCATCGCCTGTCATACCGCGCGCGAAGGAAAGACCTTCGCCGGCGGCCTGCCGATGAAGACGCCGTTCGGCACGCTCTATACGTCCAACATCACGCCCGATCCGCAGACCGGCATCGGGACGTGGACGTCCGACCAGTTCTACCAGATGATGCACAACGGACGTTTCCCGGACGGCGGGCTGGTCTATCCGGCGATGCCGTTTGCCTCCTATACCAAGGTGACGCGCGAGGACAGCGACGCGATCTACGCCTATTTGCGTTCGGTCCCGCCGGTGAAGCAGCGCAACCGCGAACACGATCTGAAGTTTCCCTTCAACAATCGCTCGCTGATCCTCGGATGGCGCACGCTGTTCTTCAAGGAGGGCGTGTTCAAGCCCGATCCGACCAAATCGGCGGAATGGAATCGGGGCGCCTACCTGGTCGAGGGGCTCGGCCATTGCGGAATGTGCCACACCGCGATCAACGCGCTCGGCGGCAGCTCGGAATCGCAGGCCTTCGAGGGCGGTTTGATTCCGATGCAGAACTGGTACGCGCCCTCGCTGACGTCGAACAAGGAGGCGGGCCTCGGCGACTGGACCATCGAAGAGATCTCCGACTATCTGCGCAAGGGCGTGTCGGCCCGCGGCGCGGTCTACGGGCCGATGGCCGAAGTCGTCTATAACAGCCTGCAATATCTCAACGACGAAGACACCCGCGCGATGGCCATCTATCTGAAGAGCCTCGCGCAGGGGACATCGCCCGAGAAGCCGGCGCCGCCGCTGCCCTCGGCGGAGAGCAGCCTGCTGGTTTCGCTCGGCAAGCCGATCTATGACCGCGAATGCGCGAGCTGCCATGGTGTCACCGGGCTCGGCATGCCGCCGCATTATCCGCCGCTCGCCGGCAACCAGTCGATCCAGATGGTCTCCGCCGTCAATGCGATCCGGATGGTGCTCAATGGCGGTTATCCGCCGGGCACGGCTGGAAATCCGATGCCCTACGGCATGCCGCCGTTTGCCCATCGCTTGTCCGACGACGAGGTCGCGGCCGTCGTGACCTACATCCGTACCGCGTGGGGCAATCGAGGCGCTGCCGTCTCGGCGCGGCAGGCCAATGAACTCCGTGCGGCAACGTTGAACTGAGGGGCGTCATGATCAATTCATCCCCGCCGCCATCGCCGGCGTCAGGCTCTGAGGACGAACGCGTCGACGCCATCGTCCGCACAGGTCCGGGCGGCGCCGTTGCGGTGGCCGGCGTTGCCACCGCGATCGTGATCGCGCTGTGGTTTGCGTTCTACCTCCTGGTATTCCTTCCCAGGAGCGCCTGAGCATGGTGACGGAGACCGATCACGGTGTCGGGGAAGCGGTCGCTGCCCGGGTAGAACGGCGATGGGCGATCCTGTCGGTGGTGATCGTCGGCGTGCTGGTCGGCATGGCGACCTTCATCGGCATCCATCAGGCGACCATGCCGCAGGGCCGGGTCGAGACCTCGGACCCCAGGACACTGCATCTTTCCGGCGAATTCGTCGAAAGCAACCTCGGCAGCACGCTCGAGGCCGACGGCTCGGTCACCGTGCGCGCGATCGGACAGCAATATTCATTCACGCCGCAATGCATCGTGGTGCCGGCGGAAACGCCGATCACCCTGCGCACGACCAGCGCGGACGTGGTGCATGGTCTTCTGATCGAGGGCACCAATATCAACACCATGCTGGTGCCGGGCTATGTCGCCGAGTTGCCGATCCGCTTCAAGGCGCCGGGCGAACACGTGATGCCATGCCAGGAATTCTGCGGCATCGGGCACCAGGGCATGTGGGGCAAGGTGAAGGTGGTCGACAAGGCCGCGTTCCAGAAGCTTGCAGCGGCGCGGCGGAGGCTGACCTGTGTTGACTAACAAGCGCCTCATCCTCGCTCATTTCTGGCTCGCCTTCATCGTGTTCGGCGCGGCGCTGGTGCTCGGCGCCTGGCAGATGTTCGTCCGCAGCCCGCTGAACGCCTGGCACTTCAATCCCGAGCTCTATTATCGCTCGGTCACCGCGCACGGCTCGGCGATGGGCTACGTATTTCCGACCCTGATCGCGATGGGGTTCGGCTATGCGATCACGGAGGCGGCGCTGGAAAGGCCGCTGGTCGGCCGCCGCTGGGCGTGGGCGGGCTTCTTCCTGGTCGCCGCCGGCGCGGTGGTGGCGATGGTCCCGGTCTCGCTCGGGCTGGCCTCGGTGCTGTACACCTTCTACCCGCCGATGGTCGGCAACCCCTTCTACTACATCGGCGTCGTGATGGTCGTGGTCGGCTCATGGATATGGGTCGCGCTGATGTCGGTCAATCTGGCGATCTGGAAACGCGAGAACCCGGACAGGCCGGTGCCGCTCGCGATGTTCGCCAATGTCGCCGGTTCCTATCTCTGGGGCTGGACCGCGGTCGGCGCGGCGCTGGAGATCATCTTCCAGATCCTTCCCGTCGCGCTCGGCCTGAGATCGACCATCGACGCCGGGCTGGCGCGGGTGTTCTTCTCCTGGACGCTGCACGCGATCGTCTATTTCTGGCTGATCCCGACCTACATTGCCTATTACACCATCTTCCCGCGTGCGATCGGCGGCCGGCTCTACAGCGACGCCATGGCGCGGATTGCCTTCATCCTGTTCGTCGTGGTGGCGATGCCGATCGGCGTGCATCATTTGTTTGCCGACCCGCAGGTCGGCGCCGGCTTCAAGTTCATGCATTCGGTGTTCACCGCCCTGGTCGCGCTGCCGACGCTGCTCACCGTGTTTACGATCTGCGCGTCGGCGGAGATCGCCAGCCGTCTGCGCGGCGGGCGCGGGGCGTTCGGATGGGTGAGGGCGCTGCCCTGGAAAAATCCGATCATGCTGGCGACCGCGCTGTCGCTGGTGATGCTCGGCTTCGGCGGCGCCGGCGGGCTGATCAACATGAGCTACCAGCTCGACGCCAGCATCCACAACACGCAATGGATCACCGGCCATTTCCACCTGATCTTCGGCGGCGCCATTGTGATCATGTATTTCGCGATTGCCTATGATCTATGGCCGCATCTCACCGGCCGCGCACTGGAGAGTTTCGGGTTGATGCGAACCCAGCTCTGGCTGTGGTTCGTCGGCATGATCGTCACGACGTTCCCGTGGCACTATGTCGGCATTCTCGGCATGCCGCGCCGCATGGCGTTTTACGACTATGCCAATCCGGCGATCTCGCCGCAGGCGTTTTCGGTGTCGATGTCGGCGATCGGCGGCTTTATCCTGCTGGTTTCCGGCATCCTGTTTCTCACCGTGCTGGTCCGGGGCCAGCGGGCTGCAAGCAGCGAGGCGGGCGCTTACGTGTTTGCCGTTCCCTTGCACATGCCGGCCCGCATCCCGGTCGCGCTCAACAGTTTCGGCCTGTGGCTTGCCTTGATGATCGGCCTCACGGTGGTCAATTACGGCTTTCCGATCGCGCAGCTGATGGTGCTGCCGGAAACCAACGTGCCCGCGGTCTATGTCGGAGCGGGCCGATGAGCGAGCAGCCGCTGTTCTCGCTGCGTAATCGGTGGTTCAGCGCCAGCGTTGGCGTCACCGCCGCCATCGCGGTGCTTTCCGCGCTCGCCGGGTTGATCTGGCTGCCGCTGGCGCAGCCCGACCTGAAACTGAGCGGCATCTGGGATGCCATTTGCAGCGCGGCCGGCGTGCCGCGCGCGTCCTCGCAGGCCGATGCCATCCAGCCTGACTTCAAGACGTCCAATGTGGTGATGACTTCGGAGATGCTGACGCGGGTCGACCAGGTCTCGATCGGCCGCGGGGCGACGCTGGCGCAGCGCTGCGCCATCTGTCACGGGCCGCAGGGCGTCAGCGACGCCAACTCGCCGAACCTTGCCGGGCAGTACGCCGCCGTCACCTACAAGCAGCTGATCGATTTCAAGACCGGCGCGCGCGTCAACGTCATCATGACGCCGTTCGCGGCCAATCTGAGCAATCAGGACATGCTGGATATTGCGGCTTATTATGCCTATCTGCCGCGCGTGCCCTCGCACCGGCTGGATCCGAACATGCCGGCGCCTCCAATCGTTACCGTTGGCGCGCCGATGCGCAACATCGCGCCCTGCGGCTCCTGCCACGGCGACATCGACGTCAAGGCCGGTAGCCCCTGGCTCGGCGGCCAGTCGGCCGTCTATATCAAGGCGCAACTGCAGGCGTTTGCGGCCGGCACCCGCCGCAACGACATCAGCCAGCAGATGCGCAACATCGCCCGCCAGATGACCGCGGAGGAGATCGACCAGGTCGCCCGCTACTACGAAGCCCAGCCGTGAGCAGGCTTGGCCTGCGGCATTAGAGGAGTTCCGCAATCATGGCGGCCGCCTTGCGCGGTCCATCGGCTTCGACGGGCTTCGGCTTGTTCGGCCTGGAAAGGGCAAGCGCCACCGCGTCGGCTATCATCTCGGGAGTCGAAGTCGCGAAATCCATCTGAATGCCCGCGCCATATCGACGTAAGCGGTGGGCGACGTGAAAATTCTGCTCAAAATGGTTTTGCAGCGGGAAATAGATGAAGTTCGTTCCGGCGGCTGCAAGCTCCATGCAGGTCGTGAGGCCGCCCTGAACCAACGCAACATCGCAGGCGGCGAGGTGCTGATCGAGATTGGGGACGAACGTCCGCACTTCCACGCCGTCAGGCGCCGGGAGGGAAGCCGCATTGATGCGCGGGCCGGCGACCACGATCATGCGCAGCTCCGGAAGCTTTACCTTCATGAGGGGATAGGCCCGGAGGATACGCCGTATCAGGTGCTCGCCGATGCCGGAGCCGCCGACGGTGACGATGCAAACTCGCTCGTCGTCGCGGTAACCCAGCTTGTGGCGCAAGGATTCGCGGCTGCCGAAGCTCTGGGGATGCTCGCCGATGATGTAGCCGGCGAAATCGAAGTGCCTCGGCACCCATTCGCGCATCAGGGGCAGATCTGTCCCGAACGACAGGGGCGCGATGTCTTCAGGTGTACCGACGAAAATCGAGCGATCGCGCACCGCCGGATGCCGTTCGATGTGCTCGATCATCTCCGCATTATAGTCCGTCGTCAGCAGCGCTTCATGCTCGCCGCCTGATGGCATCGGCACGTAACCGACAAAGTCGGTCAGCCAGGCAAGCTTCGCCTTCTTCAGTTCGGGGTGCTCGTGCCAGTAATGGTCGATGTCCCAGGCCTCGTCCGCGATCACAAGGTCATAGGCGCCTTGCTCGACCGCGTCCTGGAAGATCATGAAATTCTTGATCAGCACCTCATCCATGCGGCGGATCGCCTGAAAGCAGTGCAACTCATGCTCGCCGCTTTCGAGCTCGATATGCCGCGTCTCGCTGGCAAGCCGCGCGCTCAGGGGATGGACATGTTCGTTGCTGGATTCGAGCAGGCGTGTGACCGGGTCCTGCGCTAGCCAGTCCACTTTCAGGTCCGGATGAAGCTTTCGCAGCTCGCGTGCGATGGCGATGTCGCGGCGGCCATGGCCGAGACCGATCGGTGACGAAAGATAGAGGGCGCGCTTCTCGCGTGTCGTGCGTGGCAACGGCGCGCGCGCGGGCGCGGCGATGCCCAGCCGTCGATCGATAAAGTCGTTGATCAGGGTGTTCGCCTTTGCCGGATAGCGCCCGAGCGGGTTATGTCCACCGCCCTCGATCGTGACGAATTCCGAGCCGCTCACTTCGGCGTGCGCGGCCTGCGCGCGCTCATAGAGCTGGATCTGGTCGTTGTCGCCGTGGATGAACAGCACCGGACAACGAATCTTGCGGTACATCTCCTCGCTGACGTCGAAGGCGGGCAGAATGCTGCGCGCTGCTACCGTCTTGAGCAGCGTCGGTCCGTTGGTCTCGACGGCCCAGCCGACCCCGTCCTCGATCTGCTTGGTCGAATGCGGCTCGTTAAAGATATTACGGACAAAGAACTCCGCGAAATCAGGGTAGTTCTTCAGCCAGTAGTCACGGTTGAACTTGTCCCAGCCTTCGTAACTGTCGCGCTTGGCGGTAAAATGAGAGGCGTCAAATCTCGCATAGTGCGGAGGTCCTATCGTCGTGATCGTGCCGGCGAGAATGGCGGCCCGGACGCGCTCGGGATGGTGGGCCGCGAGGATGGAGGCGAGCAGGCCGCCGAATGAAAGTCCGACCAGGATCGCCGGCTCGACATCGAGCGCATCCATCACCGCGAGGGCGTCGGCGAGATAATTGTCCAGCGTATAGGCGGCGACATCTCCAGGCCGGTCGGACTTGCCGTTGCCGCGGCCGTCATAGGTGATGCAGCGGAAGCGCTCGCTGAAGTAGGGGAGCTGCGCCTTGTAGATTCGCGAGTGAACGATGCTCCAGGGCGGGACGAACAGCATAGTGTCTGGCGCATCGCCATAGATTTCATAGGCGAGCTTCACGCCGTCGCGGTTAATCAGGCCGTCACTGTCCGGCATTTTTGCGCGCATGGCTTCACCTTTGGTCTGACGAAGATCCTTCCGCAATCCGGATGAGATCGCCGACGCGCCGAAGCGATGCGCGGATCGGCGAACCCTTCTTTTCCAGGCCGAGCAGGAACAGGCTTTCGCCCCCGATGAAGCTGGAGGCGGCGATCGCGCCGACTTCCTCCGCCGAGAAGGGGCCGAGCGGACCGATCTTCAGTTCAGCCGCCCTTGCCAGGCCGACGATCAGATCGACCCAGCCCATGATGCCGGCGCGGATCACCTTGGCGACTTCGGCGTCATGCCAGCTCACGGCGATCAACTCCTGCAGTACCCGCACGTAGCCGGAGGCGATGTCCTCATCCAGATAGTCGCAGGCGCGGTCCCACTGCTCGGACAGTTTGAGCGACGGGTCTCCGAACAATCTGTTCTGCCGGTCCAGAAGCTGGGCGTTGAGATATTCGAACAGCTGGAGGACGAGGTTCTGCTTGGAGCCGAAATGATAGTGGATCTGGCTGAGCGGCACGCCCGCTTCCGCCGCGACCTCCCGGGTCGAGAGGCCCGCATAGCCGGCACGACGCAGCACCTTCTTGGCGGCCTCGAGCAGGCTCGTGCTGGTCTCGATCTTTTTCACTGCAGTGCGCGCCATATTATCTCGCGATGTGATTGATCTGCGCCAAACGCTACATGAATTCCGGCCGTAATGGCTAGGCACGCTGTCTTTCCCGTGGCTTGCTGTCTTCATGTCCCGAGTCGATGCCCGGCGCGAGGCCGGGCATCGTGGCGGTGGACTAACCCAGATCATCCATACGCGCTTTGCGTCCCGGCAGCGGGATCAGCATCGATACTTGCTCCCGGTAGCGGCGGTACTGGTCCCCGAACAACGCGATGAGATCGCGTTCCTCCAGCCAGATCCCGATCAGGATGTAGCCCGTGGTCGCGATGGCGAACAGCAGATGTCCGGCCGTCATTACCGGCGTTGCCCAGAAGGCAATCAGGAAACCGAGATAGATCGGATGCCGGACCGACTTGTAGAGCATCGGTGTCTTGAATTTGGCCGGCGGCAATTCCTGCCTGAGCAGGCGGGCCAGCACCTGGCGCAAGCCGAACAGTTCGAAATGGTTGATCATGAACGTGCTGGCGAGCACCACGGTCCAGCCGATCCAGCAGATCGTCTCGAGCATCATCGCGCCAAGTGGATCGGTCACCGACCAGATGATGTCGGTCATGGGCCGCCACTGCCAATAGAGCAGGAGCAAAGCGAGGCTGGCAAACAGCACGAACGTCGTGCGCTCGACCGCAGGCGGCACCAGGCGTGTCCACCAGCGCTTGAAGGCGGGACGCGCCATCACGCTGTGCTGGACGGCGAACACGCCGAGCAGCAGGGCGTTGACGATCAGGGATGGAATGAGCGGGCCCGGCTGGCCGCTGTCGATGGTTTTGGGCACCGGCAGGTTGCCCACGAAGGCAATCGCATAGAGGAAGGTGGCCAGAAACAACAGGTAAGTGACGATGCCATAGAGCATCGCAACCAGGCCGCCGGCGGTGGTCTTTGCAGAGGGAGGGGAGATGGCGTGATCACTCATGAGCTGATCCTGTTCCTTGGAAGGTTGAAGGCGGATGCCCGTTCAATGCGCATCGTTCAGGGAAACCGTTGCCCGGCATTTCCCCGTCATTTCTGCGGCCGACCGGCCGCTACAAATTAGGTCGGTCGATCGACCGAAATGTTCAATGCCCGGTACGGCTTTTTTGAGGCGGGGCGGCCCTTAACGCGCCGTTAACCATAATTGCGCCAGTCTCGGCCGCGTACAGGCGCTGATTGCCAGCGCCGTGAGAGCCCGCGCGAGTTGTCGCGAGGAACGGGGCACCAGAGACATGGCGATCGACACGGCAAGTGCCACGGCTGCGGCAGGTGTCGATCCCGCGCGCGCGAGGATCGCCGGCTCGATCAGGCAGGCGGCATCCACCACCGGCGCCAGCTTCGAATATCTGCTCGCCACCGCCAAGATGGAATCCAATTTCAACCCGAAGGCCGCGGCGACCACCTCGTCGGCGCGTGGGCTGTTTCAGTTCATCGACCAGACCTGGCTCGGCACGGTGAAGGAGGCGGGCGCCCATCTCGGCTACGGCAAATATGCCGACGCCATCGCCAAGGATTCCGACGGCCGCTATTCGGTCAGCGATCCCGATATGAAGGCCGCGATCATGCGGCTGCGCGACGATCCCGATGCCGCCTCGTCGATGGCGGCGGTGCTCACCCAGTCCAACAGCTTCAAGCTGACCGGCAAGATCGGCCGCCGTCCGAACGATGCCGAACTCTATATGGCGCATTTCATGGGCGTCGGCGGCGCCGGCAAGCTGATCCAGAGCGCCGAGGACAATCCGAACGCCTCCGCGGCGCGGATGTTTCCGAATGCTGCGGCGGCCAACCAGTCGATCTTCTATGACCGTTCGGGACGCTCGCGCAGCGTCTCCGAGGTCTATTCGGTGCTGAGCACGCGCTATGCCGCCGCCGCCAACTCCCCGGTGACGCGGACCGCGATGGCGGCCGCCGGCGGCGACCTGCCGAGGCGCGTCACGGTTGCCAGCGCTACGCCGGCGGCGACGGCGATCGACAATGCGGCCTATCTCGCAAGCTTTCCGGAGTCGCGGGCGGTGACCCCCGTGGCGGCAACGTCGCAGTCTAACTCGACGTCACCGGAGCCGATCTTCCGCTCGCTGTTCCAGGCCGGCGAACGCACCCAGCCGATCTCGCCGACGGTTCAGGAATTGTGGGGCAAGGTCGCCTCGGCGACGCCCGAAGTCCGCGCACCGGGAAGGCTCGATCTCTTCAGCGACCGCAGCGGCACCTTCAGCAGCTAGCCCGCCGGGCAGGCGAGCGCCGTTCAGCTATTTCCGCGCCGACTGGACCTTTCCGTTCTCGGAGAATATCCGGCCGCCGTCAGCTCCAAACCGAATGCCATATTCGAACGAGGACGTGCCGGCAGATGTCTTGCCATTGGCCGGGTTTGAAAGGTTGAATTCGAGGAGGCCGCTGACCTGACAGCTTGATTGGCCCTCGTTGCAGGAAGTCCGGATCGTGTCGGCCAGCAGCCGATAGGATCGGACAGGCCAGTTCCGGACGTACCTTTCCTTGTCCTTGAGGACGTCGGCGCGAGCGGTTGCTTTGCCGTAATATTCGATCCTGTCGTCGAGCGCCTTTCGCGCGTAGTTCAGAAAATCGGCCGTGCTGCCTTGCGACTGGTTCATGTCCTCGATCACGAAGGCGGTGGCTCGCTGGGCCAGCGACGGCGCTGCCGCGGCGGGTCTCGCCGGCTGAGCGAGCGCCGCAGCGTTCGATGTGGCAGGCGGCTGCGGCGCGGTAGCCGCCGGCTCGCCCGGTGTCGGGCCCATGAAGTAGAACGAGCCGTCGATCGGGGAGGACGAAACCCAGGGCTGCTGCGATCCGCCGGTCGTGCGCTTCACCTGCAGGCCGACCTGATTGAAGGTCTGGAAGATGTCGAGACCCGGCTTCAGCATGGTCTGGGCCAGCGCCGCGCTATAAGGGCTGTTGCTGCCGGAGCCGTCGAGCGCAACATTGCCGGGCTGGGTCGCGTAGGAAATCAACGTTCCCTCGGGCGCCCGGATCTGCGCCAGTCCGCTCTCGGTGCCGCGCAGCCCGCGGCCGCCGAACGGATTGTTCCGGCATGCATCGAGGATGACGAGGTTCAGCTTCGTTCCCGATCCCTCCATCTGCCGGAGGATCAGGCCGACATCGACCATCTGGAAATCGACATCGGCTTCCTTGACGGGATTGGCGGAAACCGGAACGAGATAGTTGACGCTGCGGATCTGCACGCCGTGGCCGGCGTAATAGAACAGCGCGACGTCGGCGCCCATCAGCTCGTTGCCGAAGCTCTGGATCGCCTTGTCGAAGGCCGGCTTGTCGAGGTCGAGCTGCGCGCGGTTGCCGACCAGCGTGAAGCCGGCTTTTCGCAACGTATCGGCAATCAGCATCGCATCGTTTCGCGGATTGTTCAGCGAAGCGACGGTCTGATAGCTGGAGTTTCCGACGACAAGCGCAATCCGCTTGTCGGCGCGGCAATCGAGCGTGGAAAAACCCAGCAGCAATATCGATAAAACAAGCGCCAAACGCATCTCGGCGGCGGGCCTCCGTAGAGCCGAAAACGCCGGACATTAGGCAAGGATTGGCCGTTGTTGTCGAGTGGCCGGCATCGTCTCAAGCGGTCGCCGGTGGGCCGCCAGAGCGCCGGTGGTTTGCCGAGATTTCCCGACGGTCCCCGCACCCTTAATAAAACGTCAATAAAACCAGCCGTTTATGGTGAACCCTTTGTTAAGCGTCATGGTTTATTTTTTCTAATAGTGGCATCGCGTTCCGGTGTCGAATGAGGTTGCGTAAGCCAGGACCATGATTGTTCGGCAGTTCATAAGTTGGATTCGTACCGCTCCGGCAGGCGAGCGGGCAGAGGCGACGCGGGCACTGGCCCGCGCCTGGTTGATTTCCGATCTCAGCGAGGACGATCGCATCGCCGCCGAAGGCGCGCTGCTGATGCTGCTCGATGATCCATCGCCCCTGGTGCGCCAGGCGATGTCGGAAGTGTTTTCGCGCAGCTCCGAAGCGCCGGCCGCGATCGTGCAGGCGCTCGCGCTCGACCAGCCCTCGATCGCGCTGCCGGTGCTCGAACATTCGCCGCTGCTGATCGACGCCGACCTCGTCGACATCGTCGCCACCGGCAATAGCGACATGCAATGCGCGATCGCCCGCCGCATCAATTTGCCGCCGTCGGTTTCCGCCGCGATTGCCGAAGTCGGCTCGGCGGCCGCCGCGCTCGAGCTCATTGAAAATGCTTATGCCGAGCTGGCGCCGTTCTCGTGGGACCGCATCGTCGAACGTCACGGCCATCTCGCCGCGATCAGGGAATCGATGCTGGTGCTGGAAGGCCTGCCTGCCGCGACCCGCGCCGCGCTGGTCGCAAAGCTTTCCGATACGCTGGCGCAGTTCGTCGTCGCCCGTAACTGGCTCAGCGCCGACCGGGCAGGGCGCCTCGCCAGCGAGGCGCGCGAGCGCTCGACCATCAATATCGCGGCGCGCTCGCGCGGCGAGGAAATGCAGGGGCTCGTGCAGCACCTGCGCGCCACCAACCAGTTGACCGCCGGCCTGATCCTGCGGGCGCTGCTGTCGAGCAACCTCGAACTGTTCGAGGCGGCGCTGGCCGAACTGGCCGACCTGCCGCTGGCCCGTGTCACCGCGCTCCTGCATGACCGCGGCGGCGCCAGCCTGCAGGCGCTCCTGATCCGTGCGGGCTTGCCGGAATCGACCTTCGCGGCGTTTCGCGTGGCGCTCGAGGCCAGCCGCGAGACCGGCTATGTCGACACGCTCGGCGGGGCCGCGCGCCTGCGCCGCCGCATGGTCGAGCGCGTGCTGACCCATTGCGAGACCGACGGCAAATCCGCCGAGCCGCTGTTGATCCTGCTGCGGCGCTTTGCGACCGAATCCGCGCGCGAGGAAGCCCGCGCGTTCTGCGAGGAGCTGGTCGCGGATGAAGCCTTCGTGCCGCCGCTGCGCGATCTGATCGCGGCGTAAAATCGGGGTTTTGTGGGGTAGGCAAAGGCGCATTTGCGCCGTGCCCACCATTGCTTGCGCCTTTTGGAATGGTGGGCACGCTGGGCTTTGCCCATCCTACGACGCCTGTTCGTGGCACAGGCCTATCCCCGTCATTGCGAGGAGCGCAGCGACGAAGCAATCCATCTCTCCGCATGTGCGGCGCGATGGATTGCTTCGCTTCGCTCGCAATGACGGGGAAGGAGCGGTGGCCTATTCCGCCGGGACGATGCTCGGCGCCAGGATTGCTTCGAGATGGTCGGGGCGGTCGCGGTTGACCTTGAGCAGGAATTCGTCCGCCACGCCGCGGAGCTGCCGGCTCAGCTTGTTCGCCATGACAGCCGTATCGAGCTTGGTGCGTTCGCGCACGATCGCCTGAACGGCATTGATGTGATGGGTGATCAGCTCCGACGGGACCTGGTCGAGGTCGGGCGCATGTTCGATGATGCGGCAGAGGCTCTCGGCGGCGGCGGCGGCCGAAGGGAAGCCGAACGTGGCGGCGTCGCCCTTGATGTCATGGGCGGCGCGAAACAGCTCTTCGCGGTTATCGATGGTAAAGCCATTGCGGAGAACGGTCGCATGGGCGGCCGACAGGCGGTCGGCCTCGATCGTCATCCAGTTCTTGAATTCGCCGGACAGTTCGGCGAGCGCCTTTTCCGCGCGCCCGACCGGATCGTCGAGATCGGATTCGGGAACGCGCAGCAGCACCTTGCGCAGCGGATTGGGCTGCGTGATCACATGATGATCGGCGAACGACTTGATCTGCAGCGTCCCCGGCTTTTGTTTCGCCATGATGGTCTCTCCAGGCCAGAGCTCAGATGTTCGATCGCGCCTTGTCGAGCAGCGACGGCTGCTGCAGCACTTCCATCTCGCCGCCGACACGGCGTTCGGGGCCGATATAGGCATTGGCGGTGTTGCGCCGGCGGTCCGGGCCGAAATAGGTCTTGGTCTTGATGAAGGGGCGGGGATTGGCGACGACGTTGAGGATGCGCTGGTAGAGCCCCTTGGCCGAGATCGGCTTGGCCAGGAACTCGGTGACGCCGGCATCGCGCGCGACCGTCACGCGCCGCTTCTCCGAATGCCCGGTCAGCATGATGATCGGGGCGTAAGGGTTACCCTTGCCTTCCGGCTGGCGGATCATCTGCGCGAGTTCGAGCCCGTCGAAGATCGGCATCGCCCAGTCGGTGATCACGATGTCGGGCACATAATGGCTGTACATTTCCAGCGCGGTGGCGCCGTCCTCGGCCTCATAGACCTCGCGCGCGCCGAACGAATGCAGCAGCGTGCGCAAGATGCGGCGCATGTGCGGATTGTCGTCGCAAATCAGAAATCGCAGCTTGTTGAAGTCAATGCGATACATGGTCCGGTCCGGCCAGCAAACAGTATACTGGCGTTAACCATATCGCGGCCCCATTAAGGAATGGTTGCGAAGGGGGTGCGGATGGACGCCGAACCGCACAATCTCGCAGGGACGACGGCGGTCAGGATCCGAACTGCTCGCGCAGGATCCGTTCCTCGAGGCTGTGGCCGGGGTCGAACAGCATTCGCATCGAGATCGTCCTGTCCGACAGCACCTCGACGCGGCGGACGTCGCGGACGTCGTCATGGTCGGCAGCGGCGGCGACCGGCCGCTTCTCGCCCTCCAGCACCTCGATCACCACGAAGGCGGAATTGGGGAGCAGGGCGCCGCGCCAGCGCCGCGGGCGGAACGCGCTGATCGGGGTCAGCGCCAGCAGCGCGGCATTGATCGGCAGGATCGGTCCCTGTGCCGAGAGATTATAGGCCGTCGAGCCGGCCGGGGTCGCCACCAGGATGCCGTCGGCGATCAGTTCGGCCATCCGCTCGTGCTCGTCGATCAGGATGCGCAGATGCGCGGCCTGGTTGGTCTGGCGGAACAGCGCGACCTCGTTGATGGCGTGATGCAGATGCACCGCGCCATGCACGTCGGTGGCGCGCATCAGGAGCGGGTTGATCAGGGATTCCCGCGCCGCCGCCAGCCGCGTGTGCAAATCGTGGGTGGTGAATTCGTTCATCAGGAAGCCGACGGTGCCGCGATGCATGCCGTAGATCGGCTTTCCCGTGCGCATGTGGGCGTGCAGCGTCTGCAACATCAACCCGTCGCCGCCGAGCGCCACCACGACGTCGGCGCTGTCGGCGTCATGATTGCCGTAAAGCTTGGTGAGCTGCGCCAGTGCGGCCTGCGCCTCATCGCTAGCGCTCGCGACAAAGGCAATCCGTTCGTATCGCTTGGAGGTGGCCATCGGACGACGAACTCTCACGGCGCCGGATTGCGCCGCGCCCGTCTATACACCTTGGGCAGGCTTGTCGAGATGGTTGAGCGTCCCTTTCGCGCCGGTAACGTAAACCGGCGGTCATCGGGACGTCATTTTTCCTGCAAGGTTCGGATCGGATCCCAATCCGTATCGGGCGGATTTTGGGCCAAATCCCGCGCCCGCGCCGCAAACAGGGACGCCGGGCGGTCGATCTCGGCCGAGCGGGCGAAACATTCCGCGGCGCGCTCGAATTCGCGGGCCCGCCAATGCGCCAGCCCGTCGGCATAGTCGGCCATCAAGGTCTGCTCGGCGGAGGTCAGCTCCTTGGCCCGCGCCAGCAGCTGGTAGATTTTCAGCGCGCCCGTCCGCCCCTTGACCCTGATGGCGTCGAGTTCGCGCCAGGCGAAGGCTTCGCCCGCCAGTGCAACCGTGGTCTCGGAGGCGATGATGGTGGTGCCGTAGAATTTATTGGCGCCCTCCAGCCGCGAGGCGAGGTTCACCGCATCGCTCATCACCGAATAGTTGAAGCGCCGCCGCGATCCGAAATTGCCGACCAGCGCCTCGCCGGAATTGATGCCGATCCGCTGTGCGAGCTTGTATCCCTGGAACATCGGCGACGTCGTGTTGAGCTCGGCCAGCTGCGTGCAGCAATCCAGCGCCGCGCGCGCCGCGTTGGCGGCATGGTCGGGATCGTCGGCCGGCGCCCCGAACACCGCCACGACGGAGTCGCCGATATATTTGTCGACATAGCCGCCATGGCTCTCGATGACGTCGGTCATCGCCGAAAGATATTCGTTCATCAGCTCCATCAGCCCGTCCGGCGACATCTTTTCTGCGATCAGCGAAAACCCTTCGATGTCGGAGAAGAATACGGTGACGTTGCGGGTCTCGCCGCCGAGCTCGGGCAGCTTGTTCGACGACAGCATGCGGTTGATGACGTGCGGGGCGAGATAGAGCGCAAAACTCTTCTGCAGCAGGCGGCGGTCCTTGTCGGCGACGACGAAGCGGAAGCCGATGGTGGCGGCCAGCGCGAACAGGCTGGCCAGGAACGGTTCGGCGACCGGCAGCGCCAGCGCCTGGTTGAAGGCGACGGTGGCGCCGGCAATGCCGGCCGCGATCACCGCCGCCCAGGCCAGCGCCGCGCTGAGCGGCCTGAAGCGCCACGCCGCGATCGCCGCGAGCGAGGCAAACAAGACGGAGATCAGAAAGCGCGGCAGCGGGCCGGGCTCGACCACGGCGTCGCGCTGGATCAGATTGTTGACGGCGGTCGCATGGATGTAGACGCCCGCGATGGTGCTGATCCGGTAGCCGGCGGTGACCGGCGTGCTCTCGGCCGCGCAGCGCGGCGTGCGCGCGCCTTCGATGCCGGTCGCAAAGCGCTTGGAGGTCTGCCTGCGATCCTCGATATCGAGCACGCTGCCGAAAATGACGACCTTTCCGGCGAACCAGCGCTTGAAATACTCCTTGTCGTTCTTGACGGCGCAGGCGCGCAAATCGGCAAAGGAGAAGGTCGGGATGTCGTCGGCGCCGCCCTCGAAATTCAGCGTCATCGTGTTCGGCACGCGGCCGGGCACCTGGTAGCCCGCCAGCGTCATCCTGCCGCCGGCGTCGAATTCCGGCGCGGCGCCGAGCGCCCGCGAGGCCAGCTCGACCGCCATCGAGGGCATCTTGGTGCCGTTGACGGGAAAGCTCAGCGGCAGGCGGCGCACGATGTCATCATGATCGGTATGAACGTTGAGCGGCCGGATGTTCAGGTGCTGGCGCACCGCAATGCGCTGGCCGGCTGATGGCCGGACCGGCTGGTTGCCGCCGAGGATTTCGCCCAGCACCACCTTGCCGTTCACTGAAGCGGCGGCCAGCGCCCGCAGGAAGTCGCGATCGAAGCCGCGAACCTTCTCGCCGAGCATGCCTTCGCCGAACGGCAGCTGCGACTGCTCGATCGACGCCGGAATCACGACGTCGAAGCCGGCGACCTTGGCGCCGCCTTCCAGCGTTGCCGCCAGCACCCGGCCGATCTCGCCGGTCCAGGTCAGCATCGGCGAATCCTTGAACGGAGCGGCGCGCAGGCTCTCCTCGTCGATCGCGACGACGACGGCGGGAGAAGCGGCCGGATCCTGCCGGCGGCCGAACATCTCCCAGCGCAGCGCGGTGAGGATATCGAGCGACAGCCCGCGGACCGGCCGGACCACGGGAGATACCGAAGCCGCCGCGCAGACCAGCGCGATCGCGGCCACGACCATCCTGTTGCGCGTGCTGCGCCTTATTCTCAAGCGGGCAGGTCCGTCACGCCTATTCCATCCGCAGCAGGCGGCCGACGATCGGCGTCGCGCCGGGCTTGGCCTGTGCGTCCACCCGGAACACGATTTGCGACGACTTGAAATTGGCGGCGTAGAGACCGCCGGGGACGAGTGCGACGTTCTCGTTGGCGAAGTCGAAGAATTTTCCCTTGAGCTGGGTGCCGCCGAGATTGATCTGCTGCTTCTCGCCGGGGACATCGAGGCGGCGCACGGTGAGCGTGCCGCGCCCCTTGGCTTCCACGAAGGGCGAGGCGCCGTAAAGCGTGAGCTGCGGCTCCGGCAGTGCCTTGGTGTCGACGCTGCGCAGCACGGTCGCCGCGACCGCCCGCGTTTCGCGCGTGGTCACGTTCATCTGGCTGGGATCGCAGTCGGTCTTCTCCACGAGGACGCCGGCGTTCTCGACGGTGCTCTCGTCGGTGCCGACGGTCACGGTGCCGGCGCCGTTGATCGTCTCGCGGCGGCAGGATTTCAGATAGCTGAGAACGACGGAGCCGCCGTCGCCGACCTTGATGACGGCTTTCGGCGTCACATAGTCCATGAACTCCGCGCCGGTCACCTTGCCCTTGATATCTTCGACGACCGCAACCGGCGACTGGGCGGCGGCGTTCGTTGCCAGCGCCATCAGGCCGAAACAGACAGCAATCGTACGTTTCATCGTATAAATCCCCATTGAAAAGCGCAGGTTCATTAGTCGCGCCAGCGCCAGAATGGTTTCATGGATGGATCGAAAATACTGGCCATTATCCTTGGCCGTTTCCCCGGGCGGAACCGACCGATAGCATCTAACCGCCAAGGCGGACAACCACCGGGCGTAGCGGTCATTTTCTCAGGGGAAGCTGTCGGGATTGTGATTTTCGCGCCGGTTTCTGCGTGTTGTGCACCACCGTCTGATTGTCGCAGTGTTGGGGCAGAATCCAATCATCTGATTGCGGGGCGCAAGGGAGCAAACGACATGACTTTTCGACCAGGGGCGGCGCTGCGCCTTGCCGCCATGCTTTTGATCCTGTGCGGCACCCTTGCGGCACGCGCCGAGGATCCGGCGCCGCAACCCGCCGCGACGGCCTCGCCGTCTCCTTCCGGTCAAAAGGGCGGAGCGGCACGCGCCGCCGCCACAGCTTCGCCGGCCGCCGCCGAACAGCATCGTTTGCCGCCGGATTCCACCACCAAGCACGCGCTGGCGCTGCCCGGCCGCACGCTCAACTTCACCGCCACCGCAGGCTCGATCCGGCTGTTCGACGACAAGGGCGAGCCGCAGGCCGACATCGCCTATACTTCTTACCAGCTCGACGGTGCCGATCACGGCAGCCGGCCGGTGACGTTCTTCTTCAATGGCGGACCGGGCGCGTCCTCGGCCTGGCTGCAGCTCGGCGATGCCGGCCCGTGGCGCGTGTCGATCGGAGGCGAGGGCGCCGTGTCGTCGGCGACACCCGATCTTTTGCCCAATGCCGAGACCTGGCTCGACTTCACCGATCTCGTCTTCATCGATCCCGTCGGCACCGGTTATAGCCGTTTCGTTGCAACGGGCGATGACGTGCGCAAGCGCTTCTACTCCGTCGACGGCGACGTCAGCGCGGTCGCGCTGGTGATCCGGCGCTGGCTGGAAAAATACGATCGCCTGCTGTCGCCGAAATTCGTCGCCGGCGAAAGCTATGGCGGCATCCGCGGACCGAAAGTGGTGCGCAACCTGCAGACCCAGCAGGGCGTCGGCGTGCGCGGACTGATCCTCGTCTCGCCCTTGTTCGACTATCGCGATTTTTCCGGCTCGAGCATCCTGCAATACATGTACACGCTGCCGAGCATGGCGGCGGTGGCGCGCGAGGCCAAGGGAGAAGCCAAGGTGACGCGCGCCGATCTCGCCGACGTCGAGCGTTACGCGCAAGGCGAGTTTCTGACCGACCTCATCAGGGGACAGGCGGATACCGAGGCGGCGACCCGGCTCGCCGACAAGGTGGCATCATTGACCGGCATCGATCAGGCGGTGAGCCGCCGGCTTGCGGGGCGGTTTGAAGTCGGCGAGTTTCGCCGCGAGTTCGACCGCCGCAACGGCCGCGTGACCGGACGCTACGATGCCTCGGTGTCCGGCTTCGATCCCTATCCGGATTCCAGCTACTGGCATTTCGGCGATCCTTCCGGCGACAGCCTGACGGCGCCATTGACGAGCGCGGCCGTCGACCTCACCACGCGCAAGCTCAACTGGCGTCCGGACGGCTCGTATCATCTGCTCAACGATGCCGTGAACAAGGCATGGGATTTCGGGCGCGGGCCGGCGGAGTCGATCTCGCAGCTTCGCCAGATTCTCGCGCTCGACCCGAACATGAAATTGCTGGTCGGCCACGGCCTGTTCGATCTCGCCACGCCGTATTTTGCCTCGAAGGTGACGCTCGACCAGTTGCCGGCCTATGCAAGGTCGGACCGCGTCAAGCTCGTCGTCTATCCCGGCGGCCACATGTTCTATTCGCGAGACGCCACGCGCCAGGCATTCCGCGCGGAAGTCGAGAAGGCGATGAAGTAAGCCAAAAGAAAACCGGCGTGGTCATGTGACCGCGCCGGCTATGTTGCTCCGTCATTGCGAGGAGTGAAGCGACGAAGCAATCCATCTATCCGTTATGCCGCGATATGGATTGCTTCCGCCTTCGCTCTTCGAGCTACGGCGGACAAGTCGCCTCGCTCGCAACGACGTGGAGATTTTAGTGCGTCAATAAACCAGACCGGTGCCCGGCGCCTTCTCCAGCGCAGCGGCCAGCGAGCGATATTCCTCGCTCGAAGTGCCCGCGAGCTGCGCGATCTTGCTCAGGTGATATTGCGCCTGATCGCGGTTGCCCTGTTCGACCTGCCACAGGCCGTAATACTGCCAGGTCTTGACGTGCGCCGGATCGGCCTTGAGCGCGCGCTCGTACCACACCTGCGAGACCTTGTAGTCGCCGAGCTGGCGATAGGAGTAGCCGATCAGGTTGGCGACGGCGGCGCTGTCGTCACGGCCGAGCGCCTTGAGCTGCGCGATCGCCGAAGCATAATCGTGGCGGTCGTAGATCGTGGCATAGGCGGCGCGGTAGCCGTCGGCGAACGCGGTCTGCTCGCTGCCGGGGCGGGCTTCGGACTTCTTTTTCTTCTTGTCGGGCGGCGGCGGATCGTTGTCGGGTGCTGCGTAGACGGCGGTCACGACGGGGGCTGCCGCAAGCGTGAGTGACAACATTGCGAGAGTCAAAAGTCTGATCGCGAGTTTATTCATGCAAGTCTCCTGATGGCCGGTTCGGCGATCCTACACCGAAGCCCGTTGGTTGAAACCCCTCGCGCCCGAGAACATTCCCGAGAACATTTTCAAGAACATTCCCTGAGCCCTTCACCTCGATTCCGCCAATTTTCGTCAGCGGTCCCGCGTCTACCGACATGACGAAGATGTCATTCAGATGAACGGAGTCCCACAGTTCTCTTCAGCAGGGGTTCAGTGCGCGGCCGCTAGTGTCACCGGCATGATCGGCGAGCCCGGCCTTTCGACCGGAAATGCCCGCAGGTCCATGGGACAGGAAAAGCAAAGAGGAGACCATCATGTTCAAGACCATTTCCGCAGCACTCGTTGCCGTTTCCGTTCTCGCCGCACCTGCACTTGCCGGCACGCCGGGCAAGACTGCGCAAGCGCCGGTGAGCAAGACCACGCAGGCGCCTGCGAACAAGGCCGCACCGGCCGTCAAGGCCGAGCAGGGCAAGGCGAAGGCGCTGAACGCCAATGCGCGGATGGGCCGCCATCACTATCGGCATCATCGTCACCACAAGCACATCGGCATGCTGAAGACTCACGCGAAGCCGCATGTTGCGGTCAAGCATGTGACGCCGTCGGCAAAGCGTAGCTGAATCTGATTCGCCGGCGCGTTTCGCCCCCATTGCCCAGCGCCGGCGAATGTCAGGCCAGCCCACACGCCATTTGCTTCGCTAATGGCGGTGGGCTGGCGCTGCTCAATTTTTCGAGAGCTGCACGAAGAGATAACCGAGTTGCGAATTCCATTCTTGCGCCAAGCGGTCTAAGAGACGGCGGATTGGGGCAGGGGGAAGACTTCGCTTGCGGCGTTCTGTCAAAATTGCGGTGATTGTGTTGCTGCCGGTCATGCTTTCGGCGTGCGCCGCCGTTGATGAAAGCAAGCCGATCACCTTTACCGACGATCGCGGCGTTTCCAGCCAGCCGTTTCCGAAAAATTACCGCACCGAAGTGCAGTCATTCCTGCGGACCTATCTCAACAATCCCGTCGGCGTGCGCGACGCCGTCATGGCCGAGCCGGTCGAGCGCGTGATCGGGGGACGGCAACGCTATGTCGCCTGCGTCAGGTTCTCGGCCCGCGAATCCGACGGCGGCTACCAGGAGCCGCGTGAACGCGCCATTCTGTTTGTCGACGGCCGGCTCGACCGCATCGTTGAAAACGCCGCCGAGCCTTGTGCAGGGCTGGCCTACGCGCCATTTCCGGAACTGGAGAAGATGACGCGCTAGGTCAGGTGCGTCACATTCAGAAGGCACCGAGGTCTGGTCGGCCGGGTGCGTCCGGCAGATCCTTCCAATCCATCGCCTGCAGCGCGCTACACGAGAGTGTGATGCATATATCGCATGCGATTAAATCGGACCGGTTGACAGCTGGGCTGCCAGGTCAATACACCGTACACGATATAATCGCATAAGATAAATATGGAGAGAGCCATGTCCCAGCATCCCAACCCTGACCGCCGCCGTTTGCTTGGTGCTGCCGCCTTGGCGCTTGCGGCCGGGCCGTTCCTGACGAGCGGCCGCCTGTTTGCGCAGTCCGGTGAGGCAAAGCCGGGCGCGGTCAGGCCGGGCAGCCACACTTCGTTTGGCGCCCTGAAACAGGTCGAGGCGGGCGTTCTGGATGTCGGCTATGCCGAGGCCGGACCCGCCGGAGGGCCCGTGGTCATTCTCCTGCATGGCTGGCCCTATGACATCCACGCCTTCGTCGATGTGGTGCCGCTGCTGGCGTCGGCCGGTTTTCGGGTGATCGCGCCGCATCTGCGCGGCTATGGCACGACGCGCTTCCTTGCGGCGGATACGCCGCGCAATGGCCAGCAGGGGGCGCTTGCCACCGACGTGATTGCCCTGATGGATGCGCTGAAGATCGACAAGGCGCTCGTCGCCGGCTTCGACTGGGGTGCGCGGACCGCCGACATCGTCGCGGCGATCTGGCCGGAGCGCGTCAAGGCGCTGGTTTCGGTCAGCGGCTACCTGATCGGCAGCCAGGAAGCCAACAGCAAGCCGTTGCCGCCGTCGGCCGAGCTGCAATGGTGGTACCAGTATTATTTTGCCACCGAGCGGGGCCGGCTCGGCTACGAGAAGTACCGCCGCGAATTCTCCAAGCTGATCTGGCAGCTTGCCTCGCCGAAATGGAAGTTCGACGACGCCACCTTCGATCGCAGCGCGGCCTCCTTCGACAACCCTGACCATGTCGCGATCGTGATCCACAATTATCGCTGGCGGCTCGGTCTTGCGCCGGGCGAGGCCAGGTTCGATGAGCTGGAAAAGCGGCTGGCCGAGTTTCCGGTCATCACGGTCCCAACCATCACCCTGGAGGGCGACGCCAACGGCGCGCCGCATCCGGACCCCAAGGTCTACGCCAAGAAGTTTTCCGGCAAATACGCTCACCGCCTGGTCACCGGGGGCATCGGACATAACCTGCCGCAAGAAGCGCCGCAGGCGTTTGCCGATGCCATTATCGAAGTGGCGCGCGGCTGATGGAAAAGCGCCGCCTCCGGCAGGCCGCGGCGCGGCCTGCCGGTCGGCCGTCTTCAGGCGTTCCGGCGGCGGAACCGTGAACGAAATCAGATCACTTTTCGGCGAGGCTTGAACCTTGCCTTAGTGATCCCGGACACAAGTACAGCGGAAAACCACGTCCTTAACGGGGAAAAAAGCCCCATATGCGAGGAACCAAAACGATTTGTTGCTGTGCCGCCACGCCGGCGCGCCATCCGGTCGCGGGCAACTGCCGCAAAGCAACCTAAATGAGGTCACGTTGTTTGGATTGGTATCCGCAACGTCTGTAATGGGGATTAGTAGATGAAGAAGATTCTGCTCGGCACTGCCGCGCTGGTCGCCTTGGCGGCGCCGGCTTTTGCGGCCGACATGCCGCCGCGGCCTTACACCAAGGCGCCTGCCTATACGGCGCCTCAGGTGGTCTACAACTGGACCGGCTTTTACGTCGGCGGCCATGTCGGCGGCGCGTTCGCGGGTAACAACGCCTTGCAAGGCAGCGACGCCCGTTTCCTGGGCGGCGTCCAGGGCGGCTTCGACTATCAGTTCGCCCCGAACTGGGTGATGGGTGCCGAAGCCCAGTATAGCTGGCTGTCCGGCGGCAATAACAATGGCACGCTGTTTCCGGGCGGCACGCTCGTGACCTCGAATAACGACCAGCTCGGCTCGGTGACGGGCCGGCTCGGCTACACCTGGGGCCCGGCGCTGCTCTACGCCAAGGGCGGCTATGCCTGGCGCGACGGCAACAATCTCGGCGTGACGGTGGCCGGCGTGCCGCAAGCCTTCACGACCAACGGCAACCACAAGGACGGCTATACCGTCGGCGGCGGTCTCGAATACATGTTCGCCCCGAACTGGTCGGCCAAGGCCGAGTATCAGTATTACAATTTCGGCAATACGACCTTCACCTCCGGTCCTGCCGACGTCACCGGCCGCAGCTTCCGCAACGACGAGCACACGGCCAAGGTCGGCGTGAACTACCGGTTTGGCTGGGGTCCTACCGCCGCCAAATATTGATACGCTGTGTATCGACACGAGAAAGGCCGGCGTCACGCCGGCCTTTTTGTTTGCGCCAGTCGGCGGCGCCGCGCGTCATGTGCCTTGCGGCGTGCGTTTGGCGCGGACAAAAAATAATTTTCGCGCTGCACGCAACTTTTCGTCATGATCCGCTATTATGGTTCAGCCGGCTGGGTTGGACATCAAAACATGCGTGCTTTTGCGTTAGGGCTGATCATTTCCGCAGCGGCGTTTCCGTGCCTTGCACAAACCGTCCTGAAATCTGAACCGTTTATCCTTGCTCCCTATGAAGTCGCCTTCGTGCAGGATCCCGCGTGCGGGGTCGGCAAGGTGCGCAAGGTAACCGGTGTGATCCGGGGACTGCAGCGGCGCAAGGCCTGTGTCACTCTGGCTTCGGAACAGGCATCGCTGGTCTCGGCGACGCCCTAGAAACGATTGACCGCCTCGGATGCGTCCCCGGCGAACGGGACCCATACGCCGAGAGGAGGCGTTTGACTGCCACCTCTCGCGCCCTCACTTCTCTCTATGATGCCAACTGCAATTCCGTTTGGGCGTCGCGCTCGGCGTCGGCCTTGTTGCGGGCAGGGTCTTCATACGGCTCGAGCTGGCACGGCTTGATCTCGTAGTCATGGTCGAGCACCGGATGCGGGCCGCTGCTGCCTTCGCCGGAAACGACATCGACCACGAGCCCGCTCTTCTGGGCGATCTTCCAGACGTCGGCGGCGGTGGGATAGGCCTTGCTCAGCTTGGCATCGTTCGAGAACAGCGCGTAGGGCATTGCGAGCTCCGGTAAAAACGGTCAACGCGGAAACCGGGTCCGAGTTTCCGCCATTCCACCGGCTGTTTCGGGAGCAAATTGGCTCGTTTCGGCCCATTTTCGTGGAGTCTCTGAGTCTTTAACGAGCCGTAAACGCCCGAAAAAAGAATCCCCGAGACTCGTCAGCCAGAATCGCCGGATGTTCCCGGCCATGAGAACGGGTCTCCAAATCTCCTGCGCACGGGTCCACCTCAAGGTGACCGTCTGCCTGCTGGCCGCCTGCGTGGCCAACATGGCGCTGGTTTACGCCTGGCTGTGAAACCCAGGCGGCGCCGGCAGGCGATGAAAGACCGGCTATCTCACTTTGCAGGTTGCCGCGGTGACGGATGGCCTTCCCGGAGGGCCTCATGGACCTTGGCCATGGTCGCGCTGCAATAGGCCTCACGCTCGCGGCTGAAGCGCTCCTGATGGGCCCGGAAATTGGCCACCCGCGCCTTGATCTCGGATTGGAAATCGTCGCGCAGGTCGAGACGCGGCAGGGGGGCCGGCATCGAGAGCTCCAGCGGCGTTTCCGCCGGCGCCCGGGCAGGGGCGGGAGAAGCCGGGATCTTTTGCGCCAACAGGGCGGCAATGTCGGCAAGCGGCGCGGGCCCGGCGATCGACTCGGATGTCTCGATCGTCACGACGGCAGCCGACGTCGTCGTCGTTTTCGCGGCTTCCGGCGGCTTGCCGGTTACCGATTGAACGAACGCCATCGTCTGCGCGATCAGGAGATCGCGTTCCCGCATCCATTTCATGGAAAAGCCCTCGGCCCAAATCCACTCCATCAAACGGCTTTTGCGGAATCAAGCGGGCGTGGAGGCCGCCGTGGATAACTGCCACGGTTTTGCGCGCAAGGTGACAAAACGGTGACAGTCGTGACCGGCAGCGTGCACAACCAAGGCGAGGCTGGTATTGCCGGCCAGCCGTCGCATGCCGCAGATGTCAGCGCTCGCGCGGATTCGTATTCGGGACAAAGGGCGCACCGACCACGCGGACCGGCGGCTGGTCGGCCACATAGATGATCCGCTTGTCAGGCGACGGCGCGAGCTCGGCGCGGCTGGCTGTCCGCTCGGCCAACCGGACCGGCTTGCTGTCGGTGAGCCCGAGCAGCGTCGCGCCACTTGCAACTGTCACACTGATGCAGGTGACGACGGCGAGCAGAACCATATTGCAGTTTTCTTCGCGAATTCGCATGCGAAGAAAACTGGGCAGGGAAGGGATGGTTCCGGCCGGCAACGCCGCGGCCGTGAAGTTGAGGCCAGGGCGTGGCGGCCATCCGGACAAAACAGGCGAAAATTTCGAAGTGATTGCGGTGAGTGAGGTGGCATCACGCCATGCATCCGGAGATGAGTGCATATGACGGTTTGCCATTCAAGACTACCCAAGGCTGTAACGAAGGGGGAGCTCTAAGAAGCCGCGCTCTATCCAGAAGGCATCTGCTGACAGAAGGAGTGTGCTGACACAAATCCGTTTGCATCGCATGGCAGGGATGTTGTGCAGGACACGACAAGTTGTCCGCGCCGGGACTGAATCTGTCGTAGACAGCTGCCGCGATCAATTAAGCTACACCGGTAAATGAAAATTCCCCTTGGTCCAAAAAGCCAGATTCGATGGCCGGTTGACGACGAGTTCTCGCTCGAATTTCAGAGGCTGCTCGGGGCGGCCCAGGAAGGCGGCTCGATGGTCGCCGAATGCTTCCTTGTCGCTGGTCGGATCGACCCGGAGGATTATGCCGCTTCCTGGCATCGCGAATGGTTGCGGATCGCCGATCTCAGCCGTGAGCGCGCCGATGCTGCCTTCGCGCACGGTCACGTGTCGACCGCCCGGGGCAACTGGCTTCGCGCCATCAACTACTATCAGGCATCGACATTCGCATTGGACGCCGGCGAGAAGCGGCGGGTGGCGCTCGAGGCCATGCGCGCCTGTGCCCGCCGGTACATCGCGCATTTGGCGCCGGCCGGTGAGGTGGTGGAGATTCCCTGGCTGGAAGGGCACGCGCTGGAGGGCTACTTCCTGCCCGCCGCCGGCGGTTCTGATCGAGCGCCCGCGATCGTGTGCATCGGCGATCCCGGACATCGCAAGGAAGAATATCTCTTCAAGGCGGCGCGTCACGCCCGCGAGCGCGGCGTATCGTTGCTGGCCATCGATCTCCTCGGCTCCGGGACGGACAGCGAATTCGACGAGGTGATCGGTCGTCCCGGTTTGGAAACGTCGGTCAGCTCGGTGATGGACTACCTGACGACGCGGGACGATGTCGACGAACGGCGGATCGCCGTGCTCGGCGATGGCGCGGGGTCATCCTTTGTGGCGCGCGGCGTCGCGCTCGACAGCCGCTTTGCCGCGGTGGTCTGTGACGGCGGGATCTGGGACATGCACGAGCATGCCTTCCTGATGAATCGCCTCTCGCGCAACGGCGCGGAAAGCGGCGGGCTTGAGCGGGGATGGCCGGTGCGCCGCTTCCACTGCCCGGTCCTGATCACCATGGGCGGAGAGGGCTGGCTGGAAAGCGGCATAGTGGCCGGCCTGTTCGAGCGACTCAAGGCCCGTCATCCCGGGATCACCCTGAAGATTTTCGAAAGCTCGGAAACGGCCGCAGCCCAGGGCCATTGCGACAACCCGACGCTGGCCAACGAGTTCATCTTCGACTGGGTCGCCGACCACCTCGAATCGATAGCGGCCTGACGGCCGCAAACGATCAGATGTCCATCGCGACCTTCAGGCACGCCCTTTCGAGCCGGCTCTTGAGCGAGGCGAGCTTGTTGGTGAACTCACTGAGCTCGCGTTCGCTAAATTCGCCGAAAATGAAATTGTTCAGCTCCTGCTGCTGAGAAGCGAGGCCGGCGATGTACTTGTATGTCTTGTCCGTGAGCGACATCTGCACGACACGGGCGTCTTCGCCCGATGTCTTCCGGCGCATGAAGCCCTTCTTCTCCAGCATCTTCGACTGGGTGGTCACGAAGGAGGGGTCGACATGCAGCAACTTCGACACCACCTTCACGGAGACGCCTTCTCCCTGGTCCAGATCGGCCAGAGCTATCAGGATCATCCATTGCGGCCCACTGACGCCGAGTGCTTTCGCCCAGAAGTAGCGAATCTCCTGGAGATGCACGTTGATGGCGGCGATCTCCCAGGCGAACTGCCGGGCAATGTCGTGATTCTTTCCGCCAGACTCGGGCGGCTCTCCGCGTTTGGCGCGGCTCGGCGAGTCCAATCCCTTGCGGGGGTCCTGTCCCATGGGCGCTTCTGGTTCCAAGTCTGCCGGTGAAGCAGCTTAGCTGATTTAATAACAAATTCATCCGATTGGGGAGAGTTCGCGTGCGTTTTCGAAAGAAATTGCGCTGGAGCCTGTGTGGCGCTGGCGACACAGTCGGCCCAGATCGATATAGCTGAGTTCATAAAGTATTTTGATTAAGTAAATTGCGCAGGCATAGTTCTGAAGACGGTCAGGGGGTCCTCGATCGTTCCGTTTTGGTGGTTCGCTCAAGTCCCTCGCGTTCCTGCGGGTGTGTCCGAAGACGCGAAACGACTGGGCGGTTTTCGAAAGGCGAGGGTGGATCTTCCTCTGGGGGAACAGCCACGGCTCTGTCCTTGCCTTGTTAGAGCAACTTGGAGGTTTAACATGAACTTGATCAAGAGCCTTGTCCTCGGCTCAGCGGCGGGTATCGTCGCGCTGAGCGGAGCACAGGCTGCCGATCTTCCCGTCAAGGCCAAGGCGGTTGAATACGTCAGGGTCTGTTCCCTGTACGGCGCGGGCTTCTTCTATATCCCGGGCACCGATACCTGCATCAAGCTGGGCGGCTATCTGCGCGTCGACACCACGTTCAATGGCGGCATCTACGGCTCGCCGGCATGGAACGGCGATATCGGCCAGGGCAACCGCTACCGTGACTACTTCGCCGCCCGTTCGCGTATGGCGCTGACGGTCGACACCCGCACCGCCACCGAATACGGTGTTGTCCGCACGTTCGGTCAGGCCAACATCCAGTTCAGCACGCTGGGCAACAACACCAACAATCCGAACTCGCTGTCGACCACCCTGGGCAACAACGCGTTTCTGACCGACACCCCCGGCAACGGCTTTGTCGCGGTCGACATGCTCTTCCTGCAGTTCGCTGGCTTCACCTTCGGTAAGTCGGCTTCCGCGTTCGCCACGCCGTGGAACGGCTATCCGGGCAACAACAACTCGAACCTGCTCGGCGGTCATGACAGCGTCACGGGTGTGAACAACATCCAGTACACCGCTCAGTTCGGCAACGGCGTGTCCGGCACCATCGGCCTGGACGAGCCGACCGTGTACAACCGCACCTCGCTGCTGAACCTCAGCGTGCCCGGCGGTTTCGCCACGGCCGGCGCTCAGTCCTACGGCGGCGTGCATGCTCCCGACATCGTCGGCAACATCCGCGTCGACCAGGCCTGGGGTCTGTTCCAGGTTTCGGGTATGGCTCACCTCGTGAATGCTTCCTACAACGCGCTCGGCGCCGGCGGCGTTCCGGTTGCCGGGTCGGAACTCTCGGGTCACCCCGAAGACAAGTGGGGCGGTGCCGTGATGGCCGCCTTGCAGCTCAAGAACCTGCCGACTGGCGCAGGCGACGACATCAAGATCGACGCCACCTACGCCAAGGGCGCCACCAAGCAGGTGGTCTCCACGAGCGGCGCTTCGCCGAGCTTCGTGATGTTTGGTGATACCGGCCGCGCCGGTGCTTACCAGAGCGTCGGCTTCGGCCAGACGGCTGATGGTGTGTACCTGCCCGGTGCCACCGACGGCATCAAGCTGGTCGACGCCTGGGGTATCCGTGGTGCGTTCAACCACAACTGGGATCCCTTCTGGTCGACCAGCCTGTGGGGCAGCTACGGTCAGGTGCGCTACGGTGGTAACGCTCTCGACATCACCTCGGCCAAGGGTGCCTGGTGCGCCAACTACACCGCCGGCAAGGCCGTGTCTGCAGACTACTCCTGCAACCCGGACTTCAACTTTGCCCAGGTTGGTCTGACCACCCGCTGGACTCCCGTCAAGAACCTGACGTTCTCGGCAGAAGTCGGTGCGTTCTTCCTCGACCAGAAGATGAACGGTGCGGCGACCCTGGCGGCCACGGCTCCCAAGCCGTCCACCACGTATGAGTTCAAGGACCAGAGCACTGTGTTCCTGAACGTTCGCGCTCAGCGCAACTTCTGATCCGATCGTCAGATCGCTCTACGACAAAGACCCCAGCGGGAAACCGCTGGGGTTATTTTTGTGATGCGCGGCGCGGTCTTTGATGAGTGGTGCGTCGGCAAGCCGTCGCCGCAAAAATCGCCCGTCGGCGGCGCGCGAGGGGCGGGGGCGATGACAAAAGCTTGAAGAGTTCAAAAAATCAAAAAATATGATTTACTCATGTAATTTCTTAATCTAATGTGCCTTCAGGGTAGCCAATGAAATTCCTTTGGCCACCTTCTGCTAAACCTCCGAAACCTCCGGCAATGCCCTGCCGGAGGTTTTACTTTTTCGGGCAACCGTTTTCCTGATTCTGGAGGCTGCCGCTCGAGCCGCGTTCTCTGCGGCCAGCGCGCTTTTGGCACGCACCAGATTCGTTCCGTACGGGATAGGTCCTGCGGACTTCCTGGGTTCTGGCCCTTTGCAGGCAAGTCTGGTATCTGAGCCGCCAAAGCTCGGCCGCCCCCATGCGGCGGGTATGTCCGCCGCGCATCGAGACTTTAAATTCGCCGGTTTAGCTCAGCGGTAGAGCAGCGGTTTTGTAAACCGAAGGTCGGGAGTTCAATCCTCTCAACCGGCACCACCGCCCAAGCCTCGTGCCTACGCCCCTTAAGGCGAGGCTTTTCGTCGTACTTCCAGCCCTTTATTGCGACGATTAAAGGCGGCATCGCCGCTGCTCTTGTCGAATTCCGATTCGCATCGCCTCCTGACAGATATGCCGGCGGCCGCACTCGCCGCGGAATCAGGTGCCGGGGACCAGACAAGGCCGTTGCGCCGGGCGTATTCGTCGCCACCGATCGGGCGAAGGCGAACGGCGAGGCGCTTTCGATTTCGGTTGTGAAACCTCTTCTCAGATGTGAAGTTCCCCCTGCTTGTCATTTGAAGCATCGGGAAAATCCATGCCGAGCCACCCAGCGCCAGCGCTGCGGAGCCCGTTCGAAGTGTTGACCTGACAAAGGCTTCCGACTGGTATTTGATGAACTGGATACAGCGGGCAGGGGCGTATGTTCGGAATTCTGGGGCTGGGGTTTTTGCTGGGCATGCAGCATGCGCTCGAAGCCGATCACATTGCCGCCGTTTCCAGCATCGCCGCGCGCCGCAGCCACGTCGCCGATATCGTCAAGCACGGTCTGACCTGGGGGCTCGGCCACACGCTCACTTTGTTCGTCTTCGCCGGCGCGGCGCTTCTGCTTGGCCGGGCGATTCCGGAAAGCGTCGCCCGGCCGCTCGAGACCGCGGTTGGCGTGATGCTGATCGGTCTCGGCGCCCATGTGCTGTGGCGGCTGTGGCGCGACCGCGTGCATTTTCATCGGCACGGCCATGCCGACGGCACCGTGCATTTCCATGCCCACAGCCATGCCGGCGAGACTGCGCCGCATGCCCGCACCGTCCATGCCCACAACCATGGTTTTCGCTGGCGCACGCTCCTGGTCGGCCTGATGCACGGCATGGCAGGTTCGGCCGCGCTATTGGTGCTTGCGGTGACACAGGCCTCCAGCCCGATGGTCGGGCTCGGCTATGTCGCGCTGTTCGGGATCGGCTCGATGATCGGCATGGGCGCGCTGTCGACGGTGATCGCGGTGCCGCTGGCGGTGTCCGCCCGCTCGCTCACCTCCGCCAATCGCACCCTGCAGGGCGCCGTCGGCCTTGTCACCGTCGTGATAGGAATTATGACAGTGGTCGAGACCCTCGCGGCCTGATGCGGCATCGCGGCAAACGGCCGGACAACAGGCCGAACAACAAAACAACAATAAGAGTTTGGAGAGGAAACAGGATGAAGCGTCGGGATTTTCTGGGCGCAGGCGCCGCAGCTTCGCTGCTTGCAATGACGGGCAGGGCATTCGCGCAGGCCGGGCCGCTCACCAGGATCGTCTTTCCCTTTGCGGCGGGCGGTGGCGGCGACGCGCTCTGCCGGCTGCTGGCGCAGCACATCGCGCCATTGCTCGACCGCAACATGATCGTGGAAAACCGCACCGGCGGCGACGGCCTGATCGGCATCAAGGCGGTCAAGGGCGCCAACCCCGACGGCACGACCATTCTCGTCACCACCGGGCCGACAATGTATTTGCTGCCGATGGTCGAGACCGCGCCGAGCTTCGACGCGGCAAAGGATTTCGTTCCGGTCAGCCAGCTCGTGCGGTTCGAGTTCTGCGTCTTCGTCGGCAAGGCCGTCCCGGCCGAGGTCAAGGATTTCAAGCAATTCGTCGACTGGCTGAAGGCCAATCCGGACAACGCGACGTTCGGCGTGCCGTCTAACGGCACCATTCCGCATTTCACCGGCTCGCGGCTCGAGCAGGCGCTCGGCATCAAGCTGACCCGCGTGGCCTATCGCGGCAGCGCGCCGATCATCAACGACCTCGTCGGCGGCCACATGCCGTTCGCGATTTCGACGCTGACCGATGCGATCCCGCAGCATCGCGCGGGCAATGTCCGGATTCTGGCGGTCGGCAGCGCGGCGCGTTCGCCGTTTTTGCCGGAGGCGCCAACGTTAAAGGAGAGCGGCGTCGATCTGGTCGCCGATGCCTGGTACGGCATGTGGCTGCCGGCCGGCAGCCCGCCGGATTTCGCCAGGAAGCTGAGCGAGGCGGTCGCGGCCGCGCTTGCCAAGGCCGAGGTCAAGGAGAAGCTTGCAGCCATCGGCCTGATCCCGGTCGGCTCGACGCCGGAAGGCCTGACGCAAGAACTCGCCGCCAACACCGCGTTCTGGCAGCCGATCGTCAAGGCGACGGGGTACAAGATTACGAATTGAAGGCGCTCGCCGTCTCCCGGGGTCTGCGAATCGCCCGGAACCACGGAATCCGTTCGCTCCACCTGGCGCCATGTGGCAGCAGTGGGGAAAATTGTCGCAATAGCTGGTTCCCGGAACCCTATACCGCGTTAGTCGCCTGAATTACTGCATGAATTGCCAATGTTGGCTGACAGCGGCTTCGCGCCCTCGACGGCTGTACAACGTGCCGCTTCTGCGCTTTGACTACCATCAATGTTCCTGATGGGAGTCGGGGGCATGGAAGCAGATGCTTCGGGTCTCGGGTGACCCGCCTGGCCCGCCGGTCGACAGCAGAAGGAAAGCACGGCATGGGTTCATATTTTCGGCGGCAGCTTGCGGATTACGTTGAGTATCATCGCGATCCACGGAATTGCGCGATGCATGTCTTCGGTATCGTGTTCTTGTTCCTTGCCGCTGTTCTTCCGCTCAGCCTGTGGCCCATCACCGTCTTCGGGTTCCAAACCAGTGCGGCGGCCATCGCCGTCATACCGGTGCTCATGTACTGGTTCTTGCTCGACATCGCGCTCGGGGCCGCGATCCTTGCGGCCGCAATCATGTTACTCTCAGTAGCTGCCGTGATCGCGAGTCATGCGACGGCGGCCAGCCTTTGGTCACTCACGGCGATCCTGATCGTCGTCGGCGTTGCATCGCAGATCATCGGGCACCGCGTGTTCGAACGGCGGCAGCCGGCGTTAGTCGACAATCCGACGCACCTGCTGCTTGGGCCAATGTTTGTCATGGCGAAGCTGTTTATTGCGCTGGGCTTTCGGCGCGATCTTGCCCTCATCATTGAGGAGCATCCGCAGGTCGCTGCATCTTGATTGCGAGTAATCCAGCTTGAAGTACCCATAGCATGACACGCGTGCTGGTCACAGGCGGCAGTGGTTTTATCGGAAAGCATCTCGTCGCGGCGCTGATCGCGAAGGGACAGCAGGTGACGGTGCTCGATCTTCAGCCGCCGCCCAGGATTCTGTCGCAGGTTGAGTACGTCCATGGATCAGTGCTTGATCGCGACTTGGTGCACCGGGCGTTGGATGGGGTCGAACAAGTCTATCACCTTGCTGGCCTGCCTGGCATGTGGCTGCCACGGAAGGCCGATTTTCACACCGTCAATTGCGGTGGCACCGAGATCGTGATTGAGACGGTGCGTAAGCGCGGCATCAAGCGCTTGCTGCACTGCTCGACGGAATCGATACTATTCCGTGCCTCGCCGTCGATGGTCCCTGTTCCCGATGATGCGTTGCTCCCCGATGACATGCCGGGTCCATATACGCGCTCGAAGATGCTGGCTGACCGTCTCGCGATGCAGGCGGCCGCCGCCGGTTGTCCGGTGGTTATCGGCTGTCCCACCATGCCGATCGGGCCGTACGATCACAATGTTACCCCGCCGACGGCGATGCTCCGGTATTTTCTCGATCGACGCCTTCAACTGCATCTTGATTTCATCGTGAACCTCGTCGATGTGCGCGACGCGGTCGAAGGGCTGATCCTTGCGATGGAGCGCGGACAGGCCGGCCATCGCTACGTTCTCGGCGGCGAAAGCATGCCGTTAAGGCAGATCCTCGACCTCATGGCTGAGATCAGCGGCCGTCGCGCTTGGCGTGTTCAAGTGAACGGCAAGGTCGCCGAACTGGTCACGGCAGTGCTGGAGTTCATCGCCGATCACGTGACGCGGCGGCCTCCGTCTGGCACGGCCGAAGGCGTTCGCATCGCATTGCGAGCGGGGGCCTTGTCGATCGAAAAATCGCAACGCGAGCTTGGCTATGCGCCAGGCCCCGTCGAGCCCGTGTTGCGGGAAACCATTGCGCACTTGCTTGGTGCCGGTGACAATCAGAGCGAATGGGGCTCAACGCCCAATACGCGCCCTCGACCCTTTCACGCTGAGCGCCGGCTTGGCGGCTGACTCAAACCTGATGCGGTCCGCGATATGTTGAACAATCCTGGTCAATGGTTCGCTTTCGTCCTGAGCGGCTGGACCACGACATGGCCCACGCAGTTGCTCGCCATCATCTGGATCCTGTGGGTGATTAGCTGGGTCATCGCATCGTTCTGGTCCGGGCAGACCAGGAAGAATGTGATGGCCTCGGACTCGCTCAAGTACCGCTCCCTCATTTACCTGGGAGCGATTCTGTTCTTGCCATTGACCGGAAAGCTCCTGGGCGAAAGGCCGCTCTGGCAATTTGGCAGCACCGAAATCTACCTGCTGGCGTGTCTCGTGCTTGTTGGGATCTCGTTCACATGGTGGGCGAGGCTTCATCTCGGACGGTTCTGGTCGAACGCGATCACGCACAAGGAAGGCCATGAGGTCATTGACACCGGTCCCTACGGGCTGGTGCGGCACCCGATCTATACCGGGCTCATCGCGGGGATGCTGGTGACGGGGATAGCGGTCGGAACCGTGACCGCGATGTTGGGCGCAGTACTGATCTCTCTCGGCATGGCGCTCAAGGCCCGCATGGAGGAAGGCTTTCTCACGGCTGAACTTGGCGAAGACGCCTATGGCTCATATTGCCGTCGCGTCCCGATGCTGATTCCGTTCACCTGATTGGCTGCAGACTACCGCTTCGGTCGCGCCGCCATCGATGTTGCGACAGAGGCTGCAAGACGCCGTGGGATCAAGACCCGCCGGCCGATCGGCAGCGGGGTATTCTCCGAATACTGATTGGCCTGGGTCAGAGACCACAGCGGTACGTGGTTGAATGCCGCGAGCTTCTCCAGCGTGTCGCCGGACCGGGTCATTTGCGGCGTGCCGCTATCCCAAAGTTCAAGAGGCGCATCGGGAGGGACCACGTAGCGGAGCGGCATCGCTTGTCCATCGGTCGGCGCAGGCATCGTCGCAAGTTGCGCAATCGCGTTCACCAATTGCTGGTGGATGGAGTCCATCTTGTCGATGTTGATGTGGGTGACTTCCTCGTGTTGCTTCAGATCGAAGCTGGCGTAGTGCCCCTGATAGCCTGGCTCCGCTACTATATCGCCGCCGCCCAATACGCTGTCCGAGAGGAAGATGTTAATGAAGCGCTCGACGTTCAGTGGCACCTTCGGGCTTGCGTGGGCCGGATCGATGGTGACGACCAGGCTCACCTGGATGTTCTCGGCCTTCAGTATCCCCGCGAACGTCAAGGCGCAAAGTCCGCCCATGGAATGACCGATCAGAACGATCGGCGAGCCATTGTCCCTGTAGTCACGGATCGCCTGATCGGCGATCAGCCGACAAATCGTGAACTCGTAGACGTCGGCGCGGATACCGGCTGCCTGGAGTCTCTCGGTGAGGCGGTCCATTCCGCGCGAAAAGATCGGACCGAGGGCGCCCCGGAACAGGTAGACGCGCGCCGATGGCGGGGTCGCGCTCGGCTGCTCCGGCGGGGCAGACGTCGTAGCCGCCTCGGACGAGCGCGAGGCCGGACCGGCCTGCGCCAGATCGCAAGTGAACGGGAAGACGAGGGCGAAAAGGGACGCCCAGATCGCCACGGCGGCAACCTGCGTCGGACTGCTCATGCGCGCTCCATTCGCGATACCAAGCATAAGCGCACCCCAGCGCGTGGGGTAAATCTATCGGCAATGAATAGGCAGAATTTGCGGCACGCGCGGCTTCGGCGGCAGCCCTCGAACCCGGCCGGTCGCGCTACTGGCGTACCGCCGCCGCGTTGGCCATCCCAGCGCGCACTGCGCCGGCCGCGCCATGCTGCCGCGGCTTCTGGATGCGCGACCGACCGAAGACGACCGTGTCGATCTCGCTGATCACCTTCCGCTGCATGATCTGGTTCTTCTCGATCGACATATGCCCGACGCCAGGGACGTTCTGCACGTTGATATTCTCGAGCTTGCCCCGCAATTGCGCGGTCCCCGCGACCGGCTCGCCGTTGCCGTTGGCGATGTAGAAGTTGACGTAACGTCCCACCCGTCCGGAGAGCTTGGTGCGAAATACCGAGTCCAGGCCGATGGCCAGTGTCACGGGCGCGCCAAGCTGATCCAGCTTGGCGACCATGTCGGGCAGCGCGGTCGCGCCCGAGGAATGGCCGACCAAGATGATCGTTTTGATCCTGCCGCTCTTGTATGCGAGCGCCGCTTCGTCGGCGAGCGACGACCACGAGGCGAAGTTCGCGACGGTGACCGGGATGCCTTGCGCCCGCAGTTGTGCCGCAATGTCATCGAGGCCCAGCGAAAAGATATTGAGCACGCCGCGGAGCAGATACACGTGCGCAGTCGAGGCTGCCGACACTGAATTCGGTGCTGCCGATACGGGACTCGCGCCGATCAGCAAGAGCAGCAGGACCGCGATCGCATGCACGCGGCGCCACGATCCCCGGCCGGGAAGGGATGACCAGCCGACAGATCGGAGATCGCGGCGATATGGCTTCATTGCGCTCCTCGACGGACTGTGAAGTGTTTCCCCGGACGGTAGCGCCCGTGCGTCCGGAACTGCAACAAATGTGGCGTAAGCGGCTGCAATTTACCAATAAGACGTGTCTCCGCCGCAACACCAGCTCCAAAATCCTTTACGGTTTTCACTGGGAGGCCAAGCAGAACGAAGTCGGGCCTTGGGGCGATAATGCTGCGAGATGCTGGACCGGACCAACTGACTCAAAGGGCTCGCGGCCGATCGCGTATTCTGGCAGCCGATCGTGAGGCAATCCCGAACTGGCCGGACATCCCGGTTGCGCCAACAAAAAATGGCCCCTTGGGAGGGGCCATTTTCATTCGTCAGCTAGTCATCCCAGTAGTGACGCCGGATCACGACATCCCGGTCGCGATAATAGTTGCGGTGGTACCATCCGCGATGCAAGCCGCGATCGCGTTCATAGAACCCGAAGCGGGGGCCGGCGTAGCGGTCGCCATAGTAGTCGCGATCACCGCCCACATAGACGCCGAAGCCGCCTGCGCTTGCTGCCGTGGGGACGCCAACGGCGAGGGTCGCCAAAGCGGCCAGCACGTAGGAAAGCTTCCTCATTGTTCCTCTCCACTCGTTGTTGCCTGAGGAAAAACGAATGCCCCCGTGGTCTGTTGCAGGGAACAGCAAGAAACTTTCTTGAACGCGTGTTCACCATCATTGCATGAGGTTCATGGCGCCGGTGGCGTCGCAATTCGTGCGCGGATCGCGCCGAGCTCGGCTTCGTCCCAGATGCCGATCAGCACGCCGTTCTTCACCTGCAGCTGCTGGGCCGCGTAGGCGGCGATCTTCGCATTCGGCGTGGTGATGTGCATTTTCGGATGCAGCGCCCAGTCGAACAGCTCCGATTGCAGCCGCGCCACGATCTCGGCACAGGCGGGATCGGCGCCGCGGTCGACAAATTCCTGCGGGTCGGTTTCGAGGTCGTAGAGCATCGGGCGGAAGCCGGAGGCGTGGATGAATTTCCAGCGGCCGTCGAACACCATGAACAGGCGGCAGCGCTCGATCGGCTGGTTCAGCATGACGCGGACGTCCTGCATCGCGTAGTCGTATTCGGAGAACACCACCTTGCGCCAGCCGGCCGGCTTGTTGCCGTGAAGCAGCGGCAGCAGCGAGCGGCCCTCCAGGATGTGGTCGGGCGGTGTCGCGCCGAAATAGTCGATGAAGGTCGGGGCGAGGTCGATCGCCTCGACCAGCGCATCGCTCACCGTGCCGCGCGTGGCGTCGGCGGCGGGCGAGGGGTCGATCACGATCAGCGGGATTTTGGCCGATTGCTCGTGGAACAGATCCTTCTCGCCCATCCAGTGATCGCCGAGATAGTCGCCATGGTCTGATGTGAACACGATCATGGTGGTCTCGAGCAGGCCGCGCGCTTCGAGGAAGCGCATCAACACGCCCATCTGGTCGTCGATCTGCTTGATCAGGCCCATATAGGTCGGGATGACCTTCTCGCGCGCCTCATTGCGCGACATGTTGCGGGAGTAGCGCATGTCCATATAGGCGGCGAACACCGGATGGGCGTTGGCGCGCTCCTCCTGCGAACGGATCACCGGCTGCACGTCCTGTGGGCCATACATGCTGGCGTAGGGCTCCGGCGCGATATAAGGCCAGTGCGGCTTGATGTAGGACAGATGCAGGCACCAGGGCCGGCCGTCGTCCTCGGCCTCGGCGATGAACTCCATCGCGCGGCGCGTCATATAGGGCGTCTCGGAATGCTCGTCCGGCACCCGCGCCGCCTTGTCGGCATGCACCAGCAGCCAGCCGTTCTGTAAGGACCCGTCTTCGGCCTCGCCGGAATTGGCCCAGTGCTCCCAGGGATTGGGCGCGTCATAGCCATGCTGGCGCAGATAATTGTCGTAGGCCGGGCGCGGCCGTCCCGTGGGGTGCAGGCCGTCGTCGCGCTCATAGGGCTCGAAGCCGCATTCCGAAACGTGAACGCCGATGATCGAGTCGGCGGGAATGCCGAGGTTCTTCAGCCCTTCGAGGTCGGGCGCCATATGCGTCTTGCCGACCAGGACATTGCGCACGCCGCCCTTCTTCAAGTGATCGCCGAGCGTCGGCTCGCCGACCCGCAGCGGCCAGCCGTTCCAGTGCGAGCCGTGCGAGCGCATGTAGCGGCCGGTATAGAACGACATCCGCGACGGGCCGCAGATCGGCGACTGCACATAGGCGTTTGAAAACAGCACCCCGCGCTTGGCCATGGCGTCGATGTTCGGCGTCTTGAGCACGGCGTGGCCGGTGCAGCCGAGATAATCATAGCGAAGCTGGTCGCACATGATCCAGAGCACGTTCTTCGCAGGCGGTTTGGGCGTCATCTCGGGCATTTCGGCTGGGAGTGGGGAGGGGCTGGATGGTGCGATATCGCCGCGCAGATAACAATCGCACGGGGAGCCGGTAAAGCGCCGTTAACGAATGGATAGCGCCATTTCTCGCAATTGAGCGGCGATCCAGCCCTGCATGTTAGCCTTACCGGCAGTTTGGCCGGCGGCCTTAACCCTTGAACGGCCTTGTTGGATTAAAATGGGACGTGAGGAAACCGGGGTCCAAGCGATGCGCATTGGCGTCACACTGGCACTTTTCATCGCGACAACGACGTCCGCCCTGGCTGGCGGCGGTTTTGAGATCGTGATTCCGGGCCGTCCCGGGGTTCCCGTCATCATTAACGGCGTCGACGCCTCCTATGCGGTGGTCGAGGGGGACTGGGGCCTGGCCAAGCGCATCCATGTCCAGCCGACCATCTACGGTGGCCGCTACATCGATCCGGTCCCGCAGGTCGGCCATTATTATCCCAGCGCCGGCCGTATGCCCGGTTACGGGCGCCTGGAAATCGAACCGCCGGCGAACCGAAAATTGCCGCAGCCGGCCGAGAGCTATCACCAGTCCTGGTCGGCGCAGTCGGCGCCGCTGCCGGCGCAGTCCAACGTGCCGGTCAATCCGCCCGAGATCATCTATGCGCCGGAGTTCGACCGACGCAGGCCGCACAACCTTCCACGCTAAGAAGACCAAACAAAATACCGACAGGAGAGAGTAATGCGTCAGATATTTAAAGGATTGATCGCGGCCGTTGCCGTCATGGCCGCAGCGCCCGCGATGGCCTGCGGTTACGCCCCGTGTGCAGCGCCGGTCTATGCCGCGCCGGTCGTCGGCTTTGGTTATGGCGGCTGCAACCCCTGCGGCGGCTGGGGCGTGCGCGAGCGTCTGCCCGATCCGGAGCAGCAATATTATTGGGTCAACCAGGGCCCGACCTATACCGGCCCCGGCAATTTCGCGCCATATCCGGTCTATCGCGAAGGCTCGATCTCCGGCTATGGCTATGGCTACAACCGGCCGTATCATTATCGCGCGCACCGCTACTATCACCGCGCGGCGCGCTACTATCACGGTCAGCGCGTGCTGCGCCGCTACTACTGATCCGATCGAGATTTGAACCTGCAACGCCCGCTCGCCTCGGCGCGAGCGGGCGTTGTGCGTTCTGGGAGCCCTTCCGCAGGGTTCTCCAGATCGCGATAGTTTGGCCGCGCGCCTTATCCTTCCATTACAACTTTTGATTTATCACGTGCCGCATGCAGTCAGCCTCGGCCAAATGTTTTCTGTTCACCGCTGCAGTCTTCCTGCTGCAGATGTTTCCGCTGACGGGGATGCTTTTGATGATCCTCGCGGTGCCGTTCTGGTCGGTGATTACGGTCAATCTCGGCTTCATCCTGGTGATCGCGGACGTGGTTGCGGGCACGCTGCCGCGCTGGGCGCTCGCGCTTCCCGTGGTCTATTTTGGCGGCTATTTCGTTGCGGCGGGCGCAAGCCATATCGAGGCACGAAGCCTCGCCAACGGCATACTGGCTGATAATGCGAGCAAGAACCTTGCCTTCGATCCAAACCGGGAATCGCTGTTTTTCGAATCGCGCGGTCCGGCGCTCAGTGCAGGCTCCGATTTCAGCCTGGACACGCTGATTGAATCCTACGCGATCAACAGTGCCTACCGGCGATGGGAAACCAGCAAGGTCTGTCCGATCTATGGCGCGGTGGAGCTGCGTTCATGGGGATGCGCGCAGGGTTCCGGCGTCATCGCGACGGACGGCAATGGCTGTCTCACGACCACCCAGTCCATCTGGGCCAGCGGCGGATCTCGTCTGCTCAAGGGAATCTGCCGTGCTTACACGCCCGTCAAGTCCTTGACGCCCACGATCACGCTGCAGAGAACCGCCGTTCAATCGAAAAAGGCCGTGTTGATCGAGGCAGGGATCGAGACGTTCGAGCTTCGGCGATCGGACGGCGCGAGCATTCAGATCAAGGCGGGCCACGTCTATCCGCTCGCGTGGCTTCCAATTCCGATCATGGGCTGCATGCCCCGCGACTGGGCAGGCGGCGCCAGGGGTACGTTTCCGGTCGTCAATGGCTGGATCTGTGCGATCTATTTTGCGCGCGACTTCCTGACGCCGCTGGGGGCGAGCCGCGACGGCAAGCCGCGGGGCGCGACCGACGCCATTGCCGGCGCGCTGAAGCTGCCCGCTTCGTCCGTGACCGCGCGATTCCCCGAGCGATCCAGCTAACCCATCAGGCCCAACCGGCTGGCGCCGATATAGAGTGCCAGCACCGCGGCGTTGGAGACGTTGAGGCTCTTGATCTCGCCGGGCATGTCGAGCCGCGCCACCACGCGGCAGGTCTCGCGGGTCAGTTGCCGCAGGCCCTTGCCCTCGGCCCCCAGCACCAGCGCCAAGGGCTGCTGCAACGTCACGGCGCCGAGATCCTCGGTCCCCTCGCTGTCGAGCCCGACCGTCATGAAGCCGCGGTCGTTCAGCTCGGTCAGCGCGCGGGCGAGATTTTGCACCGTCACCAGCGGCACCAGCTCCAGCGCGCCGGAGGCGGATTTCGCCAGCACGCCGGTCGCCTCCGGGCTGTGGCGGGCGGTGGTGACGATCGCCTTGACCGCAAATGCCGCCGCCGAGCGCATGATGGCGCCGACATTGTGCGGATCGGTGATCTGGTCGAGCACCAGCACGATGCCCTCCGGCGGCAGCGTGTCGATATCGGGCGAGGGCAGGGGATCGGCCTCCACCAGCATCCCCTGATGCACGGCGTCGGGGCCGAGCCGCTGGTCGATCACGCCGGGACGGACGATCTCGGGGGCGATACGGGTCTCGATATGCTCGTCCGCCAGCCGCCGGGCGGCGTTTTCGGTCAGGAACAGTTTTCGGATCCGCCGCTCGGGGTTGGCCAGCGCCGCCGAGACGGTGTGCCAGCCATAGAGAATCACCGGTCCGTCGGCGCCGGAATCGCGCTCCCGCCGGTCGGCGGAACGGGCGAATTTCCGTCCTTTTTCAAAGGGTTTGCCGCCGCCCCGGCGAAACGGCGGTTTTCGGTCGCGATCGCTCATGGGGAGCTTGTGTCATGCGCGCCCGAATATGGCAATTTGCCCCCATCGAGGACGTTTTTGGTGCTCCGCCTTGGTTGACTTTGCCACCCCCCTTCGCCCATAAACGCGCCGGCCGCAGCCGGTTCGATCCGCGCTTTTGGCCTCAGCGCCATCCATGGTCCGGTCCTCCGCCACTCGGGCGGCCGGTTCTTGACGCTGACGGACGGGGAAGTGTCCCGAGTGGCAAAGGGAGCTGACTGTAAATCAGCCGCCGTATGGCTTCGAAGGTTCGCAGGCCGAATTTTCACCCCATCTTCGCTCGCTCCGCGAGCTACGGCTCGGCAAGCCCTCTCGTAGCGAAGGCTGCCGCGCCGAAGCCCAACGGGCGCAGGCGGGCTCGGCTCATCGCCGATCGCCATCCATTGATCTACATCAACCTCGCGCACAGCTGGCGGCAGACGCTCCCGGGGTCGGCAATCCCAAGGAGGGAAACGCCATGCTCCGATACATTCTTGTCGCTCTTTCAGCGCTTGTTCTGGTCACCGCAACGCTAATTCCCGATGATGCCTACGCTCGCCGTGGAGGGGGTGGCGGCTACCGTGGAGGCGGGGGTGGGTTTCACGGCGGCGGCGGCATGCGTGCCGTCGGCGTCCGCGGCGGCGCCGTTCATGCCGGGCGCATCGCACGGCCAGCGCATCCGATAGCCGGTCGCCCGATTGCGGGGCGTCCGGGCTATGGCCGCGGCTATTATCGCCCGGGTTGGGGCTACGGCGCTGCTGCCGTCGGAGCGGCGGCCGCGGCGGGCGCTTACGGCTACTACAACAACTCCAGCTGCTACTATGACAACTACGGACAGTACATTTGTCCGGGGCAATATCCGTATCGCTATTGAAACGGTGAAAGAACAGGACGGCGACGATGGCCGTCGTCCTGTTCTGGTTCCCGGTACAGCAATCCCGTTAGCAGGCCACACCTCATGCGAGGGTCAGCCTTGACCTGGTTCATTTGAGGTCTCCGGCAACGCTGCTCCCGGCAGATACAGCCTGATCGGGCGGATCTCATAGACCGCTGTCGGATTGACGCGCCGCAGGTCGCGGGCGATCGCGATCGCTTCTTCCTCGTCGGCGCAATTGAGCACGTACAGGCCGAGCAATTGCTCCTTGGTCTCGGCAAACGGGCCGTCGATGATCATTCCGCCATCCGGACCGCGCAAGGTGCGGGCTTCGGCCGTCGCGCCCAGTCGCGCCGCCGGCCCGAGCAGCTTCCTGGCATTCAGCCGTTCGTGCACCGCCAGCAGTTCGGTCATCAGCGTCGCGTCCTCCTCCGCTGTCCAGGAATTGACCTCGGCTTCGACGTGATAGGCCAGCATGGCATAGAGCATCATGTTCTCCTTGATTGCGCGGCCCGGACCGGCCGCTCCTTTGAAGGACGATTCAGCGCGGTTCATTCCGACAAATGGCCGCGACGAAACATTCTGGAAACACGATATATCCGATTGCCCTTGAACGTGGCGCGGCGGGTTCCCGACTGATGAGCAGAACGCGAGATACCGCGCACCATTCGAGGAGACGGTCATGCGACGCCAGCCAGCCACGATCATCTGCGATGCCGCCAGGTTGCGCGCGCCGCTGCCGTCGTCGCAGGCGAGCGATTGGCACGACGTTACCGGCCACCACCGTTATTATGGCAGTTCCGCCCTCAATGGCGGCGAGCGCATCGTCGAAAACCGCCGGGGTGCACGTCCTCGCACGGTCAATCTCTGCGGCTTTTGATTCACGGGCAGGGCAGCTCGTCGCGGTGACGCAAGGCAAGGCCAATTCCGTTATGGCTCGCTGAGCACCTGCTTGATGAGCGCCTCGCGCAACCGTGCCAGTTCGCCGCTGGCGTCCATTTCCTGAATGACGGCTCCGACTTTCCTGGCGAGATCGCGATGCCGCTCGTGCAGGTAGTGGTAAATGTAGATGCGCTCCAGCGGCGGCGACAGCGGCGTGATGCGCGATTGCAGCTTCAGCTTGGCGACCGCCGCGCGGCCGCTGAAGAGATCGGTGACGACAAGCTCGAAGCGGCCGGCATCCAGCATCTGGATCATGTTCTCCAGGCTGGTCGCGGCGGTGACGCGGCTCATGCCGCGCGTGCCGGCCTCCGATGAGCCGACGCCGCGCACGATACCGATGCTGTAGTCCCTGATCGAATCCCAGCCCCGGACTTCAAAGCGAAGCGTCGTCGTGAACACCGACGGCTCGATGTAATTGATCGGCGGCGAGATCTGCACCAGCGTCGGATAGGCCTGCGCCAGATTGGCGATCCGGTGCACTTCGCCGTCGAGCTCGCCGGCGCTCGAGAGCGCCAGCGCCCGCTTGCCGGGGACGTCGGCGAACTCGACCGAAATATTCAGCCGCGCGTAGACCGCCCGCAATATTTCGCCGCCGACGAACTGGTCGGGGATATCGGCAATTCTTGCGAGGCGGATCACCGATTGCGCATGCGACGGGATGCCGGTCGCGAGCAGCGCAACGCAGACGAGCAATATCCGCCACATCAGCCACGTCTCCTCAAAGCCCGTCGCGTTCTGCCGCCGTAGCCTCAAGACACGAGCGCAAATGCGCCGGGGCGCGGCGCAGGGGGCGGCCGGCCGTGTCATTTTAGCACATGGCGTGCTAGTCTGCCCCGGATTCCCGTTGCAGGGGCGCGTAATTTGACCCGCGCCGCCCGACAAGAACCGTGCAGTTTGGCCGCGCGAGCAGGGCGATCAGGTCAAGCAAAAGGCCGGTTGGTTTCGAACGGCTGTGGTCCCTCGTAAGGGCCGGAGCAGATTGTGCCGCGATCCGGGGAAGTGGTGCATGGGCAACGGTGAGAACGATTTTCGCCGCGATCTCGCGATGCCGCGCGTTGCGGCAAAGGAGGACGGGAATCCAGTACCGCCGCCGATTTTCGGCTCCGGTCTGTCGCGGATCCTCGGCAAGGCGCGCGGCGGTATCGGCCTGCGGCTATTGGCGGGCGTACTGCTGTTCAGCTCGGTGGTGACGCTCGCGCTCACCGCGCTCCAGCTCTATCTCGAATACGAACGCGAGGTCGGCGTGATCGAGTCGCGGCTCGACGAGATCGGCCGCAGCTATCCCGACAGCCTCGGCGAAAGCCTGTGGACGCTGGATCAGAACCAGCTCGAGCTGCAGCTCAAGGGCGTCCTCAGCCTGCCGGACGTGCAGGCCGTCGAGATCCGCGAACTCGCCAACCGCCCCAATCCGGTGCGGCTGGCGCTCGGCCAGCATGCGGCGCGCTCGGCGATCACGCGGGAATATGCCCTCGACTATGCCGTGCAGGGAAGCCGCCGCCAGATCGGCGTGCTGCGCGTCGAGGCTTCGCTCACCGAGGTCTATCGGCAACTGCTGAACAAGGCCCTCGTCATCCTGGCGAGCCAGGCGGCCAAGACGTTTCTGGTCTCCTTCTTCATCCTCTATCTGTTCCATCTGTTGGTGACGCGGCATCTGACCGCCGTCGCCGAGTTCGTCAGCTCCTACAACCTGGCGCGTCCGCCGCCGCCGCTGCGGCTCGACCGCCGGCCGCCGCGCGAAGCCGACGAACTCGACAAGGTGATCGAGGCGTTCAACGGCCTGTGCACCAGCCTGCAGCATGCCTATGGCGATCTGCGCCAGGCCAACACAAAGCTGGAGCGGGATATTTCCGTTCGCCGGCAGGTGGAAGAGGACGTGCGCCAGAGCGAGCAGCGGTTTCGCGATTACGCCGAGACCGCCTCCGACTGGTTCTGGGAGACCGGGCCCGATCACGCCTTCACCTATATCTCGGAACGGCTGGACGCGTTCGGCATGGACCGCGCCGCGCTGATCGGCAAGCGGCGCTTCGACGTCGCCGTCGAACCGCAGGCCGAGCCGCTGAAATGGCGCGCGCATATCGCGCAGCTCGAGCGGCACGAGCCGTTCCGCAATTTCGAGTACGACCATCGCGATGCCGCTGGCCGCGTGCGTCATGTCAGCGTCAACGGCCGGCCGGTATTTGCCGCCGACGGCCGTTTTCTCGGCTATCGCGGCACCGCGACCGATTTCACCAAGCAGCACGAGGCCGAGGAGCGGCTGCGCCAGTCGCAGAAGATGGACGCGATCGGCCAGCTCACCGGCGGCGTCGCGCACGACTTCAACAACGTGCTCACCGTCATCACCGGTACGATCGAGATCCTGCAGGAAGGGCTTGCGGACAAGCCGCAGCTTGCCGCGATCGCGCAATTGATCGACGACGCCGCGACGCGCGGCGCGGCGATCACCTCGCAGCTCCTGACGTTCGCCCGCCGCCAGCCGCTGGAGCCGCGCGAGATCGAGATCAACACCCTGGTGATGGAGACCGCCAAGCTGCTCAGGCCGATCCTCGGCGAGCATGTCGAGATCGGGACGGCGCTGGCGCCCGATGCCTGGTACGTGTTGGCCGATCCCTCGCAGCTCACGGCCGCCATCGTCAATCTCGCCGTCAATGCGCGCGATGCCATGCGCGGCGGCGGCAAGCTGACGATCGAGACCACCAACATGACGTTCGACGAAGCTGCCGCGGCTTCCGCCGACAGCGAGTTGAAGCCCGGGCAGTTCGTGATGATCGCGGTCAGCGACACCGGTCACGGCATTCCGGGCGATATCCGCGACCGCGTGTTCGAGCCGTTCTTCACGACCAAGGGGGTCGGCCGCGGCACCGGGCTCGGGCTCAGCATGGTCTACGGCTTCGCCAAGCAGACCGGCGGGGCGGTGAAGATCGACAGCGAGGAGGGGCGTGGCACCTCGGTCAGGCTCTATCTGCCGCGCGCGGAGGGCGAGCCCGCGCGCGCCGCCGAGCCGTCGTCGGTGGCGGCGGCGCCGCGCGGCCGGCACGAGATCATTTTGGTGGTGGAGGACGATGCGCTGGTGCGAGGCTATGTGATCGCCCAGCTCGGCAGCCTCGGCTATCGCACGCTGGTCGCCAGCGACAGCGCGGCGGCGCTCGCGCTGGTCGACCAGGGCGCCGAATTCGATCTGCTGTTCACCGACGTGATCATGCCCGGCGGCATGAACGGCCGCCAACTGGCGGATGCCGTGGTCGCGCGCCGGCCGGGGATGAAGGTGCTCTATACGTCCGGCTACACCGACGACGCCATCGTGCATGAGGGCCATCTCGACCCCGGCCTGGCCCTGCTCAGAAAGCCGTACCGCAAGGCGGAGCTGGCGGAGAAGATCCGCGAATCGCTCGGCGGGGCTTAGGTCCCGGGGACGCGCGAGCCAGCTGAATAGAAAAGGCGCGGCGGGATGGCTTCCCGTCGCGCCCCAATTGTTGTCTCGCTGGCCAGGGCTGAGAGCGCCCCGATGCCAGGCCTGATTAAAGCCTAGCGGGCGATCCCAGCGAGGTGACAGCGCTTGGTATAAGACACTGGATCACCTCCTTTCGTTGTTGGTGGAAACGCCAATATAGGGGGCGAATCGGCCCCTGTTAAGGGGCCGGACCACCGGATCGGCGAGCCGCAGGAGGCTCGGAACAGGGCCGGGCGGGGCGGGTTGAGGCCGCCTCCATGGCGTGTTAGGTCAACGCCGAGCGCGGGTGTAGCTCAATGGTAGAGCAGCAGCCTTCCAAGCTGAATACGAGGGTTCGATTCCCTTCACCCGCTCCAATGTTGGCGTTTCCGGCTCCGGCTGCCCATCTGGGCGGCTGTTCCAGAGCTCTTGATTTCAGCGCCGGAAGCGAAAGTATCGGTTGTCGACCGACGCGTCCTCGGCCGTGTAGGTGATGACGTCGACTTGAGCGTTGTGCGAATCCTGAAGCACCAGATTGCCGCCCTGATTTCCGAGCTGCACGCCGGTGCCGTCGAGCGTGAGCAGAATCGACTGTCCCGACCCGATGGTCGCATTGATCGCGGTCACGCGCGCGTTCTTGTCGACCAGCCGCCAGTTCGTGAGCGTTTGAGCGGTCGTGGCGAGGTTGGCCAGAACCACGATCTCGCGGCCCGCGTCCGGGCCGCTCGGATTGATCAGCGCGCGCTCGATATAGATTGTCGACGGGGGGATCACCGGCGGTGGCGGTCGTGTCCCAGCAAGGAACTGGCTGATCGGCGTCGCGCCGGTCGCGGCATTGCCCGCGGCATCGGTCGGAATCCGCTGCGTCTGGAAGCCCAGAAAGAGACCGAGATACCGATCGGGAAACTTCAGGATCAATCCGCCGTCGTGAAACACGCCGTTGTCGCCGCTGTGCTGGCCAACATTACCCTGGTTCATGTGGATGTCGTGAACGCCGTGGAGACCGTCCATGTTGCCGAACTCGGCATCGATCGGCTTGTGCAGGTTCTGATCAAACTTCGCGCCGAACGCGTAGATCTCGCCGCCGGCCGCCTTGCACTGGTCGAGATATAAGGACAGCAGGTCCTGCAGGTCGTCGCTGCTCGCGCTGCCGGATGGCGGCAGCGATCGACCGTCGGTCCACGTGAACAGGGGCGCCTTGACGTAGTCGAGCGCGTGGTCCGCGTTATGTGCGACCACACTAAATCCTGGCACAGTCGCCGGCAGCGACGTCAGGAGCGGATGGCCCACCAGCGGGTCGACGACCCAAAACGCCACCTGGGAACCGCCGTCGGACTGCACGTTGACGGCAATCCGCCACGGTTGGCCCGACGTGTCGAGGGCGCGAATCTGCAGGTGCGGCGTCGATGCATTGTCTTCGCGCTTGTACCGGTCGGGGCGTGCGCGAAGCACGCCATACTGAAACGCCATCGCGACCTCCTCTGATCCAACGGCCTTCGTCAGCCTAACCCGTTCGAGCGTGCTCTGGTAGATGGTGAGCACGGAGACACGCAAAGATTGCGCGGCGATACCTGCCATCGTAGCAGATCGCACGGCCCGTAATTGTGACCTCTCTCACGTTATCGAGGCCAACGCCACGATACCTGCCTTGCTACCGCCACAGGGCGCTGTAGGGCCTTGGTGCCGCGCCGTCCGGGAAATTTTTTTCAAACCTGGCCCAAGGATTCCGGCGTCTCGTTCGTCTCAATTCGTGAATGCCCGGAAATCTCCTCCCGGCGCCCCGGCTTATGGGTGGAACAACTATGGTAAAGCGCATGCGATCGCGGTCCTGGACGGGGCTGGCCGAGGGACCGGGTAACGGTCCCAATTGTCTTGCTCAATCCTGTCGTCCCTGAGCAAAGGGCATGGGGGGTCCCATTCAGCTCATGACCGCAGAGGTGACCGGGCCGCCGGATGGCGGCGCCACGGATGACGACCTCGCCAGTCTGGCCACGCAGGGCAACCGTGCCGCATTCGAAGCCTTGTTGCGGCGTCACTACGATCTCATGCACCGCGTGGCGTGGCGCATGACCGGCTCGCAGACCGATGCGCAGGACATTTGCCAGGATGTCTGCTGCGCGCTGGTGGAACGGATCGCTTCTTTCAGGGGAGAGGCGAAGTTCACGACCTGGCTGGTCGGTATCGTGCGCAACGCCTGCCATGACCACCATCGGCGCTATCAGACGTTGACGCGCCTGAAGGGCCATCTCGCGGTGCTTGCCGAAATGGCTGTGCCGCCGGATGGCCGCGATCTGTTTCGCCGCAGCTGGCTCGCGAGCGAGCTGGCGCGGCTTTCGCCGCTGCTGCGCGAGACGGTCGTGCTGGTGGTCGGCGAAGGCATGACGCATGCGGAGGCGGCCACGGCCCTCGGCGTTTCCGAATCGACCATCTCCGGCCGCATGCACGAGGTGAGGCGACAGGCGGGTCTCGCGAAGGACATTGGCGATGAGCACTGATCCCAACATCATGCGTTTGCCCGCCCCTCCGCCGCCGGCGCCGGACGCGCGCGACGCGGCCGTGCAACAGGCGCTGCTGCGCTTCGATCAAAAAAGCGCCGGGAGCGGCCAAGGAATTCCGACTGACATCCGTCTCATCGAGCGAACCGCCGCGCCCTTGCGGCCGTCACGCGAGAGGACTGTCATGAAGCGTACGCGATATCTCCTGGCTGCGAGTTTGGCCTGCATTGTTGCCGGATCGGGCGTCTATCTCCATCTCATGCGGTCGCCGCAACTGCCGAACACCTTTGCGCGCGTCGAAGAGAAGGTGGCGAGCAACGACGTCGCCCAAGCGCCTTCGATAGTGCAAGAAAAGAAGGAAAGCGAAGGTGAGGCCAGCTTACGAACGCATGTCCAGACCGCCACTCCGGCCGCAAAGCCCGACCAGGAAGCCGCCCTGCCGCCGGTTGCGGCGGCGCCGCCTCCCGCCAAGCCGAAGACAGAAAATAAAGTTGCCCACTTGTTTCCGCCGTCTTCCGCGCCGGTGTCGGGCGGAAAGATACTGCCGCTCCCGTCCGTTAATGGCCGCTATGCGGAGCGGACCGATCACAGCGCCACACGCGCGCCGCCGTCAGCATCTGCGCAGTTGATGGGGCGGGCCGACGTCTTACGGTTCGATGCCCCGCGCGAGCACGCGCCTGGCGTGCCCGAGCCGGTCGGCCGCGACAAGTTTGCCAATGCGCCGGAAAACGCCTTCAAGGTCGCGCGCGATGCACCCGTCTCGACATTCTCCATCGATGTCGATACGGCGTCGTACGCGTTCGTCCGCGCACAGCTCAACCGCAATGTCCTGCCGCCGCCCGCGTCCGTCCGGACCGAGGAGCTGATCAATTACTTCCCGTACTCCTACGACGCGCCCGCATCGGCGAACGAACCGTTCCGCGCCAACGTTGCGGTGTTTCCGAACCCCTGGGCGGAAGGCCGCAAGCTCATGCGTGTCGGCGTCAAGGGCTATGCGCTGCAACAGGCAAACCGGCCGCGCGCCAATCTCGTTTTCCTGATCGATACGTCGGGCTCGATGGAGCCGCAGAACCGGTTGCCGCTGGTGAAGCAGTCGCTAGCCATGCTCGTTACCCAGCTGCAACCCGAGGACCGCATCGCGATCGTGACCTATGCAGGAAATGCCGGCACGGCGCTTGAACCGACGTCCGTGTCCGAGAAGGCGAAAATCCTGGCGACGATCGATCGGCTCGGGGCGGGCGGCAGCACGGCGGGCGCCGAAGGCATCAGGCAGGCCTATGCGCTGGCGGAGCAGAACTTTGACGCCGGCGGCGTCAACCGCGTCATCCTCGCCACCGACGGCGACTTCAATGTCGGAATCACGAACAAGGATGAACTGAAAGGTTTCGTCGAGCGTCAGCGCGAAAAGGGCATTTTCCTGTCCGTGCTCGGCGTCGGCATGGGCAATTACAACGACGCGATGGCGCAGACGCTGGCGCAGAACGGCAACGGCGTCGCCGCCTACATCGATACGATCAACGAGGCGCGCAAGGTGCTGGTCGAAGAAGCAAGTTCGACACTGTTTCCGATCGGCAAGGATGTGAAGATCCAGATCGAGTTCAATCCCGCTGTTGTCGCCGAATATCGGCTGATCGGCTACGAGACACGGCTTCTCAATCGCGACGATTTCGCCAACGACAAGGTCGACGCCGGCGACGTCGGCTCGGGGCAAACCGTGACGGCGCTCTACGACATCGTGCCTGTCGGCGGGCCCCGCGTGGTCGACGATCTCAGATACGGTGCGCAAGCCCCGGCGAGCGGCTCGCTGGCGCCGGCCGAATACGCCTTCGTCAAGATCCGCTACAAGCTGCCGCGATCCGATCGAAGCGTGCTGATCAGCACCCCCGTCGATCGCGCATCGGAGCAGGGCCGCTTCGAGGACGCGCCGCTCGATGCCCGCTTTGCAACCAGTGTGGCCGCGTTCGGCGAGATTCTGCGTGGCGGAAAGCACACCGGCCAGTTCGGCTATGACGACGTGCTGCGTATCGCCTCGGCCGCGCGCGGCGACGATCCTTACGGCTACCGCTCCGAGTTCCTTCAGCTGGTGCGTGCGGCCAAAACGGCGAGCGCCATGCGGCCGCTGCGACCATGATCCGTTTCGATCAGGCCAGCGCGTCCATTCCGGCGTGAGCGGGAAGCGGAGGCCCGCTGCGAACCCGCCTCGAGCGCATCCATGAATGTCAGGCCGAAAGTTCTGCCGGCGTCATTGGTGCTCGTGGCGGCCGTCGGCACCGTGGCGCCCGCCCGCCTTTATTTGGAGGAAAGATCGGCGGGAGATTTGTCAGCGGATGGGCGGGAAGGGGGCAGGCGCACGGAGTGAATGCGTCACGCCCGCCCGTCATGCGGCGGCCTCGGAGGCCGACAAAGGTTGTCGTTCAGCCTCGACAAGCTTCGACGAACGCGCACTTCAGTCTTGTTGGATTCGGTCACGGCAGTGCCGGGTGATTCTGCGCCGACGGTGTTTGTTGCGCTCTCATGCCCTTGCACCCGCGGCTTTGCTTTGGCCGAGCCCGGCGGAAGCGCCTTCAGATAATGTGTAGTAGTTTCAATGCTCTATCGCGGGTGCTCACGTTTTGGTGACGTGGCAATTTTGCAACAAGCGCCTACAAAACGGGCCGACTCAGCCAACGCGAGGCTGTCTTTTGTTGCTTGTTCGGAACTGTTCGTTTCTTATCGAGCTGCGACGGAGGGGGGCATCCCGAGGTCGTCCCGTTTTAGGTGGTTCGCTTAAGTCCCTCGCGTTCATGCGGGAGTGTCCGAAGGCGCGAAGTGGCTAAGCGGGTTTCAGGGGACAAGGGAACCAACCTTAGGGTGTTTCACCCAGCGGATCCGGAACCTTCCCTACAGAGCAACTTGGAGGTTTAACATGAAGATGGTTAAGAGCCTTATCCTCGGCTCAGCGGCGGGTTTGCTCGCCATGGGCGGAGCACAGGCGGCCGATCTTCCCGTCAAGGCCAAAGCGGTCGAGTACGTGAGGATCTGCTCCCTGTACGGCGCGGGTTTCTTCTATATCCCGGGCACCGACACCTGCATCAAGCTGGGTGGTTATCTGCGCGTCGACACGACGTTCAACGGCGGCATCTACGGTTCGCCGGCATGGGCTGGTGATATCGGTCAGGGCAACCGCTACCGTGACTACTTCTCGGCCCGCTCGCGTCTGTCGCTGCTGGTCGATACCCGCACCGCCACCGAATACGGCGTGGTGCGCACCTTCGGTCAGATGAACTTGAACTTCAGCACGATCGGCAACAACTCGTTCAACCCGAACGTGCTCGCGACGAACCTGGGCAACAACGGCTTCCTGCTCGACACCGCCGGCAACGGCTATGTCTCGGTTGACCAGTTGTTCTTGCAGTTCGCTGGCTTCACCTTCGGTAAGTCGGTTTCGGCGTTCGCGTCGCCCTGGAACGGCTATCCGGGCAACAACAACTCGAACCTCATGGGCGGCCCGGACTACGTGACCGGCGTCAACAACATCCAGTACACCGCTCAGTTCGGCAACGGCGTGTCGGGCACCATCGGTTTGGATGAACCGACCGTGTACAACCGCACCGCGGTGCTGAACCTCAGCGTTCTGGCTGGCAGCGCGAACGCGGCTGGTGCTCAGGCTTACGGCGGCGTGCATGCTCCCGACATCGTCGGCAACATCCGCGTCGATCAGGCCTGGGGTCTGTTCCAGATCGGTGGTTTGGCTCACCTCGTGAACGCTTCCTACAACGTCCTCGGCGCCGGCGGCGTTCCGACTGCTCTGTCGGAAATCTCCGGTCATCCCGAAGACAAGTGGGGCGGCGCCGTGATGGCCGCCTTGCAGATCAAGAATCTGCCGACCGGCGCGGGCGACGACTTCAAGATCGACGCCACCTACGCCAAGGGCTCCACCAAGTCGGTGGTCTCCACGAGCGGTGCTTCGCCGAGCTTCGCGATGTTCGGCAGCACCGGTATCGCCGGCGGCTACCAGAGCATTGGCTTCGGTCAGACGGCTGACGCCGTGTACCTGCCCGGTGCCACCGATGGTCTCAAGCTGGTGGATGCCTGGGGTATCCGTGGTGCGTTCAACCACAACTGGGATCCCTACTGGTCGACCAGCCTCTGGGGCAGCTATGGTTCGGTGCGCTACGGTGGTAACGCTCTCGACATCACCACGGCGAAGGGTGCCTGGTGCGCCAACTACAACACCGGCAAGGTTCCGGTCGCAGGCACTGGCTATACCTGCAACCCGGACTTCAACTTCGCTCAGGTCGGTGTGGTCACCCGCTGGACTCCTGTCAAGAACCTGACGTTCTCGGCCGAAGTCGGTGCGTTCTTCCTCGACCAGAAGTTCACCGGTGCGCAGACTCTGACCCCGACGGCTCCGAAGCCGACCGCGATCTACGAATATCGCGATCAGAGCACTGTGTTCCTGAACGTTCGCGCTCAGCGCAACTTCTGATCCCGAAAGACTTGAAACACTAGGAGAACCCCCGGCAGGCAACTGCCGGGGGTTTTTCATTGCGCGGCCACATTCTTTGCTTGTCAGGCGAAACTGCGTAGCAGAACGGCCACAGCCGCGATCCAAGTGCGACGGCATCACGCCCTTGTCATTACAAAAAAGAATTTTTGGATTAGCAATGCATCATGCAACTGCATGAATCGCAGCACAGGAGATTTCGATGATTTCGGCGCGAGCACTCATTCTCGGTTCGGCGGCAGCCTTGATGACCCTGGGCGGGGCACAGGCGGCCGACCTTCCGGTCAAGGCCAAGGCAGTCGAATATGTGCGGATCTGTTCGCTTTACGGCGCCGGCTTCTTCTACATCCCGGGCTCGGACACCTGCATCAAGCTTGGCGGTTATTTGCGCGCGGACGTCACCTTCAATGGCGGCGCGCACGGCGCCCCCGCCTGGAATGGCGACATCGGTCAGCAGAATCGCTATCGCAATTACTTCGTTGCCCGCTCCCGTATGGCGCTGACGGTCGACACCCGTACTGGGACCGAATACGGCGTGGTCCGTACCTACGGCCAGGCCGACATCCAGTTCACCACGCTTGGCGGCAGCACGTTCAATCCCAACTCGCTCGCAACCAACCTCGGCAACAACGGCAACCTGCTCGATACCGCCGGCAACGGCTATGTCGCGGTCGAATTCGTTTTCATCCAGTTCGCCGGCTTCACCTTCGGTAAGTCCGCCTCGGCCTATGCCACGCCGTGGCAGGGTTTCCCGGGCAACATCAACTCTTCCTTGCTGGGCGGCCAGAACACCGATACCGGCGTGAACAACATCCAGTACACCGCCCAGTTCGGCAACGGTGTATCGGCCTCGATCGGTCTCGACGATCCGGTCGTGTGGGATCGCACCGCCGTGTACAATCTGGGCATTCCGTCGGCGATCGGCGCCACCGGCACCGGATCGAACGCCTATGCCGGCGTGCGCGCGCCCGAAATCGTCGGCAACATCCGGATCGATCAGGCCTGGGGCGTGCTGCAGTTCTCGGCCGCCGCGCATGAAGTGAGCGGCTCGTATAACTCGCTTGCCGCCGGTGGCGTGCCCAGCGCGGTTTCCGAAATCAGCGGCCACCCCGAGACCAAGTGGGGCGGCGCGGTGATGGCGGCGCTGAACATCAAGAACCTGCCGACCGGTGCGGGCGACGACATCAAGATCGACGCTTCCTACGCCAAGGGCGCCACCAAGTATGTCATCGCCACCAGCGGCACCTCGCCGAGCTTTGCGATGTTTGGCGGCAGCAGCTTTGGCTATCAGAGCGCCGGCTTCGGCGCGACCACCGACGCCGTCTACATGCCCGGCGCAGGCGGCACCGGCGGGCTCGTGCTGACCACGGCCTGGGGTGTCCGCGGCGCGTTCAATCACAACTGGAATCCATACTGGTCGACCAGCCTGTTCGGCAGCTACTCCGCGGTCCGCTACGACGGCGGGGCGAACGACAATCTGCTCGGTGCCGGCACCACCACGGCCAAGGGCGCCTATTGCGCTGCCTTCGCTGGCAGCCATCCGGGTCAGGCACTGGCCGGCAACGCTGCGGGTGCCTATACCTGCAATCCCGACTTCAACGTCTCGCAGCTCGGCGCCGTGACCCGCTGGACGCCGGTCAAGAACCTGACCTTCTCGGCCGAAGTCGATTGGTTCCATCTCGATCAGAAGATGTCGGGTTCGTCGGTGTTCACGGCGACCGCGCCGAAGCCGACCGCGCTGTATGAGTTCAAGGACCAGGACACCGTTCTGATTCAGTTCCGCGCGCAGCGTAACTTCTGATCCGAAAAAGGCTGGCCTCCGGCGTTAGCGTGCCGGAGGCGGCTTTTGCCACAGATGATCTTCGGCGCATTTGCAGGGCCATCGATTTCGCTGTGATCGGGATATGGCGCAGTTGAGGTTGCCCGACAGGCCGCGCGAGCCGTCGCCTTTGCCGAGACAAACTCTTTTGACGATGGACGGATCGACGCGTTGCGGCGGAAATATCCGCAACGACAGCGAAGGTAAGCAAGCGGCAGCGACCTGCTTCTGCGCCAATAGACATGCGTGCCGCCGCCAACGCCCGCCGCATCGTTCTTTGCCGTAGCCGCGACAGGCCAGCGCGATTTTTCGCCCGGCGCACGACCTTGTCCGTCCGTCAGTTCGGTTTTCTTTCACCGATCGCCAATTCGCCGTCCGGCCTTGCCGGTGATTTCGCGCGGTGATGATGACTTCGATCGCTTGGTTCCGCTGGTGTTCGCGCACGGTGCGGCCCAGATCAGCCGCCGCGACATTGAATGCTTGCCGCGAGCACGATCGAGGTCTTTCTGATGCCGATGCTTTATGTCGTCTTTCAAAGTCGGCGCGAGCGGGAATTCCGATCGATCCGGAGTCACAAGAGCATGCGGCCCGGCATCAGAAGGCCGGCGAATAGTTTGGTCGTTTCTTGCGATGCTCGGGAAAAATATGCGGTGAGGTCTGTCGTTGGATGGGCGGGCAGTGGCAAGCACACGGAATGAATGCGTCACGCGCGCCTGTTACGCCGCCGGTGATTGCGGCCTTTGGCTTGATCCAGACGGGTGGTGTCGCGACTTCAGAACGGGCGACCCATTGGGGAGGTCTATTTTGGGGAGGTCTATTTTCGGCTCGGCAATCCGGACAGGATTGAGGGACATACGTACACCCAGACGGGGAGGGGCATGCCATCGCCTTCCGCGTGAGGCGCAGCGGGCATCTTGTGCACACAGGCGCGCCATATTGTGCAGACGCACAGTTAACGGCGATGCCTCCGTATTTCGCGGGCTGGAAAACGTCCGTAGTAACCATGTCACACGGAGCGCCTAGACTCGCCATAAAATCAGTCCAATTGAGACACAATGTCGGCGAGTAGGGTTGAAACCCTGCCGTCTGCGCAATGCGCATAATAAGAAAATTAGAAAATTACATGGGTGTGGGACACAAGGGGGACCGCAAATGCGGGCTAGCACCGATTCACGTCGACAAACAAAGCACATATCGCGGCTTTGGGCCGCAAGAGCCGTGCGCGGGCTGTTCGCCGCGCCTGTCCGCCAGGCGGCCGCAGCGCTGATGCTGGCCGCGATGGCGGCGCCGGCGTTAACAGATAAGGCACGGGCGGCGCCGGGCGACAACGAGATCCGGATCGGCAATACCGTGCCCTATACCGGGCCGGCCTCCGCCTATGGCGTGATCGGCAAGGTGCTGGCCGCCTATTTCGACAAGGTCAACGCCGAGGGCGGAATCAGGGGCCGCAAGATCAACTTCATCACCTATGACGACGCCTACAATCCGACCAAGACGATGGAGGCGACCCGCAAGCTCGTCGAGGAAGACAACGTTCTCTTTATTCTGGCGAGCCTCGGCACCAACACCAGCCAGGCCGTCCACCCCTATCTGAACTCGAGGAAGATCCCACAGCTCTTCGTCGCCTCGGGCGCGACGATGTGGGACCAGCCGCGCGAGTTTCCCTGGACCATGGGCTTCCTGCCCAGCTACCAGACCGAAGGCCACATCTATTCGCAGTACATCCTGGAGAATCATCCGCGCGGCAAGATCGCGGTGCTCTATCAGGATGACGGCTTCGGCAAGGACTACCTCAAGGGCATCAAGGACGGCCTCGGCGGCAAGGTCCCGATCGTAGCCGAGGCGCCGTACAAGGTGACGGACACCAACATCGACGCCCAGATCGCCAAACTCAAGGCTTCGGGCGCCGACATTTTCATGCAGTTCACGACGCCGAAATTCGCCACCATGGCGATCAAGCGAAATGCCGAGCTCGGCTGGAAGCCGATCCATTTCCTCGCCTCGGTATCCGAATCGGTGTCGGCCGTGATGGCGCCGGCCGGTTTGGAAAACGCCGAAGGCATCATTTCGGCGATGTACCGCCTGGAGGGTGAGGACGCGCAGGCCGCCGGACCTGCCGTGTTCCGGGAGTGGAGCGCCTTCATGGAGCGCTATGTCCCGAGCGTCAGCAAGTCGAACGGCCAGGCGGTCTACGGCTATCTGAACGCCAGGCTCGTCGTCGAAGTCCTGAAAATGTGCGGCGACGACTTCTCGCGCGAAAACATCATGAAGCAGGCCCGCTCGATCAAGGGTCTGCAGCTTCCGATGATGGTGCCGGGCATCCTGATCAACACCAGCCCGTCCGACCACGCCACGATCGAGCAGATGCGCCTGATGCGCTTCACCAATGGCCACTGGCAGTTCTTCGGGCCGGTGCGCAGCGGCATCGATCCGGGCACCGTCAGCGATTCCTTCAAGACGCTGTTCAAGTACGGCACCGCCACCAAGCGCGACCTGGCCAACCAGCTCAACGCCAACACGGTGAGCCTGATGACCGGCTCGTTCGGCTCGACCTATGCGCAGGTCGGCGCCGATCTCGCTTCCGTGCTCGACAACGGCACCAACCTGCGGATACTGCCCGTGATGGGCCGCGGCTCGGTGCAGGCGGTGGCGGACATCCTGCTGCTGCGCGGCGTCGACGCCGGCATCGTGCGCAAGGACACGCTGGCCTATCTCGACCGCAAGGACTTCGCCAAGGACATCCGCAACCAGTTCGTCTATGTGGCGAAGATGTTCAACGAGGAAATGCATATCCTCGCGCCGCGGACCATCGCCAATGTGCGCGATCTCGACGGCAAGACCGTGGTGGTCGATCTGCCTGACAGTTCGACCTTCGTGACCGCGATCAACGTGTTCGAGCGTCTCGGCATCAGGCCGCACCTGGTCTATCAGGAGCCGCGGCTGGCGGTGGACATGCTGCGCAAGGGCGAGGTTGACGCCATCGTGGCGATCGAGGGCAAGCCGGTGCAATGGCTGAGCCAGATCACTGACCGCAACCTTCACCTGGTGCCGGTCGACTACGCCAAGACGTTGCAGGATGAGTATCTGCCGTCCAAGCTTTCGTCGCAGGACTACCCGAACCTGGTGGCGGATGGCAGCTTGGTCGAGACGATCGCGGCCGAAGCCGTGCTGGCCTCGTACAACTGGGCGCCCAACAGCGACCGCTACCGCCGTCTGGCGCTGCTGGTGGACACCATGTTCGACAAGGTCGCGCAGTTGCAGCGGCCGCCGTTCCATCCGAAATGGAAGGAGATGGCGCCGCGCGCGACGGTGGCCGGCTGGACCCGCTTCAAGGCGGCGCAGGAATGGCTCGACCGCAACATGCCGGCCAGCGCGGCCGTGTCAGCGGCATCGGGCGCCGTGCCGCAGCCGCCGACAGGGCCTGCCGCCACCGCGCTCTCTCCGCAGGACCGCGACCCGCTCTATCGCGAATTCCTGGAGTGGCGCGCCAACCGCGCCAAGGCGGCCGGCAGCCGGTAGTCATGGCTGCCACGGCAGGGATATGGAGATAAAGAGGACGAGACGGCCCGCCGCATGGCGGGCCGTTTGGCTGTGTGAGCGGCGCGATTGCTATGCCCGTTCGCGCGGATTGAAGTATGAACCGTCATTGCGCAACTAAAGCGCGCACGACGGGCGCACAGATCATCAGGCTCGGTCTTGGTAAAGCTAATGCCGCGAATTGTCGCGACCGAACACACGATCGACTAACTGTGCGGCACGCGTAGACTTGCTGCAAAATCAGTTCGGTTGAGATACAATGTCGGCGAGCAGGGGTGAAGCGCTGCTCGTCTACGCAACAAATAAAAAAACATAGGTGTGAAACACAGGGGGGACCGCCATGCGGGCTCGGAGCGATTCACGTCGACAAACAACGTCCCGATTTCGGCTAATCGGAGCCGCGCGCCGGCTACTCGCCGCACCACGGCGCAGCCTGGCGACGGCATTTGCACTCGCCGCCATGGCGGGAGCGACATTCACCACGCAGGGCCAGGCGGCGCCGCCGGCCAGCAACGAAATCCGGATCGGCAACACCGCGCCCTATACCGGCCCGGCTTCGGCCTACGGTGTCATCGCCAAGGTGATCGCGGCCTATCTCGAGAAGACCAACGCCGAGGGCGGCATCAACGGCCGCAAGGTCAATATGATCACCTATGACGACGCGTATGAGCCCACCAAGACGATGGAGGCGATCCGCAAGCTCGTCGAAGAGGACCAGGTTCTTCTTGCGCTCGGGACGATCGGCACCAACACCAACGCGGCGATCCAGCCCTATTTGAACTCGAAGAAGGTGCCGCACCTTTTCGCCCTGTCGGGCGCGGCGGCCTGGGACCAGCCGCAGGAGTTTCCCTGGACCGTCGGCTTCCTGCCGAGCTACGCGGCCGAAGCCCAGATCTATGCGCAGTATCTCCTCGAAAACCATCCGCGCAGCAAGATCGCCGTCCTCTATCAGGACGACGGCATGGGCAAGGAATACCTCAAAGGCTTGAAGGACGGCCTTGGCGGCAAGATTCCGATCGTGGCCGAGGCAACCTACAAAGTGGCGGATACCACCATCGACGCCCAGATCGCCAAGCTCAAGGCCTCCGGCGCCGACGTCCTTATCGAGTTCACCACGCCGAAATTCGCGGTCATGGCGATCCGGCGAACCGCCGAAATCGGATGGAGGCCGCTGCAATTCGCCGCCTCTATCTCCAACTCGTACTCGGCCGTGATCCAGCCGGCGGGCCCGCAAAATGCGGAAGGCCTTTTGTCGGCGGCCTACCGGCTTGAGGGCGAGGACGCGGCGGCGGCCGGCGACGCGGTGTTCCGCGAATGGACCGCCTTCATGCAGCGTTATGTCCCGAGCATCAGCAAGACCAATGGCCAGGCCGTCCTGGGCTATCTGGTCGGCAAGCTGACGGTCGAGGTATTGAAGAACTGCGGCGACGACCTGTCGCGCGAGAACGTCATCCGCCAGGCCCGCGGGCTCAAGGGCATCCAGCTTCCGATGATGGTGCAGGGCATCCTCATCAACACCAGCCCGTCGGACCATGCGCCGATCGAGCAGATGCGGATGATGCGTTTCACGGGCGGCCAGTGGCAGCACTTCGGCCCGGTGCGTAGCGGCGTCGATGCCGGTGCGGTCAGCGACTCCTTCAAGACGATCTTCAAATACGGCACCGCGACCAAACGCGACCTGGCCAACCAGCTCAACGCCAACACGGTGAGCCTGATGACCGGCTCGTTCGGCTCGACCTATGCGCAGGTCGGCGCCGATCTCGCCTCCGTGCTGGACAATGGTACGGCGCTGCGGATCCTTCCCGTGATGGGCCGCGGCTCCGTGCAGGCGGTGGCGGACATCCTGCTGCTGC
>Ga0102590_1000413_pt1 | contig 98702 bp, 86 predicted proteins | sample AraplaMF_Col_mMF_FD_76859 | JGI IMG/M metagenome (GOLD analysis project Ga0102590, IMG submission 76859) | Arabidopsis root microbial communities from the University of North Carolina, USA - plate scrape MF_Col_mMF | ecosystem: Host-associated > Plants > Roots > Endosphere | place: USA... | reverse complement strand
CCTGTGGGGCGAGGCGGTTCACCGCTGCGCGCACCACTACGGCTGCCATGTGGCGGCCCTGCGCTACCTCGCCTCCTCCTGGCACGGATCGCACAGCGAGTGCCTCGACTTCGCCGAGACCGCGGCGCAGGACGCGCTGCCCGGCTCCCTCGTGCAGGCGCTCCCCGTGCGTGCGGCCTTCGCCTATCTCGCCCACGGCGGCGGCACGGCGGTGGGCCGCGAACGGCTGGACGCGGCGGCGGACCGGGCGATCGCGCTGTCGGCTCGGTACGCGGCCGCCGACCCGTGGCCCGCGGAGGTGCGCAACCTCCTGACGTTCGTCCTGGTCGGGCTGGAGCGCTGGGAGGACGCGATGACTCAGCTGCGCATGATCGGCCCGTACGCCACCTCGTTCCCCTGGGACCGGGTCGACGACGATCCCCTGGGCCTGTTCCTGCGGCTGCGGGAGGGCGTCGGCCGCGAGGTGTCGGCCGGCCGCCCCGGACGTCCGGCCCGGCCGCTGCTTCCACGAAGTGGGCATGCCGGGCCCACGTCGTCGCGCGACCATTAGGCTTTCCCGTCGTGACCACCGTCCGGCTCCCGCTCTTCCCCCTGAACTCGGTGCTGTTCCCGGGACTCGTGCTCCCGCTGAACGTCTTCGAGGAGCGCTATCGCGCCATGATGCGCGAACTCCTGAAGACCCCCGAGGACGAACCGCGCCGCTTCGCCGTCGTCGCGATCCGCGACGGCCACGAGGTGGCTCCCAGCACTCCGGGCATGCCCGACCCGACGACCGTGCCCGACCGGGGACCCGCCGCGGGTTTCGGCGCCGATCCGGCCAAGGCCTTCCACAGGGTGGGCTGTATCGCGGACGCGGCGACGGTCCGGGAGCGGGCCGACGGCACGTTCGAGGTGCTGGCGACGGGCACGACCCGTGTCCGTCTGCTCTCGGTGGACGCCTCGGGGCCGTATCTGACGGCCGAGTTGGAGGAGCTGGCGGAGGAGCAGGGCGACGAGGCGGGCGCGCTCGCCGAGGGTGTGCTGCGGGCGTTCCGGCAGTACCAGAAGCGGCTCGCGGGCGCGCGGGAGAGGTCGCTGTCGACGGGTGCGGATCTGCCGGACGAGCCGTCGGTGGTGTCCTACCTGGTGGCGGCCGCGGTGATGCTGGACACGCCGACGAAGCAGCGGCTGCTCCAGGCACCGGACACCGCCTCCCGCCTACGCGACGAGCTGAAACTGCTTCGCTCGGAGACGTCGATCATCCGTAGTCTGCCGTCGTTGCCGGCGTCCGAGCTGACACGGACTCCGACCAGCCTGAACTGAAGCACGACATGTGGGGAACGGCCGGGATGGCGAAGAAGACCAAGAAGCAGCAGCCCGGGGGCACCCCGGCGACGGTGGCGCTGACCTCGGCCGGAGTGGGGTTCACGGTCCACTCCTACGAACACGACCCGTCCCACCCCTCCTACGGCGAGGAGGCGGCGGAGGCGATGGGCGTGTCCCCCGACCGGGTCTTCAAGACGCTGGTGGCGGACGTGGACGGCGCACTGGTGGTCGGGGTGGTCCCGGTGGCGGGATCACTGGACCTGAAGGCGCTGGCGACCGCGGTGGGCGGCAAGCGGGCGGCGATGGCCGACCCGACCCTGGCGGAGCGCACGACCGGGTACGTGCGGGGCGGCATCTCTCCGGTGGGCCAGCGCAAGAAGCTGCGCACGGTGGTCGACGACTCGGCGTCGTCGCACGCCACGATCTGCGTCTCGGCGGGCCGCCGCGGCCTGGAGGTGGAATTGGCCCCCGCCGACCTCGCGAGGGTCACAGAGGCGATCCTGGCGCCGATCGCGCGTGCGTGAGCACTCGACGGACGGCCGTTCCTCGGCTAGTACGGAAACATGTCGAAGAGGACACGCAAGCGCAAATGGCGCATGAAGAAGGGTCACGCCAATCACGGCCACCGGCCGTCGTGACCACGTCCCGCAACAAGATCAGCGCCGGGCGGCTCGGCTGAGCCGGCCCGGCGCCACGGCGTCCCCGGGGGGTCACGCCGCGGGCGGCCCCCCGTAGGAGGTCGCGTACGGTTCCGGATCACGCGGACCGAACAGACCCGTCAGACCGAGGTGCACCACCAGGGCGGCCAGCGGCCACGCCAGCACCGCCCCCTTCGCGCCCAGCTTCAGGGGCGCGGAGAACGTCACTCCCTTGCCCACGGCCTTGGCGTGGGCGATCACGTTCTGCGTGGGTCCCAGCCAGACCCCGACACGCCAGGCGAGCACGGAGCCGAGCAGTCCGCCCAGAGCGAGCGCCACGACCAGCGGGACCCCGCCGCGCCGGCGCACCAGGAAGACGACCAGGGCGCTGACGGCGCCGAAGGCGAGCGCCAGCAGGGTGAACGTCCCGTCCACACCGATGGCCTGCTCGCCCTCGGTGTCCTTCAGATAGACGACCCAATTCTTGTCGACCAGGTCTCCCACCAGCGGAACACGCGGCGCGAGCCACGCCCACAACAACCCGAGCACCACCCCGGCGAGGGCGACGCACACCGTGATGACGGCCGCCTCCAGCACCTCGGTCTTCATTCCGGGCCCGTCCGTCTTGAACGCGGGCGTGGCTCCGTGCGGGGCGGGTCCGGCTCCCGGAGGGGCGGACACGGCTTGCCACCCGTGATGCGCAGAGTGCGGTGACTGTTCATGCGGCGGCGGAGGAGGAGTCAACGGAGCGGTCACCTTCACATCCTGCCAGTCGTGTCGGTCAAAGGCGTCACCGGACGGCCGCTCGGCGGTACGCCCAGGTCGCCAGGGCGAGCGAGGCCACCCCTACGGCGGCGCACACCCCCAGGTCACCGAGGACGAGCGCCCAGTCCGGATCTCCGCCGAAGGTCCGCGCGAACGCCTCGACACCATAGGTCGACGGCAGGGCGTCCCGCACGAGCTGCACGACCTCCGGCATCCGATGGGCCGGCAGCACGCCCAGCAGCAGCGCCGCCGACATGCCCAGCTGGCCGAGCAGCGTCGCCAGTTCGGGGCGCGGCGCGAGCAGCCCGAGCGCGGCGCCGAGCCCGGCCAGCGCGGCCCCGGCCAGCGGGATCACCGCGAGCAGTACCCACAGATGGGCGAACGGCAACCCGAAGAGCACACACCCGAAGACGGCGGTCACCACCGTTCCGGGCACGGTGAAGGACGCGTACGCCCCGGCCGCCCCCAGGACCACCGCGGAGGCGGGCACCGGCAGCGTGGCGTAGTGGTCGAGTCCGCCGTTCGCGCGCAGCTGGCCGAAGTACTGCGCCAGCAGGTTCAGCCCGACGTAGGCGACCACGAGCACGGACGAGCCGGCCACCACCGACCGCGCGTCGTCCCCGCCGGACACGACCCCGCGCAACATGATCATGATGCCGATCGACTGGAACGTCGCCACGAACAGCAGCGGGATCCGTGCGACCCGGGCCCGGGAGAGCTGCGCGCGGTACACGGCGGCCAGGGACGGCCACAGCCGCGGCCGCGGCCCGAGGACCGCGGCTTCCTCCGCGTCGTCGTCGGCCACCCTGACGCCGGGCAGAACCTCGGCGGGTACGACACTCACGTCGCGCTGCTCCTCTTCGTTGCTGCCGCCCCGCCCGGCACGGACGCGGCACCCCTTCCGCTCCATACGGACCCGGCGACCCGCGCGCTCATGCCTTCACCAGCCCCTGGGTGCTGCCGCCGAGCGCCAGGTAGACGTCCTCCAGGCTGGGGGTGGCCAGTGTGAAGTCGTCGAGGGCGGCGAAGGCGGCACCGCCCGTCACGGTGGCGACGGCCGCGCGCGCCTCCTCGGGGGCCATCCGCAGCGACCAGCGCCGGCCGGACTCCACGGCGCGGGCGCGCAGTGCCGCGACCTCGGGCACCTCGAGCGGCGCCTGCTCACGCCACACGAGTTCGACCCGCACCTCGCCCGCCACGCGGTCCTTGAGGCCTGCCGGCGTGTCGCAGGCGATGACACGTCCCCGGTCGAGGACGGCGACCCGGTCGAGAACGGTCTCCGCCTCGATGACGTTGTGGGTCACGAGCACGACGGTGCTCCCACGCTCGGCGCGCCGCCGGTTCACGGCGGCCCACACGGCCCGCCGGGCGACGGGGTCCATCGCGGTGGTCGGCTCGTCGAGCACGAGCAGCGGACGGTCTCCCACGAGCGCGGCGGCGAAGCACGCGAGCCGGCGCTGGCCGCCGGAGAGCTTGTTGAGCGGTCGGGAGGCGATCGATGTGAGACCGAGTTCCGCGAGGACGTCGTCCCGCTCCTCGCGCGCCCGACGCACCTCGAGCCCGCGCAGCCGCCCCGTCGTCTCGGCGGCGAGCGACACTGTCAGCTCGTCGAGCGCGGTGGACTCCTGCCCGAGGTAGGCGAGGATCCGCGCCGCCCGCTCGGGGTGGCGCACGATGTCGTGTCCGAGGATCTCGATACTGCCGCGGTCGGGACGCATCAGACCGGTCAGCTGGCGTACGAGGGTGGACTTTCCGGCGCCGTTCGGCCCGAGCAGCCCGAAGATCTCACCGCGGCGGATGTCCAGCCGTACGTCGTCGGTGGCGCGCACCTCGGGGGACCCGGGCGCGCCGCGTCGGCCGCGTACCGCCGGATAGGTCTTGGTCAACCCCCGCACGGCGCACACGACGGCGCCACCCTGCCGTTGTGCCTGTGCGGTGCGCGTACTCACAAGGGACGAGGGTACGGGGTACCGCCGGTCGCCCGGTTCCCGGGGCCCGTCGGCCCCGCGTGCTTCAGGGCCCGGCAGGTGAGTGCTCCGTCGCGGTGCGCTGGTCGATCTCCCTCCAGAACCCGGCCCGGATCGCGTACCGGTCACGCTCGTCGATCTGGTCGTCCTTGTGCGCGAGCAGCCCGAACCGCGCCGCGTAGCGCAGCAGTTCCCCGTCGATGCGGTGCGGCACGCGCGGATACATGCCCGAGAGCTTCTGCAGCTGCGTCTGGTCGGCGAGTCGCCCGATCCACCGCCGCGCGAACACCTGCCCCACCTCGTAGGGGTCTCCGCCCACCGTGGTGATGTCCTCCTCCCGGTCGGCCCAGCGCTGCTCCGCCGTCGTCAGCTGCGCCAGTGTCGGCAGCGAGGCGGCGTCCGGCGGCTCGGCGGCGACGGGCCGGTCCACCCAGCCCTTGTCGGAGGACCACCGCAGGGTGGCCCCGGCGGGCTGCTGCACGGGGGGCGCGCCGTGCGCCCTCAGGGTCGCCAGGTCCTTCGGGGTGGGGACGCCCTTCGGGGCCGAAACCCGCTCCTGGGTGCCGTTCGGCGAGGCGGACGCCGTGATGTGCTCGGGCTGGGCGGCGGGCCGCTCCGCCGTGGTGGCGAGCGCCGACTCGGGCAGCGGGGCCGACAGGATCGCGGCGATCTCCGGGCGCGGCGCCGGCGGGGGCGCGCACACCCCGCCCAGTTCCTTGGCCCGCACGGCCTTGGTGATCCAGGTCCGGTCGAGCACACGCCGTTCGTCGGCCTCGGCGACCAGGTCCTCGGACTGGTTGTAGTCGCCGTCGGCCGCCTGGACGGCCCACAGGTGCACGGCCACCCCGTGCTCCTTCGCGGCCATCATGCCCGGCAGCAGATCCCCGTCGCCGGTGACGAGCACGATGTCCGAGCAGGCGCGGTTGCGGGCCAGCTCGGTCAGTTCCGCGTGCATCGCGGCGTCGACGCCCTTCTGCGCCCACCGTCCGTCGCTGCGGGTCAGCGCGCCCAGGCGCACGGTCACCCGGGGCATCACCCGCAGCCGGCGGTGCTCCGGCTGCGGCACCCGGTCGGGGGCGCCGTCGAACCAGTAGATGCGCAGCAACGGCCGTTCGGTGTCCGACTCGGCGCGTTCGCGCAAGCCCAGGATGAGAGCCGCGTGGTCGACGGTGATCCGGGACCTCGAGGGCTCCCCCGCGAGCAGGCTGGCGGCAGCCCCGAGCAGATACCCGGCGTCCACCAGGACGATGCAGCGGTCCACGCGTTCCACCCTCTTTCCGGGAGGTTTGCTTCGGGCTTCCTTCGAGTCTGCCCGACCGCCGGGAGGTTAACGGCCCGAACTCGATCTTCGGCGTGGCGGAATGCGGTCACGGCCCCTCCACTGCCTTTGTCACGGACGGTAATTGCACGAAATGCGTTCTTTATCAGCCTATGTGAATCTGGTCCCGGCCCTGGCCCCTAGATCCCCCACAGGAGGCATCACCATGGCCAAGAACAAGAACCGCAAGCAGGCCGGCACGCAGAGCCGCTCCTCGCAGCCCGAGCAGGCACAGGACCAGTCGCACAGGCCCGCTTCGGAGTCGCACGATTCCCCGATGCCGCAGGCCCAGGGCAGCCCCGCGGATGTCGCCCGTAAGAAGCAGAAGAGCTTCGGCCACAACTGAAGCCTGCGCCAGGGCCGTTGAAGCCCCGGAACACAAAGAGGGGCGCACCCGTCCTCGGGTGCGCCCCTTGGGCGCAGCGGCTCGGCTCACCGGGCCGCGGCCGCCTCGCGGCCGACGGTCAGCCGGCCAGGCAGGAAGGGCCGAGCAGAACCTTCAGATCCCCGTAGAGCGCCGGATCCGGCTTGACCCGGTGCCGGTCCAGGCGCAGGACGGTCGTCTTGCGCGGGCCCTGGAGCTTGATGCGGACCTCGCTGTCGCCCTTGTGCTGGCTGAGGATCTCACCGAGCCGACTCACCATGGGAGGCGTCACCCGGGTCGCCGGGATGGTGAGCACCACGGGCGCGTTGGTGCCCGCGTTCGACAGGTCGGGAACCATCAGCTCCATCGCGACCAGCCGGGGCACGTCCTCGCGCTTGTCGAGGCGGCCCTTCACGAACACGACGGCGTCCTCGACGAGTTGGGTCGACACGAGTTGGTAGGTCGCCGGGAAGAACATGCACTCGATGGAGCCCGCGAGGTCCTCGACCGTCGCGATCGCCCAGGCGTTGCCCTGCTTGGTCATCTTGCGCTGCAGGCCGGAGATGATGCCGCCGATGGTCACGACCGCACCGTCCGCGTGCTCACCTCCGGTGAGCTGGGCGATGCCCGCGTCGGCCTTGTCGGAGAGCACGTGCTCCAGGCCGAAGAGCGGGTGGTCGGAGACGTACAGACCGAGCATCTCCCGCTCCTGGGCGAGGAGATAGGTCTTGTCCCACTCCTCGTCCGTGAACGCGACGTCGAGACCGAAGCCGGGCTCGTCGCTCTGCTCCTCGCCGAGACCGCCGAAGAGGTCGAACTGCCCCTCGGCCTCCTTGCGTTTGACCGCGACCACGTTGTCGATCATCGGCTCGTACTGCGCGGTGAGCCCCTTGCGGGTGTGCCCCATCGTGTCGAAGGCGCCCGCCTTGATCAGCGATTCCGTGGTGCGCTTGTTGCACACCACCGCCTCGACCTTGTCCAGGTAGTCCGGGAAGGTGGCGTACTTCCCCTTGGCCTTGCGGCACTTGATGATCGACTCGACGACGTTCGTACCGACGTTGCGCACGGCGGAGAGGCCGAAGAGGATCACGTCGTCGCCCTGGGCGGCGAAGTTCGACTCCGACTCGTTCACGTTGGGCGGGAGCACCTTGATGCCCATGCGACGGCACTCGTTCAGATAGACGGCCGACTTGTCCTTGTCGTCCTTGACCGAGGTGAGGAGCCCGGCCATGTACTCGGCGGGGTAGTTCGCCTTCAGATAGGCGGTCCAGTACGACACGAGGCCGTACGCGGCCGAGTGGGCCTTGTTGAAGGCGTAGCCGGCGAAGGGGACCAGTACGTCCCACAGGGCCTGGATGGCCTCGTCGCTGTAGCCGTTCTTGCGCGCGCCGGTCTGGAAGATGGTGAAGTTCTTCGCCAGTTCCTCGGGCTTCTTCTTGCCCATGACGCGGCGGAGGATGTCGGCCTCGCCGAGCGAGTAGCCCGCGATGATCTGGGCGGCCTTCTGCACCTGCTCCTGGTAGACGATCAGGCCGTAGGTGACGTCCAGAACCTCCTTGAGCGGCTCCTCGAGCTCCGGGTGGATCGGCGTGATCTCCTGCTGGCCGTTCTTGCGCAGGGCGTAGTTGGTGTGCGAGTTCATGCCCATCGGGCCCGGGCGGTACAGGGCCGAGACGGCGGAGATGTCCTCGAAGTTGTCCGGCTTCATCAGTCGCAGCAGGGAGCGCATGGGCCCGCCGTCGAACTGGAAGACACCGAGGGTGTCACCGCGCTGAAGCAGATCGAAGGTCTTGGGATCGTCCAGCGGGAGGCTCAGCAGGTCGATGTCCGCGCCCTTGTTGGACTTCACCATCTTGACGGCGTCGTCCATGATCGTCAGGTTGCGCAGACCGAGGAAGTCCATCTTCAGCAGGCCGAGCGACTCGCAGCTCGGGTAGTCCCACTGGGTGATGGTCACGCCGTCGGTGTGCCGCACCCAGACGGGCACATGCTCGGTGATGGTCTCGCTGGACATGATCACACCGGCCGCGTGCACGCCCATCTGCCGCACCAGGCCCTCGACGCCCTTGGCGGTGTCGATGACCTTCTTCACGTCCGGCTCGTTCTCGTACATCCCGCGGACCTCGCCCGCCTCCGAGTACCGGGGGTGGCTGGGGTCGGTGATGCCGGACAGCGGGATGCCCTTGCCGAGGACGTCGGCCGGCATGGCCTTGGTGATGCGGTCGCCCATCGCGTACGGGTAGCCCAGCACCCGCGCGGAGTCCTTGATCGCGTTCTTGGCCTTGATGGTGCCGTACGTGCCGATCATGGCGACCTTGTCGGCGCCGTACTTCTCCGTCACGTACCTGATCACCTCGACGCGCCTGCGCTCGTCGAAGTCGATGTCGACGTCGGGCATCGAGATGCGCTCGGGGTTGAGGAACCGCTCGAAGATCAGCCCGTGCGGGATCGGGTCCAGGTCGGTGATGCCCATGGCGTAGGCGACGATCGAACCGGCCGCGGAACCACGGCCGGGGCCCACCGCGATGCCGTTGTTCTTGGCCCACATGATGAAGTCGGCGACGACGAGGAAGTAGCCCGGGAAGCCCATCGAGATGATGACGTCCATCTCGTAGTCGGCCTGCTTCTGGCGGTCCTCGGGGATGCCGCCGGGGAAGCGGCGCTCCATGCCGCGGCGGACCTCCTCCTTGAACCAGGTGACCTCGGTGTAGCCCTCGGGGATGTCGAACTTGGGCATGAGGTCGCGCTTCTCGAACATGCCCGCCGTGTCGACCATCTCGGCGACGAGGAGGGTGTTGGCGCAGCCCTCCTGCCAGGCGTCCGAGGAGTCGACGGCGTACATCTCGTCCGTGGACTTCAGGTAGTAGCCGGTGCCGTCGAACTTGAAGCGGTCCGGGTCGGAGAGGTTCTTGCCCGTCTGGATGCACAGCAGGGCGTCGTGCGCTCCCGCCTCGTGGGCGTACGTGTAGTGCGAGTCGTTGGTGACCAGCGGCGGGATGCCGAGCTTCCTGCCGATCTCCAGCAGGCCGTCGCGGACCCGGCGCTCGATCTCGATGCCGTGGTCCATGAGCTCCAGGAAGTACTTGTCCTTGCCGAAGATGTCCTGGTACTCGGCGGCTGCCTTCAGCGCCTCGTCGAAGTGGCCGAGGCGCAACCGGGTCTGCACCTCGCCCGAGGGGCAGCCGGTGGAGGCGACGATCCCCTCGGACCACTGGGAGATCGTCTCCTTGTCCATGCGCGGCCACTTCTGCAGCCAGCCCTCGGCGTACGCGTCCGAGGACAGGCGGAAGATGTTGTGCAGGCCGGTCCTGTTCACCGCCCACATCGTCTTGTGGGTGTAACCGCCGGAACCGGAGACGTCGTCCCTCTTCTGGTGCGGCTGGCCCCACTGGATCTTGCGTTTGTTGCGCCGGGACTCGGGCGCGACGTACGCCTCGATGCCGATGATCGGGGTGATCCCGGCCTTCTTCGCGGAGTGGAAGAAGTCGTACGCCCCGTGGAGGTTGCCGTGATCGGACATGGCGATGTGCGTCATGCCCATCTCGTTGCACGCGTTGAACATGTCCTTCAGCCGCGCGGCACCGTCCAGCAGCGAGTACTGGGTGTGGACGTGCAGGTGCGTGAACGGCGGCTTCGACACGGCTTCGGCCTCCAAGGAGAACGGACGTCAACGGGGGTCCGACAGGCTGCGGACAGTCTGGGGGACAGCGTCGAAGTCTATGCCTCGGCACTGACACCCGACGGCCTTCCACGCGTACCTTCATCCGGGGGACACGGACCGCGCACCCGCGCCTTCACGGGGCGGACACCGGCCGTGCGCCCGTATCTTCATGCGACGGACACGGGCCTGACCGCCCGTGTCCTCGTGCGAGGGTCACGGGCACTCCCGCGTACCGTCGTCCGTTGGAAGGGGACGGACGACCCCGTCCCACACGTCACGCACCACCTGCACCTGGAGGCACCCAGCGATGTCGGTCCCGCAGCTCAGCGCCGAGCAACGCGGCGAGGAGATCCTCGCCGTCTTCGACACCGCCTTCGGCGAGCTGCTCGCCGCCGACCCGGCCGCGTTCCGCGTGAAGTTCCGCAAGATGGCGGCTTCCGCATTCGCGTTCTACCGGGGCACGGCGTGCCTCTTCTACCACGACCTCGACTCCGAGAAGCGCGGCGGTCCGTACCTGGACGACCGCACCTCCCGGGTGTGGATCCACGGCGATCTGCACGGCGAGAACTTCGGCACGTACATGGACTCCACGGGCCGCCTGATCTTCAACGTGAACGACTTCGACGAGGCCTACGTCGGCCCCTTCACCTGGGACCTGAAGCGCTTCGCCGCCTCCATGGCGCTGATCGGGTACGCGAAGGCCCTCAGCGACGAGCAGATCACCGAGCTGGTGACGATCTACGCCGCGGCCTACCGCGAGCGCATCCACGCCCTCGCGACCGGCGCCAAGCGGGACGAGGTGCCGCCCTTCACGCTGGACACCGCGCAGGGCCCGCTCCTGGACGCGCTGCGCGACGCCCGCTCGCTGACCCGCTTCGGGCTGCTGGACTCGATGACGGAGATCCGCGAGTTCGAGCGGCGGTTCGCGCCCGGTGGCGGCTCCATCGAGCTGGACGCCGCCACCCGCTACAAGGTGCTCGCCGCCTTCGACGGCTATCTGGAGACGCTGCCGGAGTCGTCCCTGGCGCGCCCGGACTCCTACCGCGTCAAGGACGTGGTCGGCCGCCGCGGCATCGGCATCGGCTCCGCGGGCCTGCCGTCATACAACATCCTTCTCGAGGGCAACAGCGACGCTCTGGAGAACGACGTGGTGATCTACATCAAGCAGGCCCAGACCCCGGCCGTCTCCCGTCACATCAGCGACCCGGCGATCCGCGACTACTTCCAGCACGAGGGCCACCGCACGGTGATCTCCCAGCGGGCCCTGCAGGCGCACGCCGACCCGTGGCTGGGCTGGACCGAGCTGGACGGCTCGGGCCAGCTGGTCGCCGAGGTGTCGCCGTACGCCGTGGACCTCGACTGGGGCGACATCGACGACCCGGAGGAGATCGCTGCGGTCGTCGCCGACCTGGGCCGCGCCACGGCAGCCATGCACGCGGCGGCGGACGACCAGTCCGGCGAGTCCCTGGTGCCCTTCTCCACGGAGCGGGCCATCGACGCCGCGATCGCCGCCGACGAGGCGGGCTTCCCGGAGCTGCTGGCCGACTTCGCCCACGAGTACGGGGCACGCGCGCGTACCGACCACCAGATCTTCGTGGACCTGTTCCGCAACGGCCGGATCCCCGGCCTGCGGGCCTCCTAGCAGAAAGGGCGCACAACGCTCCCGTAACACCTGGCCCCCCTTTAAGGGCCCCTTACGGGAGCGCATGCGACACTCTCACCGCTATGGACATATCCGGGACCCAGCTCAGAGCCGTGCGCGCGGCGCTGTTCACGGCCGTGGTCGTGACGCTCAGCACCGCGTCGCACGTGCTGCTGTCCGAGGTCCCGCTGCCGATGGGGACGGTCGCCGCGATCGCCGGCGCCGTCTTCGTCGTGGCCTACGCGCTGGCGGGCCGCGAGCGCGGCTTCGGGAAGATCGCGGCCCTGCTGGTGCCCCTGGAGCTCACCGCGGACACGGTGTTCACCGCGGGTCAGCACGCCTGCTACGGCAGGGCGGGCGGCCCGGTCACCGGTCCGCTTCGCTCGGTCGGCCTGGACGTACTGTGCAGCGGCGGCACCGTGGGCACACCGCTGACCCGGGTCACCGGCACCGGCACCGACCGGGTCGCGGCGCTGCTCGCGCACGCGGATCCGGCCACCGCCTGGCTGCTGCTCGCCGCGCATGTCGGTGTGGGGCTCCTCGCGGCCGCCTGGCTGCGCAGGGGCGAGCGGGCGCTGGCCGACCTGCTGCGCGCCGCGGCCGCCACCACCTTCCGGCCGCTGCTGGTCGCCGTCGCCGCGGTCTCGGTGCGGCTCTCCCCCGCACGCCGGGCCCCGCGCCCCGCCCACCGCGCCGTCACCGCGCGTACCCGCCTGTTCGTGCACTCCCTGGGACGGCGGGGTCCCCCGCGCTCGGTCGCCTTCGCCTGAACCACCCGAGCACCGGAAGACCCCCCACCTGATCCCGCGCACCGCACGTGCGCACATCCCCATGGAGAGCACCCGATGAGCAAGCGCAACGCCCAGGAGGCGAAGACGGCGGCCCGAGAGCGGCTGCGTCAGGAGCGCGAGCGCCAGGCCAAACGCGACAAGGCGAAGCGGCAGGTCATCGTCGCCGTCTCGGTCGTGGCGGTCCTGGCCGCCGCCGGCGGCATAGGTTACGCCGTCGTCCAGAACAACAAGCCCGGCTACTGGGAGGCGGCCAAGGACGACAAGCTCGTCAAGCCGGCCAACACCAGCGGCACCAACGGCACGACCGTCGTCATCGGCAAGAGCACCGCCCCGAAGACCCTCGAGATGTACGAGGACCCGCGCTGCCCGATCTGCGCCCAGTTCGAGCAGACCGTCGGCGCGACCGTGAAGAAGGACGTCGACGACGGCAAGTTCAAGATCCAGTACGTCGGCGCCTCGTTCATCGACAACAATTCCCAGGGCGAGGGTTCCAAGAACGCCCTGAGCGCCATGGGCGCCGCGCTGAACGTGAGCCCCGAGGCCTTCCTCGAGTACAAGACGGCGCTCTACTCCAAGCAGTGGCACCCCGACGAGACCGACGACAAGTTCAAGGACGACAGCTACCTGATCAAGGTCGCCGACACCGTGTCCGCCCTCAAGGGCAACGCCGCCTTCCAGAAGGCCGTGAAGGACGGCACCTACGACAAGTGGGCGCTGGACATGTCCGACGTCTTCAACAAGAGCGGTGTGCAGGGCACTCCGACCCTGAAGATGGACGGCAAGACGATCACCGGCTCCGACGGCCAGAACGCGCCCATGACCGTGGCGGAGTTCACCACGGCGATCGACAAGGCGACCCAGGGCTGACCCCAGGCCCCGGCGGTCCGACCCCGGGGTCCGGCAGACAAAGAGCGGGCGAACTTTCCACGTTCGCCCGCTCTTTATGCGTACCGGTCAGTAATCTGATCGGCCGTGACCAGTCGATACAGATCGTCCGAGAGTGGCAATTCCCTCTCCCCGCGCCGCCGTACGGTCGTCAAGGCCGCTGCCGCCACCGCCGTCCTGGGTGTTCCGATCGCCGCCGCCCTCCCGGCCCGTGCCGCCACCGACACGCCCGCCTTCCTGCACGGCGTGGCCTCGGGCGACCCGCTGCCGGACGGCGTTCTGCTGTGGACCCGGGTGACGCCCACCGCCGAGGCACTGCCCGGATCCGGGACCGGCCCGGACACCGAGGTCGGCTGGGTCATCGCCAGGGACAAGGCGCTGACCGACATCGTCGCCAAGGGGTCCGTCACCGCCGCCGCCGCCTCCGACCACACGGTCAAGGCCGACGTTCGCGGTCTCGCGCCCGCCACGGACTACTGGTTCCGCTTCTCCGCCGGCGGCACCGACTCCCCCGTCGCCCGCACCCGCACCGCCCCGGCCGCGGGTGCCACGGTGCCCGGACTGCGTTTCGGCGTGGTCTCCTGCGCCAACTGGGAGGCCGGCTACTTCTCGGCGTACCGCCACCTGGCCGCCCGCGGCGACCTGGACGCATGGCTGCACCTGGGCGACTACATCTACGAGTACAAGAGCGGTGAGTACGGGACCCGCGGCACGGTCGTCCGCCCGCACTCCCCGGCCAACGAGATCATCACGCTCGCCGACTACCGTGTCCGGCACGCCCGTTACAAGACCGACCCCGACCTCCAGGCCCTGCACCACAAGGTGCCGGTCATCGCGATCTGGGACGACCACGAGTTCGCCGACAACGCCTGGTCGAGCGGCGCGGTCAACCACACCGAGGGTGCCGAGGGCACCTGGACCGCCCGCAAGGCTGCAGCCAAGCAGGCGTACTTCGAGTGGATGCCGGTCCGTCCGGCGGTCGAGGGCACCACCTACCGCCGGCTGCGCTTCGGCAGGCTCGCCGACCTCTCGCTGCTCGACCTGCGCTCCTTCCGCTCGCAGCAGGCGTCCACGGCGAGCGGTTCGGTCGACGACCCGAACCGCACCATCACGGGACGCGCGCAGCTCGACTGGCTGAAGGCGGGTCTGAAGTCCTCGGACACCACCTGGCGGCTGGTCGGCAACTCGGTGATGATCTCGCCCTTCGCCGTCGGCTCGCTCACCGCCGACCTGCTCAAGCCGCTGGCGAAGCTGCTGGGCCTGCCGCAGGGGGGCATCGCGCTCAACACCGACCAGTGGGACGGCTACACGGACGACCGCCGGGAACTCCTCGCCCATCTGCGGGACAACGCCATCCGCAACACGGTCTTCCTGACCGGCGACATCCACATGGCGTGGGCCAACGACATACCCGTCGACGCCGGTACATATCCGCTGTCCCCCTCGGCCGGCACCGAGTTCGTGGTCACATCGGTCACCTCCGACAACCTCGACGACATCGTCAAGGTCCCCGAGGGCACCGTCTCCGCGCTGGCCTCACCGGTCATCCGCGCGGCCAACCGGCACGTCCAGTGGGTGGACACCGACCGCCACGGCTACGGCGTCCTGGACATCACCGCCGAGCGGGCGCAGATGGACTACTACGTCCTGTCCGACCGCACCAACCCGAACGCCACCTCCTCGTGGGCGCGTTCGTACCGCACCCGCAGCGGCACGCAGAAGGTGGAGCGCACCTACGACCCGGTGTGATCCTCGCCCCGCGCGATGTGATCCGCGCAGGCAAGTCCGCTCACAGGCTGTCGAGGAAGCCGAGCGCCACCCGCCAGGTGGCCTCGGCCGCCTCCTCGTCCCAGTCCGGCAGACCGGGGTCGGTGTAGAGGTGGCCGGCGCCCGCGTAACGGTAGATCTCCACATCGGCTCCCGCTCTGCCCATCTGCAGGTACCAGGCGCTCAGCCAGTCGTCCGTCTCGAACGGGTCGGGCTCGGCGACGTGCAACTGGACCGGCAGGTCGTCGACGGAGGCGGTCGGCGCGATGTCCGAGGTGCCGTGCAGCAGCAGAAGCCCACGGGCCTTGCTGTCGCCGAGAGCCAGGGTCTGCGCGGTGGCGGCGCCCAGTGAGAACCCCGCGTACACGAGCTCTCGCTCCGAGTACGGCGCGGCTGCCAGGACGGCTCGCTTGAGCAGCTCCTCCTTGCCGATCCCGTCCTTGAACGCCATGCCCTCCTCGACCGTCTCGAAGGTGCGGCCGTCGAACAGGTCGGGGGTCCACACCTCGTGCCCGGCGGCGCGGAGCCGGTCGGCGGCGGCCCGGACGGCCGGCCGCAGTCCGTACGTCGAGTGGAAGAGCATGATGTTCATGAGTCCATCGTGCCAGCCGATACGGACCGTGCCGTGACCGGCTGTTCCGGGGTGGATCCAGGTCACATGTTCATCATGGCTTCCTGCGGTTACGTTCGAAGGCATGGAGAACGTACTGCGCCCGGTGATCGTCGTCGGCGGCACGGTCGTGCTCACACTGCTCATCGGGTGGGGCACGGACATCCTGCTGCGCAAGGCGAACGGCCGGCACCCCGAGACGCCCCTGTGGGGCCTGCTCCGTCGCGGCCGCATCCCCTACCAGCTCGTCCTGTGCGCCGCCATGCTGAGAGGTTCCTACGACGAGGCGAAACTCCTCGAGGAGCATCGGGTCGGGGTCGGCCGGACCCTGACGCTGGTGCTGATCGGTGCGGCCGCGTGGCTGGTGATCCGGATCGCCGCCGCGATCGTCGAGACCTCGTACACCCGCTACGCCCGCGCCCACCACGATGCCGCCCGGGTCCGCCGTGTGCGCACCCAGGTGTCGCTGATCATGCGCGTGGTGGCGGCCGTGGTCGGCGTGATGGCGGTCTCCGCCATGCTGCTGACGTTCCCCGCGATGCGCGCGGCCGGCGCCTCGCTGCTGGCCTCGGCCGGCATCCTCGGCATCGTCGCCGGTGTCGCCGCGCAGTCCACGCTCGCCAACCTCTTCGCCGGTCTGCAGATCGCGTTCGGCGACATGGTGCGGCTCGGCGACACGGTCGTGGTGGACGGCGAGTGGGGCACGGTCGACGAGATCACGCTCACCTTCCTCACGGTGCGGACGTGGGACGAGCGCCGGATCACCATGCCGGTGTCGTACTTCACCTCGAAACCGTTCGAGAACTGGTCGCGCGGCAGCCCGCAGATGACGGGCATCGTCTACTTCCACGTCGACCACGCCGCGCCCGTGGAGGCGATGCGCGAAAGGCTCCGCGACATCCTGCGCGAGTGCCCGGCCTGGGACGGCCGCGCCCTCGGTCTCCAGGTCACCGACACTACGCCCAACACCATGCAGGTACGGGCGCTGGTGACGGCGAAGGACCCGGACGACATCTGGACGGTCCGGGTCACGGTCCGCGAGCAGATGATCCGCTGGCTGACGGAGGAGCACCCCTACGCACTGCCGCGGGTCAACACGGCGGACGCGGTGCCCCCGCCCGGCGCGAACGGGCACAGGTCGCCCGAAGCGGCCCGCAGGGCGTACGAGTCGCGGACGGGCCGGGGCTGAGGCGCCGGTCCGTCAGTGCCCCCGTTCGGCACCGCCGTTGACCTGGATCACCTGTGCGGTGATGTGTCCCGCTCCGTGGGACGCCAGCCAGTGCAGGGTCTCGGCGATGTCGCCGGGCGTCCCGGCGCGGCCGGTCGACGTCTCCGCGATGAGTCGTTCGCGCCGCGCCGGGTTCATCGCGTCGCCGAAGAACCCGGTGTCCTCGACATAGCCGGGCGCGACCACGTTCACCGTGATCCCGCGCGGTCCCAGTTCGCGGGCCAGATCGAAGGCGTACGGGTGCAGCGCCGCCTTGGACCCGGCGTACGCCCCGCTGCCGGACCCCCGGTAGGCGGCGATGGAGCTGAGGAACAGCACGCGCCCGCCGGGCGAGGCGAGCCGCTCGCGCAGCGCCTCCGTGAGCAGGGTCGCGGTCAGCACGTTCAGCCGGAAGTTGACGGTCCAGGTGTGCGCCACCGCGTCGAGCACGTCCTCGGTGCCGGCCGCGGGCTCCAGATTGCCCGCTCCGCCCGCGCTGTTGACGAGGACGTCCACGGTGCCGAGCTCGTCGGCCACGAGGCGGGCGACCCCGCGCACCGCGCCGGGGTCGCTCAGGTCGGCCGCGTAGGTGAGCGCGCCGGGCACCTCGGCCTTCTCCAGCACCTCCGCACGCCGGCCGAGGAGCAGCACCCGATCCCCGTCCGACGCGAACGCCCGCGCCGCCGCCAGCCCGATCCCCGTGCCGCCACCACTGATCACCACATTGCGCGCCATGATCCGATCGTACAAAGCCGGGCATCCGCGGGCCGGTTGTTTCCCCCGGGCGCCCGGGACGCGTCGCCGGCCCGGCGCGGCGGTCAGCGCAGGCTGCGCACGTCCAGGTGGCGCAGCACCCGGTCGACGACCTCCGGGTCCGACCCCGGTTCGCTGCGGGCCGCCAGCACCTCGTGCCGGGCCGCGCTGAGCATCTCACCCTGGATCCTGCGCAGCCGTTTCAGCCGCTTGGCACGCTGCTGGTGCGCCTCGCGCCGCTCCTCGTCCGCGAGTTCGGGGCTGATGCGCACCCCGATGTCGGAGGCCCGCCGCAGCAGTTGCTCGGACAGCTCCTCCGGGAGCTCCTCGACGTCCTCGATCTCCTTGAGCCTCCGCTTCGCCGCCTTGGCCGCGCGGATCGCGAGCACCCTCTCGAACTCCTTCTCCTTCACGGTGTCGGCACGCACCCCCAGCCTCCGCACCAGCCACGGCAGCGTCAGCCCCTGGAGCACCAGCGTCGCCATGATCACTCCGAAGGCGATGAACACGATCTCGTCCCGGTCGGGGAAGCGCGATCCGTCGTCCATCGTCAGGGGAATGGCGAGGGCCAGCGCCACCGAGGCCACGCCGCGCATCCCCGCCCACCACATCACGACGGTCTCCCGCCAGGACATGGGGATGTCCTCGTCGTAGTCCCGTAGCGCGTGCATCCGCTTGGTGAGCCAGGTCGCGGGCAGCAGATACACGAGGCGTACGACCACCACGACGCCGACGATCGCCGCGGCCCATACGAGCATCCGGTCCCACCGACCGGACGCCGTCCGGATCGCCTGGTGCAGCTCCAGCCCGATCAGCCCGAACGCGATCCCGGTGACCAGGGTGTCGACCACCTCCCAGAACGTGTGCCCGGCCAGGCGCATCAGCACGTCGTCGGGATCCCGGGCCTCGGCGAGGAACAGCGCGGTCACGAGTACGGCCAGGACGCCGGAGCCATGCAGTTCCTCGGCCAGGACGTAGGCCGCATACGGCACCAGAAGCGTCAGGCCGACCTGGAGGGTGGCGTCGTCGAGCAGGTCAAGCAGCTTGCTGGCGGCCCAGCCGAGCACAAGGCCGACGACCAGGGCGACGATCGCTGAGAGCACCAGTTCCAGCGCGGCGTCCGGGAACGAGAACGTTCCGCTGACGGCGGCGGCGATAGCGACGTGGTAGAGCACGATCGCCGTCACGTCGTTGAAGAGGCCCTCCCCCTCCAGGATCGAGACCAGCCTGCGGGGCAGTCCGAGCTGCCCCGCCACGGCCGTGGCCGCGACCGGGTCGGGCGGCGCCACCAGCGCACCGAGGGCGACCGCGGCGGCGATCGGCAGCCCCGGCACGATGGCGTGGGCGACCACTGCGACGCACACCGTGGTGACGAACACCAGGGCCACGGCCAGCAGGAAGATCGGCCGCTTGTTGACCGCGAACTGGCGCCAGGAGGTCCGGCGCGCCGCGGCGTACAGCAGCGGCGGCAGCAGTGCGGGCAGGATGAGCTCGGGCGGGATGTTGACGTTCGGCACGAAGTCCAGCAGTGCCAGCACGATCCCGAGCAGCGTCATCAGCACCGGAGCGGGTACTCCCAGCCGGTCCCCGACCGGGACGCTCACCACGGCCCCGAGCAGCAGCAGGAGCATCAGGGCCAGTTGATCCACGGTGAGCGCTCCGGCGGTTCGACGTTCACACGGCAGACCCCAAGCCTGCCATGTCGGCCTCCCGCGGGGCTCTTCGGCGCTCCCCGTCTACAGCGGGCGCCGCATCGACCGGTGCGGTATCCCGGCGTCCGGGAACTCGGGCCCGTACGCCTCGTAACCGAGCCGCTCGTAGAACCCCAGCGCATGCGTCTGCGCGTGCAGGTCCACCGCCGTCAGGCCATGCGCGCGTGCCGCGTCCTCGATCGCCCGGACCAGCGCCGCGCCGACGCCGAGGCCGCGCGCCTCCCGGGTCACGGCGAGCCGGCCGAGGGACCCCACGGACGGGTCACCGCCGTTCTTCGCCGCGGCCGCCTCCCCGAACAGCAGGCGCCCGGTGCCGAGCGGCATGCCGTCGTCGCGCACGGCGAGCACATGGACCGCGTCGGCGTCGTGGACGTCGTACTCGATGTCCTCGGGAACGCCCTGCTCCCTCACGAAGACCTCCTTGCGGACCGTGAAGCACGCCTCACGGTCGGCGGGGTCCTCGGCTGTCCGCACCACGTACGCCGCGGTCATGCCCAGCTCTCCTCACGTACCTTGTCCAGCGCCTTCTGGAGGTCGGCGGGGTAGGCGCTCTCGAACTCCACCCACGCCCCGTCCCCCGGATGCTCGAAGCCCAGGCGCACTGCGTGCAGCCACTGACGGGTCAGTCCGAGCCGCTTGGCGATCGTCGGGTCCGCGCCGTAGGTCAGGTCGCCCACGCACGGGTGCCGGTGGGCGGCCATGTGGACGCGGATCTGGTGGGTGCGCCCGGTCTCCAGCTTGACGTCGAGCAGGGAGGCCGAGCGGAAGGCCTCGATCAGGTCGTAGTGCGTCACGGACGGCTTGCCCTCGGCCGTGACCGCCCACTTGTAGTCGTGCGTGGGGTGGCGTCCGATGGGCGCGTCGATGGTTCCGCTGGTGGGGTCGGGATGGCCCTGGACGAGCGTGTGGTAGCGCTTGTCGACCGTGCGCTCCTTGAACTGGCGCTTGAGCGACGTGTACGCGTGCTCCGACTTGGCCACGACCATCAGGCCCGAGGTGCCCACGTCGAGCCGGTGCACGATGCCCTGGCGCTCGGCGGCACCCGAGGTCGAGATGCGGTACCCGGCGGCGGCAAGACCGCCGATCACGGTCGGGCCCGACCAGCCGGGAGACGGATGCGCGGCCACGCCGATCGGCTTCACGATCACGACCACGTCCTCGTCGTCGTGCACGATGTCCATGCCCTCGACGGGCTCCGCCACCACCTGCACCGGCGCGGGCGCCTGGGGCATCTCCACCTCGAGCCAGGACCCGCCGCTCACCCGCTCGGACTTGCCGACCACGGCGCCGTCGACCTGCACCTTGCCGGCGGCGGCCAGCTCCGCCGCCTTCGTGCGCGAGAAGCCGAACATGCGGGAGATGGCGGCGTCGACGCGCTCGCCCTCCAGGCCGTCGGGTACGGGCAGGGTGCGGATCTCGGGAAGCGTGCTCACCCGTCGAGTATGCCGGACGGGTCGGACAGCCCCGTACGAGAGCCCCGGACGCTCAGTCCTTGTGGACCGTTCCGTCCGGATCGAGGCCGCGGAAGGAGAGCAGCACGATCAGGATGCCGCCGCACACGATCGACGAGTCGGCAAGATTGAAGACGGCGAAGTGCTTGGGCGCGATGAAGTCGACGACCGCGCCCTCGAAGACGCCCGGCGAGCGGAAGATCCGGTCGGTGAGGTTGCCCAGGGCGCCGCCGAGCAGCAGGCCGAGCGCGACCGCCCACGGCAGGCTGTAGAGCTTGCGTGCGAGGCGGGCGATCACCACGATCACGGCGGCCGCGATCACGGTGAAGATGATCGTGAAGGCCTCGCCGAATCCGAAGGCGGCGCCCGGATTGCGGATGGCCTCGAGCTTCAGCCAGTCGCCGATGACCTCGATCGGCGCGTGGTGCTCCAGCTTCGCGACCACGACCAGCTTGCTGACCAGGTCGAGGGCGTAGGCGAAGGCGGCGACCCCGAAGAGGACCGCGATGCGGCGCTTGCCCTTGGGGCGGTCGGCGACGCCGGACCCCGCCTCGTTCGCGCCGGAGCCGTCCGCCGGGGCCCGTTCCTCGGACTGCTCCGGCTCGGCCCCCGACGCGTCTGGGATGTCCGGCGTACCGATGATGCGCTCCGCCTCTGCCACGTCAGTCCCTCAACCTAGGTGCCCTCACTGAGGACGAGAGTACGGCACCACCCGGCCCCACCAGGCGTTGAGGAGCGGATCACTACCGGCGTTCCTGCTTCTGCTTGCACTCCACGCACAGCGTGGCCCGCGGAAAGGCCTGCATACGCGCTTTGCCGATGGGGTTCCCGCAGCTCTCGCACAGTCCGTAGGTGCCGGCGTCGAGACGGTCCAGGGCCCTTTCGGTCTGCTCGAGCATCTCGCGCGCGTTGGCGGCGAGCGCCAGCTCGTGCTCGCGTGTGATGTTCTTCGTGCCGGTGTCCGCCTGGTCGTCGCCGGCGCCGTCCCCGGAGTCGCGCATCAGCCCCACCACCGCCTGCTCGGACGCGTCGATCTCACCGCGCAGCCGCACCGCCTCGGACTGGAGCTCCGCGCGCGCCTCCGCCACCTCCTCGGGAGTCCACGGGGCCTCACCGGCGCGCACCGCCAGTTCGCCGGGCTCCGCCGCGGCGAACCTCGCCTTGGGGACCGCGGTGGGGTTCGTCGCCGCTGTGGCCGTGCCAGGGGTCTTCTTCGCAACCACCGTCGTGGCTCCCGTCTGCTTGGCGACCTTTCCCGCGGCCGCCTTCTTGGCCGTGCTCTTCTTGGCCGCGCTCTTGGTGGGGGTGCTCTTCGTGGTGCCGCCCTTACCGGCGGCGCTCTTCGACGCCGTGGCCTTGGCCGTCTTCCCGGCGACGGCCTTCTTGGCGACGGCCTTCTTGGCCGGCGCCTTCTTGCCCGGTGCCTTCTTGGCGACGGGCTTCTTCGACGAAGCCCCTTCGGCGACGGCGCTCGCCGCCGCCCTCTCGGCGACGGGCTTCTTCGCCGCTGTCGCCTTCTTCACCACGGTGCTGGTCACCGCTGCCTCCTTGGCGCCGGACTTCTTCGCTGCCGACTTCTTCGCGGTGGTGGCGGTCACCGCTCTCTTCCCGTCGGCCGCCGACTTCTTCCCCTCAGGTCCCTCGGGACCGCCTTCCTCCTCTCCTCGGCCCTTCCTCACGGCCGCTTTCTTCGGTGCCGCCGGCTTCCCGGCGGCACCGGCACCGATCGGCTTCCCGGAGGCCGGCTCCTTGCCCGCGGGCCTCCTCCCGGCGGCCGGTTTCGTGCCTGCCGTTCCGCAAGCAGACTTCCCACCGGCCGTCCCCGCAGTCGACGGCTTCGCGGTCGACTTCTTCGCGGCCGCCCCGCGGGGGGCGACCGCGTCGGCGGCGGCTTTTCCCGAAGCCGTCCTCCGGGCGGCCGGCCTGCCGGCGGCCGTCCGGGTTCCTGAGGTGCCAGCGTTCTCAGCGCTCCTGACATTCCCGACATTCCCGACAGATGACTTCCTGGTCCCGGACTTCACCGACACCTTCCCCGCCCCACCTGTCGACGCGGAGGCGGCCGCCTGTACGGCACGTGCCCGTCCGGCCCCGGATTTCCGGCCCGCCGGCGCCTGACCGGCGGTGTCCTTCGCACGGCCTCCCCGCGGGCCCACCGCTGCTTCGGGATTCGCGACCGCCCGCTGCCGGGCGGCCCTCTCCGCGGCACCCGCGGGCTCCCTGCCGACCCCGGCGACACCGCCCACGGCTGCTCCCAGCCTGCGGACCAGTCCGGCCGTCCGGCTCAGCGCCGCGTGGGCGGCGCTCCTCCCGCGCACATCCGGGGCCGCCGACACGCCGGAGCCCGCCGCACCGGCGGTTCTGCCGGTCGACGACTGCTGTACGGCGGTCTTCTTCGCCACCATGGCCGCGGCCCCTTCACATATTGTGATCTTGCGCGCGAATCGTGCTGGGACGATAAATCGACTTCTGGCCCGCGGCAACGGGGCACGCCACCGAAATCGCCCGCCGCACGCGAGCCGCACGGCGAGCCTGCATCCGTTGTGCCCAGCTCTCCGCCCCGTAATCCGCCGCGCCCGGCGTCCCGGGATCCGGACAGCGAGGGCCGCGCCATTCGGGTCACTCGCGGGCCCCTCCCGCGCCCTGCCTCCGGGGGAGCAAAACCGGTCGGCCGACGTCGGTGCGGCGCCGTACACTGGGCGGAGCGAAAAGCGTGGATGGGGACGAGTAGCGCCGTACGCAGCCAGGAGCGACCCGGGGACGGTGGAAGCCCGGGGGCGAGCGCGACGTGAAGATCACCCCGGAGCCGCCGGAAGAAAGCCTCGGACAGGGGTCCCGCCCCAGTTCGAAGGCCGCTAGAACCGGCATCGCGACCCCAATGAGGGGGTCCACCGGTGCACGCACGCACCGGAGGGCCAAGGAGGGTGGTACCGCGGGAGCGCGCCGCACACGGCGTTCGGGAAAGGCAGACGATTCCCGGCTCTCGTCCCTCCGACGGAAGGCAGCACGTCCGCCGGAGGAAGATCGATGACGCAGTACCGCCAGGTGCCCGCCCAGGTCGACCTGCCCGCGCTCGAGCACGCGGTGCTCGACTTCTGGCGCGAGCAGAAGATCTTTGCCAAGAGCCTGGAGCAGTCCGAGGGCCGCCCCGAGTGGGTGTTCTACGAAGGCCCGCCCACCGCCAACGGCATGCCGGGCGCTCACCACATCGAGGCCCGCGTCTTCAAGGACGTCTTCCCTCGCTTCCGCACCATGCGCGGCTACCACGTGGCCCGCAAGGCCGGCTGGGACTGCCACGGCCTCCCGGTGGAGCTGGCGGTGGAGAAGGAGCTCGGCTTCAGCGGCAAGAAGGACATCGAGGCGTACGGCATCGCCGAGTTCAATGCCAAGTGCCGCGCGTCCGTCCTCCGGCACACCGACGCCTTCTCCGAGCTGACCACCCGCATGGGCTACTGGGTCGACCTCGACGAGGCCTACGTCACGATGGACCCCGAGTACATCGAGTCCGTCTGGTGGTCGCTGAAGGAGATCTTCAACAAGGGCCTGCTGGTCCAGGACCACCGCGTCGCCCCCTGGTGCCCCCGCTGCGGCACGGGCCTGTCGGACCACGAGCTGGCGCAGGGCTACGAGACGGTCGTGGACCCGTCGGTCTACGTCCGCTTCCCGCTCACGTCCGGTCCGCTGGCCGGCGAGGCCTCGCTCGTGGTGTGGACGACGACGCCGTGGACGCTCGTCTCCAACACCGCGGTCGCGGCCCACCCCGACGTCACCTACGTCGTCGCGACCGACGGCGAGGAGAAGCTCGTCGTCGCCGAACCGCTCCTCGGCAAGGCGCTCGGCGAGGGCTGGGAGTCAACGGGCCGTTCCTTCACCGGCGCCGAGATGGAGCGCTGGACGTACCAACGGCCCTTCGAGCTGGTGGAGTTCCCCCAGACCCCGGGCGGCACCCACTACGTGGTGAACGCCACCTACGTCACCACCGAGGACGGCACGGGTCTGGTCCATCAGTCCCCCGCCTTCGGTGAGGACGACCTCAAGGTCTGCCGCGAGTACGGCCTGCCCGTGGTCAACCCGGTGCGCCCCGACGGCACCTTCGAAGAGGACGTCCCGCTGGTCGGCGGCGTCTTCTTCAAGAAGGCGGACGAGCGGCTCACCGAGGACCTCCAGCAGCGCGGCCTGCTCTTCAAGCACATCCCGTACGAGCACAGCTACCCGCACTGCTGGCGCTGCCACACCGCGCTGCTCTACTACGCGCAGCCGTCCTGGTACATCCGCACCACGGCCGTCAAGGACCGCCTTCTCGAGGAGAACGAGAAGACCAACTGGTTCCCGGAGACGGTCAAGCACGGCCGGTACGGCGACTGGCTGACCAACAACATCGACTGGGCGCTGTCCCGCAATCGCTACTGGGGCACGCCGCTGCCCATCTGGCGATGCGAGGAAGACCATCTCACCGTCGTCGGCTCCCGTGCCGAACTCGGCGAGCTGACCGGCACCGACCAGTCGGAACTCGACCCCCACCGCCCGTTCATCGACGAGGTGACCTTCGGCTGCCCCCAGTGCGGCGGGACGGCCACGCGTGTGCCCGAGGTGATCGACGCCTGGTACGACTCCGGCTCGATGCCGTTCGCGCAGTGGGGCTACCCGTACAAGAACAAGGAACTGTTCGAGTCCCGCTACCCGGCGCAGTTCATCTCCGAGGCCATCGACCAGACCCGCGGCTGGTTCTACACGCTGATGGCGATCGGCACGCTGGTCTTCGACAAGTCGTCGTACGAGAACGTCGTGTGCCTGGGCCACATCCTCGCCGAGGACGGCCGCAAGATGTCCAAGCACCTCGGCAACATCCTCCAGCCGATCCCGCTGATGGACCAGCACGGCGCGGACGCGGTGCGCTGGTTCATGGCCGCGGGCGGCTCCCCCTGGGCGGCCCGTCGCGTCGGCCACGGCACGATCCAGGAGGTCGTCCGCAAGACGCTGCTGACCTACTGGAACACCGTCGCGTTCCAGGCCCTGTACGCCCGCACCTCGGGCTGGGCCCCGAGCGATGCCGACCCGGCCCCGGCCGACCGCCCGGTGCTGGACCGCTGGCTGCTGTCCGAGCTGCACGCGCTCACCGACCAGGTGACCGGGGCACTGGAGTCCTACGACACCCAGCGCGCGGGCAAGCTCCTGTCGGCCTTCGTCGACGACCTGTCGAACTGGTACGTCCGCCGCTCGCGCCGGCGCTTCTGGCAGGGCGACAAGGCGGCACTGCGCACGCTGCACGAGGTCCTCGAGACGGTCACCAAGCTGATGGCGCCGATCACCCCGTTCATCACCGAGCGGGTCTGGCAGGACCTGATCGTGCCGGTGTCCCCCGGCGCCCCCGAGTCCGTGCACCTGGCCTCGTGGCCGCAGGCGGACCTGGCCGCGATCGACCCGGAGCTGTCCCGGCAGATGGTGCTGGTGCGCCGCCTCGTGGAACTCGGCCGCGCGACGCGCGCGGAGTCGGGCGTCAAGACGCGCCAGCCGCTGTCCCGTGCGCTGATCGCGGCGGCCGGCTTCGAGACCCTGGACCCGGAGCTGCACTCGCAGATCACGGAGGAGCTGAACGTCGAGGCGCTCGCCTCTCTCGCCGAGGTCGGCGGCTCGCTCGTCGACACGACGGCGAAGGCGAACTTCCGCGCCCTCGGCAAGCGCTTCGGCAAGCGCGTGCAGGAGGTGGCGAAGGCCGTCGCGAACGCGGACGCTGCGGCGCTGTCCCTGTCCCTGCGGGAAGGCACGGCATCCGTGGAGGTCGACGGGGAGACGGTCACGCTCGCCCCCGACGAGGTGATCATCACGGAGACCCCGCGCGAGGGCTGGTCGGTGGCGTCCGACTCCGGCGCCACGGTCGCCCTGGATCTGGAGATCACCGAGGAGCTGCGCCAGGCGGGCCTCGCCCGTGACGCGATCCGGCTGATCCAGGAGGCCCGCAAAAACAGCGGCCTGGACGTCGCCGACCGCATCGCGCTGCGGTGGACCGCGACCGAGCCGGCGGTCATCGCGGCCCTGAGCCGGCACTCGGACCTGATCGCCGAGGAGGTGCTCTCCACGGACTTCGCCCAGGGCGAGGCGGACGACACCTACGGTGCGATGTTCGCGGACGAGGGCCTCGCCCTGACGTTCCGCCTGCGCAAGGCGTAGGACACGTACGAAGGCCCGGGCCCGCCGGAAAAATCATGGCGGGCCCGGGCCTTCGGCGTGGTGTGCGTACGCACAACCGCTCCCACGCCCGAACAGAGGCCGCAGTGCCGCCCGAACGCGCGTAGCACAAGGGCGGGGCTCCGGATTCATCCGGAGCCCCGCCCTTGGTGTTGCCGACGCCTATGGCGTTCTTGCCGTCAGTTGTCGTCCTCGTCGATGAGGAACCCGCGCATCGGCGAGGGAGCCTGGCCCATCGGCGACGGGCCCTGCGGCCGGACCGGCGCCATCGGCTGGGTCATCGCCGGGGACATCTGCTGCTGACCGCCGTAGGACGGAGGGGCAGGTGCCGGGCCGCCCATCGTCTGGTTGCCGCCGTACGACGGGGCGCTCGCACCCGCCGGAGCCATCGACGGCGCCGCCGGCGAGGGCAGGGAGGCCGTGGCCGGGGTCCGCGGCGGGGCCAGCGAGTCGTCGGCCTGGGTCTCCAACTGACGCAGCTGCGACTCCAGGTACGACTTCAGCCGCGTGCGGTACTCGCGCTCGAAGCCGCGCAGGTCCTCGACCTTGCGCTCCAGCGTGGCGCGGGCGGACTCCAGGGAGCCCATCGCGACGCGGTGCTTCTCCTGCGCGTCCCGCTCCAGGGCGTCGGCCTTGGCACGGGCGTCGCGCTCAAGACCCTCGGCGCGGCTGCGGGCCTCACCGACGATCTTGTTGGCCTCGGAGCGGGCCTCGGCGATCGCCTGGTCGGCGGTCTGCTGGGCCAGCGAGAGGACACGCGCGGCACTGTCGCCGCCGGGGCCCTGACCGGGCATGCCGGGACCACCCATGGGACCGCCCATCGGGCCGCCCATCTGCTGCGGCATCGGGGGCTGACCCATCGGAGGCTGACCCATGGGGGGCTGGCCCATCGGAGGCTGACCCATGGGGCCCTGACCCATCGGACCCTGACCCATCGGGCCCTGGCCCATCTGCCCCTGACCCATCGGGCCCTGACCCATGGGGCCCTGACCCATCGGACCCTGACCCATCGGGCCGGGACCCTGCGGACCGCCCTGTCCACCGGGGCCGGCGGGCAGCTGCGGTGCACCGCTGGGCAGCTGGGGCGGTCCACCCATGGGGCCACCCATCTGCTGCTGCGGCGGGCCCGATATGCCGGCGGGCACGGGACCGCCGGGACCGCGCATGCCCTGCGGCTGGTCCGGCGCCTCCGGAGGCTTGCGCATGTTCTGCTGGTTCTGCGCGGCGGCACGGGTGGCGGCGGCCAGCTTGGCCCGCAGATCCTCGTTCTCCCGGAGCAGGCGGGTCAGTTCGGCTTCGACCTCGTCGAGGAAGGCATCGACCTCGTCCTCGTCATAGCCTTCTCGGAGGCGGACGGTCGTGAACTGCTTGTTCCGCACGTCCTCGGGGGTCAACGGCATCTCTTCACCTCAACGTAGTCATCGGCAGTCGGCAAGACCGTATCGTCCACATTCACCTCGCGAGATTCCCCACGATGGAGATCAGGATGTAGACGATGATCATCAGAACGAAGAAGGACAGGTCGAGCGCCACGCCCCCGAGACGCAGCGGCGGGATGAACCGCCGCAGAAGCTTCAACGGTGGATCGGTGACAGTGTAGGTGGCCTCCAGAACGACCACCATCGCCTTGCCGGGTTGCCATGAGCGGGCGAACTGGAAGACATAGTCCATGACCAGCCGGAAAATCAGCACGACGAGGAAGCACATCAGCACGATGTAGACAACCTCCAGGAACACGCCCATGATCCGTGCTTCCCTCTCCCCTGTTTCCCGCACTCTTTCCGGTGTTGCGTCTCAGCTCTGGTTGAAGAACCCGCCCTCTGCGATGCGGGCCTTGTCCTCCGCTGTGACATCGACGTTAGCAGGCGACAACAGGAACACCTTCTGCGTCACCCGTTCGATGCTGCCATGAAGACCAAACACCAAACCGGCCGCAAAGTCGACAAGTCGCTTCGCATCTGTGTCATCCATCTCAGTCAGATTCATGATCACCGGCGTGCCCTCACGGAAGTGTTCCCCGATGGTACGGGCCTCGTTGTACGTCCGGGGGTGGAGCGTGGTGATCCGGTACGGCTCTCGTTCGGACACGACCTTGGGCATGATCACCGGCGCGTTCTTCTCCATACTCTGGCGTTCTTGTGTGATGGATGCCACGGGGGCGATGCGAGCCGGACGCCCCGATTCCGCGGGAAGCGAAGCGGGTTGCGACGCCGGTTCACGCTGCGCCGGCGGCTGCACCATTCGCACCGATTCGTCCCGTTGGGGCTGATGCGCCTGGTGTGACTGGTGTGACGGCTCGTGCCGCCTGCGGTCCCTCTCCGGCTCCGGGTCGAGTTCGGGCTCGAAGTCGTCGTCGGGGTCGAATCCCCTGCCGTCGTACCCATCGTCCTCCACGAGGCCGAGGTAGACCGCCATCTTGCGCATCGCGCCGGCCATGCTCTGAGTCCTCCGCTCTGTGGTGGATCGGCTGACTACCGCCAAGTGCCCGCGATCCACGAGGTCGTTACGCCCGCTAGCAGCGTTAATGACCATATTTTCTGCTGTGGTCCGACTTCTTGGCGACGTTACCCGAGCCTGGGGCGGACTCCGAGTACCGCGGTACCGACGCGCACATGTGTCGCCCCGGCCGCCACGGCCTGATCGAGGTCCGCACTCATTCCTGCCGAGACCATGGTTGCAGCCGGATGGGCTCGGCGCAGGTCGGTCGACAAATCCATCAACCGCTCGAACGCCGCCTGTTGACGACCCGCGTACTCGCCGGTGAGCGGCGCGACGGTCATCAGCCCGTCCAACCGCAGCCCTTCGGCATCCGCGACGAGGTCGCCCAACTCTTCGATTCCCGCGGGTGCCACACCGCCACGCGCGCCCCGCCCGCTCGCGTCCGCGTCGAACGCGACCTGGATGAGGCAGCCGATCTCGCGCCCGGCCCGCACGGCCTCCCGCGACATCGACGTCACCAGCCTGGATCGGTCGACGGACTGCACGAGATCCGCGTAACCGACCACGGATCGCACCTTGTTGGTCTGCAACTGACCGACGAAATGCCACGTAAGCGGCAGATCCGAGCAAGCCGCCGCCTTGGGCGCGGCGTCCTGGTCGCGGTTCTCGGCGACATGGCGGACCCCGAGTTCCGAGAGAATCCGCACATCACTCGCGGGATAGGTCTTGGTGACCACGATGAGGGTCACCTCTTCCCGCTTGCGTGCCGCCGCTGCACACGCGGCCGCGATGCGGTCCTGGACTTTCGCGAGGTTCGCCGCGATCTGGTCCCTACGGTCCGTCATGCCCATCAGTCCAGCCAGACATATCCCGCGAGTCGCCCGGTGGTGCGGTCGCGGCGGTACGAGAAGTGATCAACCGACTCCAGCGTGCACACCGGCGACTGCACCCGGTCGTGCACCCCGAGCCGTTCGAGCTGCGCATGCACTCCGGCGCTCACGTCGACCGCCGGAGTGCCCCAGCTGGTCTCGGCGTGCGCCGTCGGTTCGACGGCCGACACCTCGGCGCGCATCGACTCGGGCACCTCGTAGCACCGGCCGCAGACCGCGGGCCCCGTGCGGGCGACGATCCGGGACGGCTCGGCGCCCAGTTCCGTCATCGCCCGCACCGCGGCCGGGACGACCCCGGCGACCATGCCGGGCCGGCCCGCGTGCGCGGCGGCCGCGACCCCGGCGACGGGGTCGGCGAGCAGAACGGGGGTGCAGTCGGCGGTGAGCACGGCGAGTGCGAGACCACGCCGGACCGTGACGATGGCGTCAACCTCGGGCACCGGCTTTTCACCCCAGGGTTCGTCCACCACCGCCACGTCCGCGCCGTGCACCTGGTTCATCCAGACAACCCGGACGGGGTCGAGCCCCAGCGACTTCGCGGCCAGCTCGCGGTTGGTGCGAACGGTGCCGGGGTCGTCGCCGACCGCGCCGCCGAGATTGAGCTCCTCGTACGGAGCGGCGCTCACCCCGCCCCACCTGTCGGTGAAGGCGAAGTGCGCGCCGCTCACGGTGTCGCGCTGTCCTATCACTTCAGGAAGTCCGGTACGTCCAGTTCCTCGGCCGCGCTGTCCGAGTAGCTGCGCGACTGCGGGATCGGCGGCGGGGTGACCGGGAGCTCGCTCACCGGCTCCGGAGCGGGCTCCGGCGCCTCCTTGGGCGTGACGCTGCCGAGCGAGCCGAAGGACGGGCGGCCCTCGGCCGGACGGGCCGGCGTGGGCTCCTCGCGCCTCGCGGCCGACGAGCCGAGGACGTTGTCCCGCTTGGCGGGGGGCTGGCCGCCGTCGAAGCCCGCGGCGATGACCGTGACCCGCACCTCGTCGCCGAGGGCGTCGTCGATGACGGCACCGAAGATGATGTTCGCCTCGGGGTGTGCGGCCTCGCTCACCAGCTGGGCGGCCTCGTTGATCTCGAACAGACCGAGGTCGGAGCCACCGGAGATGGACAGCAGCACACCGCGCGCACCGTCGATGGAGGCCTCGAGCAGCGGCGAGGAGATCGCCATCTCGGCCGCGGCCACCGCGCGGTCGTCACCACGGGCCGAGCCGATCCCCATGAGGGCCGAACCGGCCTCGGACATGACGGACTTCACGTCGGCGAAGTCGAGGTTGATCAGGCCGGGGGTCGTGATGAGGTCCGTGATGCCCTGGACACCGGAGAGCAGGACCTGGTCCGCCGACTTGAAGGCGTCGAGGACGGAGACCTGGCGGTCCGAGATGGACAGCAGCCGGTCGTTAGGGATGACGATGAGGGTGTCGACCTCTTCGCGGAGTTCGGCGATGCCGTCCTCGGCCTGGTTGGCGCGGCGCCGTCCTTCGAAGGTGAACGGCCGGGTGACCACGCCGATGGTGAGGGCGCCGAGGGAGCGCGCGATGTTGGCCACGACGGGCGCGCCGCCGGTGCCGGTGCCGCCGCCTTCGCCGGCCGTCACGAAGACCATGTCGGCCCCCTTGAGGACCTCCTCGATCTCCTCGCGGTGGTCCTCGGCGGCCTTGCGGCCGACGGCCGGGTTGGCTCCTGCGCCGAGTCCGCGGGTGAGTTCGCGGCCGACGTCGAGCTTGACGTCGGCGTCGCTCATCAACAGGGCTTGCGCGTCGGTGTTGATGGCGATGAACTCGACGCCCTTGAGGCCGACCTCGATCATCCGGTTGATGGCATTGACACCACCGCCGCCGACACCGATGACCTTGATGACTGCGAGGTAGTTCTGCGGTGCTGCCACGTCGAAGGCCTCTCGCCTCGAATTACGTTGCCGTCGTCCCGCGGCTGCCCCGCGGCTCGCCGGCAGATGCCGAATGGGACGGTCCGAACGCCGACCCGAACCCTAACCCTGAAGTTTAGGGTTACCAGTGTGCCTGTTCCTTGGACTCTTCCGAACAGGACACTAAGTCGACAAGTGGCGCACGTTCAACGAACACGCCGAACCTCCCGTTTTTCTTTTCACCCTATGTGATCAGCCGTAGCGCTGCCCAACCAGGGTGCTGGCCTGCGCTGACGGCCGTCAACTCCCCGATGACGCAGGGGCGCTGGGAACACTTACGTCGAAGTGCCGGGCGCCGGAGGCGGCTTTCACCAGCGCGCTCAGTGCGACCGCCTTGGCTCGGCCCTTCTCGCTGCTGCCCCACTCGACGGTCCGTCCGCCGCTCAACTCCAGCGAGATGGAGTCATAGGAACGGACCGTGACGGTCCGCATGTCCCGGGCGACGGCGGCGGGAACGTCCTGGACGACTCGGGCCGCGGCACCGATCAGCCGCCCGGTACCGAAACGCGTTGTGGCGGCCGAACGCTCCACGGTCAATTCCAGAGCGGGAACGCCCTTCGGAGGCGCCGAAACGGTCGCGAACCGTACGCCTTCCCGGTCCACTTCGGTGAACTTTCCGCCGTCTCCCAGGATCAGAACCGGGGTGCGTTCGGTCACTTTCAGCCCGATTCCACGGGGCCAGGAACGGGAGACGTCAACAGAGTCGATCCTGGGCAATTTCCGGCGCAGGCGCGCCTCGATCGCATCGGTGTCGAGGGAAATCAGCGGCGTACCGAGCCGGACACCGGCGGCCTCGCGCACCTGCGCCCGGGTCAGCACGTCCGTCCCCGTGACGGAGACGCGCTCCACACGCAACCACGGGGAGCCGTACAGCAGCCAAATGGAGCCGCCGCCCGTCAACGCCACGGCAAGGAAAAGGATGATGAGCATACGGCGCCGGTGAACACGGGGCGACCGGGGCGGGCCGGACTCCAGTTGCTGCCGTTCGCCGCGCTCGGCGGTCATCTGTCCGGCCACGCGCCCTCCTTCTCCCTGGGTCGGTTCTCCCGCGGCCGAAAGCCGCGAGTACCCCCACCGCGACGGCTCACTCGCCGTCCTGTGCGCCCCTTGTCAGCGGGCGGCCCGTGCCGAGGCGATCGCCTCGTACACCATGCCGACGAGCAGTTCGTCGGCGTCCCGGCGGCCGAACTCGGAGGCTGCGCGGGACATCTGGTACAGCCGATGCGGGTCCGCGAGCACGGGCACCACGTTCTGCTGGACCCACTCGGGGGTCAGCTCCGCGTCGTCGACCAGCAGTCCGCCGCCCGCCTTCACCACCGGCTGGGCGTTCAGCCGCTGTTCGCCGTTGCCGATGGGCAGCGGGACGTATGCGGCCGGAAGCCCGACGGCGGAGAGTTCGGCGACGGTCATCGCCCCCGCACGGCAGAGCATCATGTCGGCCGCTGCGTACGCGAGGTCCATCCGGTCTACGTACGGTACCGGGACGTAGGGGGGCATCCCAGGCATCTGGTGGACGCGCGGCAGTTCGTTCTTCGGGCCCACCGCGTGCAGGATCTGGATCCCGCACTGCTGCAGATACGGAGCGACCTGCTGGACCACCTCGTTGAGCCTGCGGGCGCCCTGCGAGCCGCCGGAGACCAGCAGCGTCGGCAGGTTCGGGTCGAGCCCGAAGGCGGCACGGGCCTCCGGACGCACCGCGGCGCGGTCCAGGACGGCGATGGAACGGCGCAGCGGGATACCGATGTAGCGGGCGCCGCGCAGCTTGCTGTCGGGGGTGGAGACGGCGACCTGGGCCGCGTACCGCGAGCCGATCTTGTTGGCCAGACCGGGGCGCGCGTTGGCCTCATGGATGACGATCGGCACACCGAGCCGCTTGGCCGCCAGGTAACCGGGCAGGGCGACATAACCGCCGAACCCGACGACGGCGTCCGCCTTGGTCCGCTCCAGGATCTGCTCGGCCGCCTTGATCGTGCCGCGCAGCCGCCCGGGGACCGTGATCAGCTCGGGGGTCGGCTTGCGTGGCAGAGGCACGGCCGGGATCAGCGCGAGTTCGTAGCCCCGCTCGGGAACGAGCCGCGTCTCCAGACCGCGCTCCGTGCCCAGTGCCGTGATTCCCACGGTCGGATCCTGCCTGCGCAGGGCGTCCGCGAGGGCGAGCGCGGGCTCGATGTGGCCGGCGGTCCCCCCACCGGCGAGTACGACATGCACCGAAATTCACCGCTCTCCGGACGAGCGCGCCGCCGAGGCACGCCGTCGCATCGTGTTCCATCTCCGAGGCCCCGAAGGGCCTCCCGCCCGCTTTCTACCAAAGCGAGGTTGCCGCATCGCAAGCGCCGCCCGCGCAGCGGGGTCGTCGCGCGCGAAGGCGATCAGCAACCCGATGGCGAACATGGTCGGCAGCAGCGCGGATCCCCCGTAGGAGAACAGCGGAAGGGGGACGCCGGCGATCGGCAGCAGGCCGAGCACCGCACCGATGTTGATCACCGCCTGAGCGGTGATCCAGGTCGTCACGCCTCCCGCGGCATACCTCACGAAGGGGTCCTCCGTGCGTCCGGCCACGCGGATACCCGCATAGCCTAGAGCCGCGAAGAGGGCGAGCACCGACAGCGTCCCCGCGAGGCCCAGTTCCTCACCGGTGACGGCGAAGATGAAGTCGGTGTGCGCTTCGGGTAGTTGGCCCCATTTCTCCACACTCGCACCAAGGCCGGAACCGAAGATTCCGCCGGACGCCAGGGCGTAGATGCCGTGCACGGCCTGCCAGCAGTCGACCGGACCCGACTGGGGCTCGGTCGCCCCGATGCAGGACAGCCGGGCCATGCGGTTCGGGCTGGTCTTGATCAGGATCGCGCCGATCGTGGCCGCGATGGACAGCACCGCGACGAACAGCCGGGTGGGGGCCCCGGCCAGCCACAGCAGCCCGAAGAGGATCGCGGTCAGGATGATGGCCGTGCCCATGTCGCCGCCGAGCATGATCAGCCCGAGCAGCAGGAACGCCACCGGGACGAGCGGCACGAGCATGTGCTTCCACTGTCCGAGCAGCCGCTTGTCCTGCTTGCGGGCGATCAGGTCGGCGCCCCACAGCACGAGGGCGAGCTTGCCGAACTCACTGGGCTGGATCTGGAAGGAGCCGCCGAGCGAGATCCAGTTCTGGTTGCCGTTGACCGACATCCCTATCCCGGGCACCTGCACCAGTGCCATCAGGAAGACGGCTCCCGCCAGTATCGGGTACGCCAGCGCCCGGTGGAGTTTCACGGGCATCCGCGACGCGACGAGCAGCAGCACGGCGCCGATGGAGGCGGCGAGGAACTGCTTCCGGAAGAAGTACGACCCCGGCAGCGACATCTGCAGCGCGGTGATCTGCGAGGCCGAGTAGACCATCACCAGGCCCAGCACGGTGATCAGCAGGCTTCCGCCGAGGATCAGGTAGTAGGCCGTGAGCGGGCGGTCCCAGGCCCGCCGGGCCCGGGTGACGAGACGGACCGCGGGGTTGTCGCGCGAGAAGCGGGGACCGGTTGGCCGCCCGGCCGGCCGCTGCACCGCACGGCTACTGGATGCCACCGGTCACCTCGCTGCACGGAGCGGTGGCGCCGGCGGGCAGCCGCCCGCGAAAGACCGACCACGATGGCGTCGTCACGCGTCCCTCCCAGGGATCCCGGGCGCGCCCGGAGCGACCGGGGCCCGCCGTCAGGCGCCCGCGGTCCCGAGTTCGCGTACGGCCTCCGCGAACGCGTCCCCGCGCTTGTTGTAGTTCGCGAACATGTCCATGGAGGCGCAAGCGGGAGCCAACAGCACCGTGTCCCCGGAGTTCGCGAGCCGTCGCGCCTCCTGCACGGCCGCACGCATCGCCCCAGTGTCGGTCCGGTCGAGGTCGACGACGGGTACTTCCGGGGCGTGTCGCGCGAGGGCTTCACCGATCAGCGCGCGATCCGCACCGATGAGCACCACACCGCGAAGCCGCTTCGCCGACCTGGCGACCAGTTCGTCGAAGGTGGCCCCCTTGGCGAGCCCGCCGGCGATCCACACGATCGACTCGTACGCCGCCAACGAGGCTTCCGCCGCATGGGTGTTGGTGGCCTTGGAGTCGTCGACATAGGCGACCCCGTCCACGTCCGCCACATGCGCGATGCGGTGGGCGTCCGGGGTGAAGGACCGCAACCCCTCCCGTACGGCCCCGGCGGGCACCCCGAAGGCGCGCGCGAGGGCCGCCGCGGCAAGGGCGTTGGCGACGTTGTGCGGGGCCGGCGGGTTCACGTCGGAGACCTCGGCCAGCTCCTGTGCGTTCTTCTGCCGGCCCTCGACGAAGGCGCGGTCGACCAGGATGCCGTCGACGACGCCGAGTTGGGACGGGGCGGGCGTGCCGAGAGTGAAGCCGATCGCCCGGCAGCCCTCCTCCACGTCCGCTTCGCGCACCAGGTCCTCGGTCGCCTTGTCGGCGACGTTGTACACGCAGGCGACCCGATTGCCCTCGTAGATACGGCCCTTGTCGGCGGCGTACGCCTCCATCGAGCCGTGCCAGTCGAGGTGGTCGGGCGCCAGGTTGAGCACCACGGCGGAGTGGGCGCGCAGCGACGGGGCCCAGTGCAGCTGATAGCTGGACAGCTCCACCGCGAGGACGTCGTACTGCTCCTCGCCGAGGACGGCGTCCAGCAGGGAGACCCCGATGTTGCCGACGGCGGCCGTGCGCAGGCCCGCCGCCCGCAGGATCGAGGCGAGCATCTGCACGGTGGTGGTCTTGCCGTTGGTCCCCGTGACAGCGAGCCACGGGGCCGCGTCCGGGCCCCTCAGCCGCCAGGCCAGCTCGACATCGCCCCAGACCGGTACACCGGCCTCGGCCGCCGCCGCGAACAGCGGCTTGTCGGGCCTCCAGCCGGGCGCGGTGACGATGAGGTCGGTGCCTTCGGGCAGGGTGGCGCCGTCGCCGAGCCGGACCGTGATGCCGAGCGCCTCCAGCTCGGCGGCCTGTGCCCGGGCCCGCTCGTCGTCGCCGTCGTTCACGACCGTGACGCGAGCGCCGAGCCCGTTGAGCACCTTGGCCGCCGGGACGCCGGAGACGCCGAGGCCGGCGACGGTGACGTGCTTCCCCTGCCAGTCGGTCACTTTTCCGCTGCCCATCCCGCGTAGAAGATGCCAAGTCCCACGATCACGCAGATTCCCTGAATGATCCAGAAGCGGACCACGACCAGGACTTCGGACCAGCCTTTGAGCTCGAAGTGGTGCTGGAGTGGCGCCATGCGGAAGACGCGGCGGCCGGTGAGGCGGAACGAGCCGACCTGGATGACGACCGACATGGTGATCAGGACGAAGAGGCCGCCCAGCAGCGCGAGCAGCAGCTCGGTGCGGGAGCAGATCGCGAGGCCGGCAAGCGCGCCGCCGAGGGCCAGCGATCCGGTGTCACCCATGAAGATCTTGGCGGGCGAGGTGTTCCACCACAGGAAGCCGAGGCAGGCGCCCATCAGCGCGGAGGAGACCACGGCCAGGTCGAGTGGATCTCTTACCTCGTAACAGGCGGCCGGGTTGGTCAGGGTCGCCGCGTTGGCGCAGGACTCCTGGAACTGCCAGACGCCGATGAACGTGTACGCGCCGAAGACGAGCACGGAGGCGCCGGTGGCGAGGCCGTCCAGACCGTCGGTCAGGTTCACGCCGTTCGACATCGCGAGGATCATGAACAGCGCCCAGATCACGAACAGCACCGGGCCGATCGTCCAGCCGAAGTCCTGGACGAAGGAGAGCTTGGTGGACGCCGGGGTGTTGCCGCGGGCGTCGGCGAACTGCAGTGCCAGTACGGCGAAGGCGATACCGACGATCAGCTGGCCGGCCATCTTCGCCTTGGCCCGCAGACCGAGCGAGCGCCGCTTGACGATCTTGATGTAGTCGTCGAGGAAGCCGACCAGGCCCATGCCGGCCATCAGGCCCAGCACCAGCACACCGGAGAAGGTCGGTGTGGCCGCCTTGTCGGTGGTCCAGCTCGTGATCACCTTGGACAGGAAGTAGGCGGCGATCGTCGCCAGGATGAACGCGATGCCACCCATGGTCGGCGTGCCGCGCTTGCTGGCGTGCTCGCGCGGGCCGTCGTCGCGGATGTACTGCCCGTAGCCCTTGCGGGCCAGCAGCTTGATCAGCAGTGGAGTGCCGATCAGGGTGAGGAAGAGGCCAATGACTCCTGCGAACAGGATCTGCTTCATCATCGGGCGGCAACCTCACCCTCGGCACCGGTCTCGAGCAGCGCCTGGGCCACACTCTCGAGCCCGACCGACCGGGACGCCTTCACGAGTACGACGTCTCCTGGGCGCAGCTCGCTGCGCAACAGGTCGATCGCCGCCTGTGCGTCGGACACGTGCACCGACTCCTCACCCCACGAACCCTCGTTATATGCGCCCAGTTGCAGCCAGGACGCTTCCCTGCCCCCGACCGCGACGAGCTTGCTGACGTTGAGCCGGACGGCGAGCCGCCCGACCGCGTCGTGCTCGGCGAGCGCCTCGTCCCCGAGCTCGGCCATCTTGCCGAGCACCGCCCACGTACGACGTCCCTTGCCCATCGCCACGAGCGCGCGCAGTGCGGCTCGCATGGACTCGGGGTTCGCGTTGTAGGCGTCGTTGACGACCGTCACGCCGTCCGGGCGCTCGGTGACCTCCATCCGCCAACGGGAGAGGGTGCCCGCCTCGGAGAGCGCGGTTGCGATCTCCTCCGCGGACATGCCCAGCTCATGGGCGACGGCGGCCGCGGCGAGCGCGTTCGACACGTGGTGCTCACCGTACAGGCGCATGGTCACATCGCTGCACCCGGAGGGTGTGTGAAGGCTGAAGGCCGGCTGTCCACTGTCCGTGAGTCTCACGTTCTCGGCGCGAACGTCCGCTTCGTCGGACTCTCCGAAAAGGACCACCTTCGCCGCCGTACGGGAGGCCATGGCCCGCACGAGCGGATCGTCCGCGTTGAGCACCGCGATGCCGCCCTCGTCCTTGGAGGGCAGGCTTTCGACGAGTTCGCCCTTTGCCAGCGCGATCTGCTCACGGCCGCCGAACTCGCCGATGTGGGCGGTGCCGACGTTCAGCACCAGCCCGATCCGCGGCGGGGTCAGGCCGGTGAGGTACCGGATGTGGCCGATCCCCCGGGCTCCCATCTCCAGCACGAGGAACCTCGTCTCCTCGGTGGCGCTGAGGGCCGTGAGCGGCAGCCCGATCTCGTTGTTGAGCGAGCCGGGCGTCCACACCGTCGGTGCCTTGTGCTGGAGCACCTGCGCGATGAGGTCCTTGGTGCTGGTCTTGCCGGCGGAACCAGTGAGGGCGACCACGGTCGCCCCGAGCCGCCGCACCACGTGGCGCGCGAGGGCGCCGAGGGCGGCCTGCACGTCGTCCACGACGATCGCGGGCACGCCGACGGGACGGGACCCCAGCACGGCCGCGGCGCCCGCCTCGACCACCTCCGGGGCGAAGTCGTGCCCGTCGGCGCGCTCGCCGACGAAGGCGACGAAGAGGCCGCCGGGCTCCACCTCCCGGGAGTCCCGGACGACCGGCGCGGTCACCTGGACGGACGGGTCCGGTATGTCATGCATCTGCCCGCCGACGACTGTGGCGATCTCGGCGAGGGAGAGGGCGATCACAAGTTCATCCCTGGGTCTTCTGGATAGCTTCGCGAAGCACCTGGCGGTCGTCGAAGGGACGGACCACTCCGGCGATGTCCTGGCCCTGTTCGTGGCCCTTGCCCGCGACCAGCACGGTGTCCCCGGGCCGCGCGCGGGCCACGGCGGCGGCGATGGCGGCGGCCCGGTCCTCGAAGACCTGCACCTCGCCCCGTTCGTGTGCGGGTACGGAGGCCGCACCCTCCAGCATGGTCGCGAGGATCGCGAGAGGATCCTCGGAGCGCGGGTTGTCGGAGGTGAGCACGGCCGTATCGGCGAGCCGGGCCGCGGCGGCGCCCATCGGGGCGCGTTTGGTGGTGTCCCGGTCGCCGCCGCAGCCGAGCACGATGTGCAGCTTGCCCTCGGTGACCTTGCGCAGGGCGCGCAGCACCGATTCGACGGCGTCGGTCTTGTGGGCGTAGTCGACCACAGCGAGGTAGGGCTGCCCGGCGTCCACGCGCTCCAGGCGGCCCGGGACGCCCGGCACGGCGGCGATGCCGTCGGCGGCGGTCTGCGGGTCGACGCCGGCCGTGGCGAGGGCGACGATCGCGGCGAGGGTGTTGGCCACGTTGAAGGGGCCCGGGAGCGGCGACTTGGCGGAGATGCGCAGTCCCTCGGGGCCGAGCACGGTGAAGGCCGAGTCGAGCCGGCCGATCCGGACGTCCTCGGCGCGCCAGTCGGCGTCCGGATGGCCCTCGGCCGAGTACGTGACGACCGGGACCCCGGCCTCCTTGACGAGTCTGCGGCCGTACTCGTCGTCGAAGTTGACGACGCCGATCCGGCTGCGCTTCTCCGTGAAAAGCTGCGCCTTGGCCCGGAAGTAGTCCTCCATGTCGGAGTGGAACTCCATGTGTTCCGGGCTGAGGTTGGTGAAGACCGCGACGTCGAAGACGCAGCCGTCGACCCGGCCGAGCACCAGCGCATGGCTGGAGACCTCCATGGCGACCGCCTCGACCCCGCGCTCGCGCATGACCGCGAACAGGGCCTGCAGGTCCGTGGCCTCGGGCGTGGTGCGCTCGGACTTGATGCGCTCGTCGCCGATGCGCATCTCGACCGTGCCGATGAGACCGGTGCTGTGGGTCGTGCGCAGCCCGCCCTCGACGAGATAGGCGGTCGTGGTCTTGCCGGAGGTACCCGTGATGCCGATCTGGAGCAGGTCCCGTCCCGGGTGACCGTAGATCGTCGCCGCCAGTTCGCCCATCCGTCCGCGCGGATCGTCGGCGACCAGGACCGGCAGCCCGGTGGCGGCGGCGCGCTCGGCACCCGTCGGGTCGGTCAGCACCGCGACCGCGCCGAGACCGGCGGCCTGGGTGACGAAGTCGGCACCGTGCAGCCGGGCGCCCGGGAGCGCGGCGTACAGGTCGCCCGGGCGGACCGCGCGCGAGTCATGGGTGATGCCCGTGACCTCGGCGGGGCTCTCCGGTGCGGCGGCACCCAGCTGGCCGGCGAGCTCCGCGAGGGATGTGGCGGAGACCTGAACCGGTCGCGGCGGCCCCGGATACGTCACGGAAGCGCCTTTCTGGGAAGTGGGGGACTGATCAGCGTGTGGCACGGCGGTGAGCGTACCGGGCGTGCCCCCACCGGAGCGAAAAGGGAGCCCGCGCGCAGCGCGCTCCGGCGCCGGCGGTGGTGGGAGGCAGGTGGGCGAGGGCGGGGCGTGGTTCCCGGGATCGGGGGTGATCGATGTCACGAGCTGGTTCCTGGTGGTCTTCCCGTAGTGCTGATCATGGCGAGAACGTGACGGGCAGCTTCGCGGCCGCGGCCCCGGTGGGTGGGACCTGGAGGGTCTTCAGGGCGAACTCCATGACCTGCTTGAAGACGGGTCCGCAGATCTGACCGCCGTAGTAGCTGCCCTTGGTGGCGTTCTGGATGGCGCAGTAGACGGTCACCCGGGGGTTGTCCGCGGGGGCGAACCCGGCGAAGGAGGAGGTGTAACCGCGGTACTTGCCGGTGGCCGGATCCACGCGGTTCGCCGTACCCGTCTTACCCGCGACCCGGTAGCCGGGGATGCGGGCCGCGACGCCGGTGCCCTCCCGGTCGTCCACGACGGACTCCAGCATCTGGGCGAGGGTCTTCGCCGTTCTTTCGCTGACGACCCTGGACTCCTGCGGTTTCGCGGCCGGTGTGAAGCGGCCGTCCGCGCCCTTCATGCCGCGCACCAGGCTCGGCTCGACGCGGACGCCGCCGTTGGCGATGGTCGAGTAGACGGAGGCGGCCTGGACCGCGTTGATCGACACTCCCTGGCCGAAAGGAATCGTGTACTGCTGCGACGTCGACCACTTCTCCGGCGGCGCGAGGATGCCTCTCGTCTCACCGGGGAAGCCCAGGCCGGTGGAACTGCCGATGCCGAATTTGCGCAGGTACGAATAGAGGACCCGGTTGGCCTCCGGCTGCGTCTTGCCGAGCTGGCCGGTCGCCAGGATCGTGCCGATGTTGCTGGACTTGGCGAGGACCCCGTTGAGCGTCAGGTTCCAGGTCTCGTGGTCGACGTCGTCCTGGAAGAGGCGGTCGCCGCGGTGCAGCCGATTGGGCACGACGACATGGGTCATCGGGGTGGCGACGTTCTCCTGCAGCACGGCGGCCATCGACATCACCTTGGCGGTGGAGCCGGGCTCGTAGGCGTCCTGGACGGCCGCGTTGCCGAGGGCCGCGGCATTGGCCTTGGACAGGTCGTTGGGATCGAAGCCCGGCGAGTTCGCCATGGCGAGGATCTGGCCGGTCCGGGTGTCCTGCACGACCACATAGCCGCGGTCCGCATGGGACGTCTTCACCTGCTGGGTGATGGCGTTCTGGGCCGCCCACTGGATGTCGCGGTCGATGGTCAGCTCCACGTCGGATCCGGCCACGGCGGGCGTCTCGGCGGAACCGGCGGTGGGCACGAGCCGGCCGCCGGACTGCGCGTAGCGGATCTTGCCGTCCTTGCCCGCCAGATCCTCGTCCAGCTGCTGCTCGATGCCGCCGCCGCCCTTGCCGTCGGCGTTGACCCAGCCCAGTATCCCGGCGGCGAGCTCGCCGTTCGGGTAGACGCGCTTGTTGGTGGGCTCGGCGAGGACGCCTGCCAGAACGTTGACCGTCCCCTTGTCGCTCCTGGCCTTGTCGGCGAGCGTGTTCTTGAGGTCCTTGATCTGGTTCCACACCTGCGGGGTGCGCCGGCGGGCCAGCAGGACGTAGCGGGTGTGCGGGGTCCTGAGCTTCTTCGCGACCAGGGCGGCGTCCTGGTCGATGATCGGGGCGAGCAGCGCGGCGGCCTGCTCGGGGGCGTCCGGTGTCCCGGTGGCCTTCGCCGTGAACAGCGTCGGGTCGGCCGTGATGTCGTACGCGTCCACGCTGGTCGCGAGCTCCACCCCGTTGCGGTCCGTGATCTCGCCGCGTACGGCGGCCAGCGTGCGGCCCACATAGCGGTTCTGATCGGCCTTGGCGGCGTATGCGCTCGCGTCCACGGCCTGCACCTGGAGCAGCCGTACGACGAAGACGAGCAGGACCAGGGTGAAGGCGAGGCCGACCAGGCGCAGCCGGGGGCGCGGGCTGCCCAGCCTGATGCGCGGGGCGGGCCCGCGGCCCGGGGCGGGGCGGCGTACGGGTCGGGCGCCGGAGCCCGGGTGACGCCGTGCGTCCTGGCGCACGGGGCGAGCGGGCCGCGCGGGGCCGGGCACGCGGCGGCGCGGCGGTTCCCTGTCGGACACTTCCGTCACCTGCCGGGGGTCTTGGAGGGGTGTGCGGGCGCAGTGGAGGACGCGGGCGGAGCGGAGGGGGCGGCCGGGGCCGTGGTGGGCGGGGGCGCGGAGGCCGTCGCCGCACGCTGGGTCGACGACGGCGACGGCGCCTTGCTCGGGCCGGAGCCGATCACCATGGGCGGGCGTACGGCCGCGGGGCTCGCCGCGGACTGCTCGGCCGCGGCAGAGGGGACGCCCTTGACAGCGCCGTCGGGGCTCAGGAAGGCGGGGTCGCCGCCGGGGACCATGCCGAGTTCGTGGGCGCGGCGCTGGAGCGCGTCGGGTGCCGAGTAGGTGTCCACGTCCCGCTGGAGGGCCTGCTCCTCGTCGGTGAGGTTCTTGGTCTGCCGCTGGAGATCGTCGAGCTTGAACGCGCCTTCGCTCAGCGCGGAGTTCAGCACGAGCAGCACGATGAGCCCGCCGCCGAGCAGCACGACGACGAGCAGCACGAAGGGGGTCCGTGCGGCACTGGCGGCACCGCCGGTGGGAATCAGCCGCGCGAGCCGGGCGGCCCGCCCTCTGAGTCGGGGTTTCGCGCTCACACGCCCTCCCGCCGCGCCGCCATGCCCGTACGCCTCCTCTTCGGCCGCCGCGGCTCCCGGGGCGGTCCGGTGGAGCCGGCGAGCGGCTCCGTCCGGGCCGGGGCCCCGGGCCGGGGCGGGATCTCCTCGGCGGCCCGGCCGCCCGCAGGCACGCCGCTCCTGGTCACTCCCCCACCCCTTTCGTCCGGCTCACTCGACATCCTCGCGGATGCGCTCGGCGCCGCGCAGACGCGCCGGGGCCGCCCGGCGGTTCTCGGCGACCTCCTCCTCGGTGGGAAGTTCGGCACCGCGGGTGAGCAGCTTGAGCCGGGGCTGGTAGCGCTCGGGGACGACCGGCAGACCGGGCGGCGCGGTGGTCGCGGCGCCGGCCGCGAAGACCTGCTTGACCAGCCGGTCCTCGAGCGAGTGGTAGGACAGGACGGCGATCCGGCCTCCGACCGCGAGCGCCTTCACGGCCGCCGGTACGGCCCTCTCCAGGACGGCGAGTTCGCCGTTGACCTCGATGCGCAACGCCTGGAACGTGCGTTTGGCGGGGTTCCCGCCGGTCCGCTTGGCCGCCTGCGGCAGTGCGTTGCGGATCAGCTCCACGAGCCGGGCACTGGTGGTGAACGGCTCCTTCTCGCGCTCGCGCACGATGGCGGACACGATCCGCTTGGCCTGCTTCTCCTCGCCGTAGGCCCGCAGGATCCGCACGAGTTCGCCCGCCGGATAGGTGTTGAGGACCTCGGCGGCGCTCAGGCCGGTCGTCTGGTCCATCCGCATGTCCAGCGGGGCGTCCTGCGCGTACGCGAAGCCGCGTTCGGCCTCGTCGAGTTGCATGGACGAGACGCCGAGGTCGAAGAGGATGCCCTGGACGCGCGGGACACCCAGCCGGTCGAGCACGCCGGGAAGTTCGTCGTAGACCGCGTGTACGAGGGTGGCACGCTCCCCGAACGGTGCAAGCCGCTCCCCCGACAGGCGCAACGCCTCCTTGTCGCGGTCGAGCCCCACCAGCCGGGCCTTGGGGAAGCGGGTCAGCAGTGCCTCGCTGTGGCCGCCGAGCCCGAGGGTGCAGTCGACGACGACGGCGTCCGGCTCGGCGAGGGCCGGCGCCAGTATGTCCAGACACCGCCCGAGCATGACGGGCACGTGTCGACTCTCGCTCAAGGGGGCCTCTCAGATCCGGCACGGCCGGGTCCGCACCACCGGGTCCCCGCCCGCTCTCGAGGGGGAGGGCCTGCCGGCGCCGAAAGCGTCAGCCGACCGGGAGCGGGAGGAGGCCGAGCCGTACGTACGCGCCGCGCACGTGGGGAGCAACGGCGCGCAGCCGGTGTCTCCGGGGGGAACAGTCCGCAGGAAGTGCATCTCGCCTCCCGCTTCGCGTCACTTTAGTCCACCCTGTCTTGCGGTCAACCAACTGCCCTGCGCGTCGCGCGGCAGGGCGTCATGGCGGGGCGGTTCGAGGGGAATCACCCGTCCGGCAGCGGTTCCGTCGGAGGTCCACCGACTGTGTGGGTTACCTCACAACAAGCCCACGTGGCGTTCTTTGTCCGCTCTCACAGCGGGCCCCGATCGTCCGTGACCAGTAACGTCATGGGTATGACGACTTCCGCATCCGTTCCCGCCGGTCCCGAAGGCGCCATAGTGGGCACCGTCACCGATCGCCTCGTCGACGCCAACGAGCAGTACGCCGCCGCGTTCACGGATCCCGGGATGGACGCCCGCCCCGTGCTCCGCGTCGCGGTCGTGGCGTGCATGGACGCCCGGCTGGACCTGCACGCCGCACTGGGACTCGAACTGGGCGACTGCCACACCATCCGCAACGCGGGCGGCGTCGTCACCGACGACGTGATCCGCTCCCTCACCATCAGCCAGCGGGCGCTGGGCACTCGCAGCGTCGTCCTCATCCACCACACCGGCTGCGGCCTCGAGTCCCTGACCGAGGAGTTCCGGCACGATCTGGAGATGGAGGTGGGCCAGCGTCCCGCCTGGGCGGTGGAGGCCTTCCGCGACGTCGACCAGGACGTACGGCAGTCGATGCAGCGCGTGCGCACCTCCCCGTTCCTGCTGCACACGGACGACGTGCGCGGCTTCGTCTTCGACGTGAAGACGGGCCTGCTGCGGGAGATCGATCCCGCGTAAGGGGGCGCAGGCACGCGTCGCGCCACCACGCCTGTCCCCCTCGCGAACGTCCATTCGGTCGAAAAACCACGGCTTCGGTGGGCCAAAAAGGCCGTAAGGCCGACATATCGCGGCCAGTTATCCACAGGCGAGTGACACGAACCGGTAACGGCAACAAGAATGCGGGGGTGGCATCACGCGGAACCTTTCGCGCGTGGTGTCCGTGTTTCGGGGTGGGCCGGTCCGCATCGCAGAGCGTCGGCCCGGAGCAATAACGGGCCGAGGAGGGCCGGGTGACGACCTATGACGATCGAGCGAGCCTTACTGATCTGACCGCCACTGTGGAGCGTGTCCGCAGTTCGGTGGAAGGAGTGATCGAGGGCAAGCCAGAGGTCGTACGCCTTTCGCTGACTGTGCTGCTCGCCGAGGGGCATCTGCTGATCGAAGATGTCCCGGGCGTCGGCAAGACCATGCTCGCGAAGGCGCTGGCGCGCTCCATCGACTGCTCGGTGCGCCGTATCCAGTTCACGCCGGACCTGCTGCCCTCGGACATCACGGGCGTGTCCATCTGGGACCAGCAGCGCCGGGACTTCGAGTTCAAGCCGGGCGCGATCTTCGCCCAGATCGTGATCGGGGACGAGATCAACCGCGCCTCGCCCAAGACGCAGTCCGCGCTCCTGGAGTCGATGGAGGAACGCCAGGTCACCATCGACGGCAAGACCTACGAACTGCCCAGCCCCTTCATGGTGGTCGCCACCCAGAACCCGGTGGAGATGGAGGGCACCTATCCGCTGCCCGAGGCCCAGCGCGACCGCTTCATGGCCCGTGTCTCGATCGGTTACCCGAGCGCGGAGGCCGAGCTGCAGATGCTCGACATCCACGGCGGGGTGAATCCGCTGGACGACCTCCAGCCGGTGGCGCACGCCCACGACATCGTGAAACTGGTGGAGGCCGTCCGGGGCGTCCATGTCGCCGAGGCGGTCCGCCGCTACGCCGTGGACCTCGTCGCCGCCACCCGCACGCATCCCGATCTCAGACTCGGCGCCTCGCCGCGCGCCACCCTGCACCTGCTGCGCGCGGCGAAGGCGTCCGCAGCCCTCAGCGGCCGGGAGTACGCGCTGCCCGACGACGTGCAGGCGCTCGCCGTGGCGGTCCTGGCCCACCGTCTGCTGCCCACGGCACAGGCCCAGCTCAACCGCCGGACCGCGGAACAGGTCGTGGAGGAGATCCTCCAGCGCACCACGGTGCCCGCGGCACCCCAGCAGTCCGGTCTCACCATGGGCCGCGGCTACGGCCAGCAGCCGCCCCGGAGGCTTTGATGGCACACGGGGGGACGGCGCGCACCGAGGACGAGGACAAGGGCGGGCTGCGCACCACGCTCGCGGGACTGACCACGCGCGGCCGCTCCTTCCTCGCCGCCGGGATCGCCGCCGCGATCTGCGCGTATGTGCTCGGGCAGAGCGATCTGCTCCGGGTCGGTCTTCTGCTGGCGGTGCTGCCCCTGGTGTGCGCGTCGGTGCTGTACCGCACGCGCTACCGGGTCGCGGGCAGCCGCCGGCTCTCCCCCTCGCGTGTGCCCGCGGGCTCCGAGGCCCGGGTCCATCTGCGGATGGAGAACGTCTCGCGGCTGCCCACCGGGCTGCTGATGCTCCAGGACCGGGTGCCGTACGTGCTCGGGCCACGCCCTCGTTTCGTGCTGGACCGGGTGGAGGCGGGCGGACGGCGCGAGGTGTCCTACCGCGTGCGCTCGGACCTGCGCGGGCGTTATCCGCTGGGACCGCTCCAGCTGCGCCTGAGCGACCCCTTCGGCATGTGCGAGCTGACCCGTTCCTTCTCCACCTACGACACCCTGACGGTGATCCCGCGCGTGGAGCCGCTGCCGCCCGTGCGGCTCTCGGGTGAGGCGAGGGGCTACGGCGACGGGCGGCAGCGCTCGCTCGCGCTGGCGGGCGAGGACGACGTGATCCCGCGGGGTTACCGGCACGGCGACGACCTGCGCCGGGTGCACTGGCGCTCCACCGCGCGCTACGGCGAGTTGATGGTGCGCCGCGAGGAGCAGCCGCAGCGAGCCCGGTGCACCGTCCTGCTGGACACCCGGGCCGTCGCCTTCCGGGGCTCGGGCCCCGACTCGGCCTTCGAGTGGGCGGTCGCGGGCGCGGCGTCCGCGCTGGTGCACATGCTCGAACGGGGTTTCTCGGTACGGCTGTTGACCGACACCGGCAGTTCGGTGCCCGGTGAGGGCGCGGACGGGTTCGCGGGGGCGAGCCAGCAGTCCGCCGACGCGGCCGGTCTGATGATGGACACGCTCGCCGTGATCGACCATTCGGAAGGCGCGGGCCTGTCACGCGCGTACGACCTGCTGCGCGGCGGGAACGAGGGGCTGCTGGTGGCCTTCTTCGGCGACCTCGACGAGGAGCAGGCCGCGGTGGCGGCCAAGATGAGCAGGCGCAGCGGCGGGGCGCTCGCCTTCCTGCTGGACAGCGCCTCGTGGGGGCGCGAACCGGACGATGTGCCGAGCGCGTCGGACCGGAGCGAGGATCGGCTGCGGCTGCTGCGCGAGGCGGGCTGGACCGCGCTCGCGGTGCCCAGAGGTGTCCCGCTCGCGGACCTGTGGCGTGAGGCGGACCGGCAGCGCACGGGCGTGGGCGCCGTGAACGGCGCGGAGGGACGGTCATGAGCGGACGGGCCAGGCTGGCGCTGTGTGCCGCGACGGCGACACTGATGGCGTCGTGCGCCCTGCTGCCGCTCGTGTCCCCGGCGACCTGGATCCTCCAGGTCGTCTTCCTGGTCGCGGTGCAGACCGGTGTGGGCGCGCTGACCCGGCGCGTCCCGCTGGCACGCCCGCTGACCATCGCCTGCCAGGCGGTGGTCACCCTCCTGCTGCTCACACTGGTCTTCGCCAGGGACCACGCCATCGCCGGGTTCATCCCCGGGCCCGAGGCCTTCCGCCACTTCGGGGAACTCCTGCAGTCGGGCGCGGACGACATCGGACGGTACGCGATCCCGGCGCCCCTGACCCCGGGGATCCGGCTGATGATCGTCGGCGGGGTCCTGGTGATCGGGCTGCTGGTCGACGCGCTGGCGGTGACGTTCCGCGCGGCGGCCCCGGCCGGACTGCCCCTGCTCGCGCTGTATTCGGTGGCCGCGGGACTCTCCGACGGCGGGACCGACTGGCTGTGGTTCCTCGCGGCCGCCGCCGGCTATCTGACGCTGCTCCTGGCCGAGGGCCGCGAGCGGCTCTCCCAGTGGGGGCGGGTCTTCAGCACCGCTGCCCGATCCTCGGACCGGGACCCCGGACACGCCGTCGCGCCCGCCCGCACCGGCCGCCGGATCGGCGTGGTCGCGCTGGGTGCCGCCCTGGTGGTGCCGCTCGCCCTGCCCTCGCTCTCCGGCGGACTGCTGGACGGCACCGGTACGGGCGTCGGCACGGGCATCGGCAACGGCAACACGATCTCCGCGGTCAACCCCCTGGTGTCGCTTCGGGACAGCCTGAACGTGGACCAGGACCGACAGGTCATGGCCTACCGCACCAACACGGACGACACCCAGGACATGTATCTGCGGATCGTGGCCCTGGACGAGTTCGACGGCACCACCTGGAAGCCGGCCCAGCGCCACATCACGGGAGTGCCGGACACGTTCCCCACGCCCGCCGGCCTCGCGGGCGGCGTCCGCCGGACGGAGATCGAGACGCAGATCTCGGCGGCGGACTGGTACGCCCAGGACTGGCTGCCGATGCCCTACCCGGCGACCGATGTGAAGATCAAGGGCAGCTGGCGGTACGAGCCGGTGGGCCGGACGCTCGTCGGCGACCACGGGCAGAACACCCGCGGCCTGCAGTACGACGTCAAGAGCCTGATCGTGCAGCCGACCGCCGAGCAACTGGCCTCGGCGCCGGAGCCCCCCGCGACACTGGAACGCGAGTTCACCAAGGTGCCGTCGTCGGTGCCGGGGGTGGTGGCCCGGACGGCCCGCGAGGTGACTGCGGGATCGTCCGACCACTACGAGCAAGCGGTCAAGCTCCAGGACTACTTCTCGCTCAACGGCGGCTTCACCTACGACACGGATGTGCAGGTCGGCAACGGGCCGAACGCGATCGCGCGGTTCCTGCGGGACAAGCGCGGCTTCTGTGTGCACTTCTCCTTCGCGATGGCCACGATGGCCCGCACCCTCGGCATACCGGCACGCGTCGCGGTGGGCTTCACACCGGGCTCACCACTGCCGGACGGCTCGATGTCGGTCGGTCTGCGGGACGCGCACGCATGGCCGGAGCTGTACTTCGAGGGTGTGGGCTGGACCCGTTTCGAGCCCACCCCGAACCGCGGGTCCGCACCCTCGTACACGCAGTCGGACGCACCCACCGGGCAGGTGCCGGCGGTCCCCCGCCCGTCCCTGTCCTCGTCCACGGCGCCGTCCACCGCGCCGTCGGCGAGCCAGAGCTGCTCGGCACAGGACCGCAGGATGGCGGAGTGCCCGAGCCAGTCGGCGGGCGCGGCGGTCTCCTCCGGGGACGACGGACCGCCGTGGTATCGGATCCTGGAATGGACGCTGCTGGGCCTGGTCGTGCTCGCCGTGCCACTGGCGCCGATGCTGTGGCGTCTGCGCAGTCGTGCCGTACGGCTGGCCTCGGCCCGGCATGCGTCGTCCGCGGGGCCGCCCCCCGTACCCGGCGAGCGCCACAGCGATGAGCTCGGGATGACGGTGCTGCCCGGCGAGGGACTCGTGAGCCGGAGGACCCAGGTGGTCGTGGGACACACCTTGGCCGTGTGGCGCGAGCTCACGGACACGGCGTGGGACTACGGCATCCTGCCGGACGACGCGCTGACCCCGCGCAGGGCCGCCGAGCGCATCGTGCGCCTCGGCCGGCTGGACCCGCCGGCGGCCGAGGCGGTGCACCGGGTGGCCGGAGCCGTGGAGCAGGTGCTCTTCGCCCCGGAGCCGCAGGCCCAGGCCGGGCTGGTCGACGATGCGCGCACGCTGCGCAAGGCCCTGCGGTCCACGGTCAGCGGGTCGACTCGGATGCGCGCGGTCGTGGCACCGCGCTCGGCCAGGCGTGCGGTATGGGCCGCGGCCGACCGCTGGATGGATCTCCGGGCCCGTTGGGCGGCCCGCTGGGCGGCCCTGACGCGACGCCCGTCGGGCCAGCAGAGCGGCTGACGAGACGCGCCCGTCCGCCCCGCTTCGGGGTGGACGGGCCCCGCTCGCCCCCGAGGGCCCAGGGCGGGTTGGAAGGGTCTGTACGCCCCAGCAGGACCGGGCGCGCTCGTACGTGGACTCTCGGCCGGAGGCGTCAGTCCTCCGCAGGGCCGCACCCGTGGGATTCCCGAATGGCCGGCCCACGGCCGGACGGACGTCCCTGCCGCGCCCGCCGGGCGTTCCCGCTGCCGGGCTCACCGCTCGCCGAGCGCCGCACCAGCGGACTCGGGGCTGGACAGGCGCGCATTCCCGGGCTCACGGCTCGGCAGGCGTCCCGCCACCGAACCCACCGGGCGCCGCACTGCCGGGCCCATGGCTCTCCGGGCGCCGCACTCCCGGGCTCGACGCTCGCCGGGCGCCGCACCGACCCGCGGCTCGACAGGCGCCGCACACCGGCCTCCGCGGCCCCCGGCCAGGCGTCGGCGTCCCCGGTCATCGCAACCGGCCGTGTGCCCACCGTGGTGTCCTGTCCCCGACCTGCCGTCTGGGGTGTCGGGACATGATTCAAGGGGGCGCCACCTCACCGGTGGCCGCCCCCTTGTGCAAAAGTCCTCTGACCCGAGGGCTAGTGGCCCTGCTCGTCCCGGCGCCGCTGCCAACGCTGCTCGATACGGTCCATCATGGAGCGTCGCTGCCTGACCTGCCTGCGGGCGCCCGGCGCCCCCTGCTCGCCCGGCTTGGGAGCCTTGCGCCAACCGGTCACGACGAGCACCGCACAGCCCAGCATGACGAGAAAGCCCACCACGCTGATCCAGATCTGCTTCGCGACCATTCCGGCCATGAGGAGCGCGATACCGACCAGGAAGCCCGCGGCCGCCTGGTAGACCCGTCGCCGGGTGTACGTACGCAGCCCGCTTCCCTCAAGCGCTGTCGCGAACTTGGGATCTTCGGCGTACAGCGCTCGCTCCATCTGCTCGAGCATTCGCTGCTCGTGCTCCGAGAGCGGCACGGAGTCCTCCTCATCGTGCAGTCGCCGGGGCGACCGGGGGTCCCCTTCAGGATAGGCAGGGAATCGCCCCCTTGAAACCCGCCCCTCTACGCCAATTGGCCAACCGGAACCCGCCATGGCCGTCCCGGCTCACTGAAGATTCCATTCCCCAGCGGCCGACCCGTCATGCCGGGCGGTCTCCCTCGATCATACGGCGCGGACCGCTCGATCGGGGGGCCTGTGGCGTACTCCATCTGCCGCCGAGCCCCTGATCAGCGGGGCGCCGTCATTTTTGAAGTGCGTTCGCCCCAGGGGCGCTCGGGCCGTTGCCGAGAGCCCGTCCGTACTCAGGCCCCGGCCGTCCCTCGGGTCTCACCGAGGACATGGAGCTGCGTCGCGACGGAGTGGAAGGCGGGGGTCTCGGCGACCGCGGCCTCCAGCTTGAGCAGCGCCTCCAGCGCCCCCGGTTCGGTGTCCACCAGCACCCCGGGCACGAGATCGGCGAACACCCTGACCCCGTGGACGGCTCCCACGCGCAGGCCAGCCTCCTCGACGAGCGCGGTCAGCTGCTCGGCGGTGAAGCGGTGCGGCACCGGGTCGCTCTCGCCCCAGCGGCCGTTCGGGTCCTGAAGCGCCTGCTTGGCCTCCTTGAAGTGCCCGGCGAGGGCCCGCGCGAGAACGGCGCCACCGAGCCCGGCGGCGAGGAGGCTGAGGACGCCCTCGCCGCGCAGGGCGGCGACCACGTTGCGGACGCCTTCGGCGGGGTCGTCCACGTACTCCAGGACGCCGTGGCACAGCACCACGTCGTAGCCGCCGCGCTCGACCACGTCGAAGAGACCGTGGGCGTCGCCCTGGACGCCTTGCACCCGGTCGGCGACACCGGCCTCGGCGGCTCTGCGCTCCAGCGCGAACAGCGCGTTCGGGCTGGGATCGACCACCGTGACACGGTGACCGAGGCGCGCGACGGGTACCGCGAAGTTGCCGCTGCCGCCGCCGGTGTCGAGGACGTCCAGCGCGTCCCGCCCCGTGACCTTGACGCGGCGGTCGAGGGCGTCCTGTAGGACCTCCCAGACGACGGCGGTACGCAGAGAGGCGCGCGGGCGCAGCGGGTCCGACACGGCAGTTGACTCCTCGGCGTGGCACCGCCTGGTGCAAGGCGGAGCGATCGGACGGCCCTCCCACCCCGGTACCAGGTCGAAAGGCTGCAGGCGCTTCCACCCTATTGCCTCGGGAGCCGTGACCGGCGGCCTGTCCACCGGCCGAACAACGTGCCGTCCCCCACCGGGCGCCCCTCCGCCCCGCACCGGCCGTCCGTCGCCACTGGGGCCGCTGCTGCGGACGGCTCAGCCCGCGTCCGGCATCTCCCGGTCCTCCTCCCGCCGCGGCTGCGGCAACACCGGCTGGAGCACGAGCATGCGCTCGACCAGCCGCAGGAACATGGCCACGTCGCGGATCAGGTCGTCCGCGTCGCGGGTACCGGCGGCGCCCTGTATGCCGGCCTCGGCGCGGGCACGGCGGGAGGCGCCGGAGGCGAACAGCGCGCTCCACTCGGTCAGTTCGGGCGCGATCTCGGGGAGTACCTCCCAGGCACTCCTGATCCTGGCGCGGCGTCGCGCCGTGGGCTCCGGGCGCCCGCGCGCGGCGAGCACCGCGGCCGCCGTGCGCAGAGCGGCAAGGTGGGCCGTGGCGTAGCGCTCGTTGGGCGTGTCGAGGAGGGCCGCCTCGTCGAGTGCGGCGTGGGCCTGGGCGAGCAGGTCGAGGGCGGCGGGCGGGGCCGTGGCCCGGCGCAGCACGGGGTGCACATCGCTCGCCGGGCCGGTCAGTGAGGGGGCAGGGCCGGTGGCGCGACGCCGGCGTGCGGCGGCTGCGGGGTGACTGGCCATGACGAACCTCCTGTCGTCTGTGTGACGGCACTGTCGCCGTATGTGCCCATCGTGAGGTATGGCACTGACAATCCCTTCTGACCTGGACTTTTGCTTCGCTCAGCAGTTCGGGGTACGTTTTTGCACTGACCAGTCAGTGCAAAGCGAGTCGCCGTGACCGGCGGCCGCCGGGGGAAGGGGGCAGGGAGATGCAGGGGCAGAAGACGGCTCCCGGCGTCGCCGTCACAGCCGCGGACCTCGGGCTGAAGGGCCCGCGCGGCTGGGTGTTCCGGGGCGTCGGTTTCGACGCGCCGCCCGGATCGCTCATCGCCGTGGCGGGCCCCTCCGGCTCCGGCCGAACCTCGCTGCTGCTCGCCCTCACCGGGCGCATGAGGCCGGGCGAGGGCCGGGCGACGGTGGGCGGGCACCGGCTGCCCAAGGAGATGTCCGCGGTCCGCCGGATCAGCGCGCTCGCGCATGTGCCCGGCGTCGCCGATCTCGATCCGGCCCTGACCGTGGGCGAGCACCTGCGTGAACGGGCCCTGCTGGAGGCCCGTTTCGGCGACTCCCTGCGTGCCCTGCTGCGCCCGCGCGCCGAACGGGCGGACCGGGCGGCACGGCGGATCGACGCCGCCCTCGCCGCCGCCGGTCTCGACCCGGCGTCGCTGCCGAAGGGCTCCCGCACGGCCGTACGCGACCTGGAACGCCTGGAGGCCCTGCGGCTGTCCGTGGCCCTGGCCCTGATCGGCCGTCCGCGCCTGCTGGCCCTGGACGACACCGACCTCAAGCTCTCGGCCTGCGAACGGGCCGCCGTCTGGTCCCTGTTGCGGTCGCTCGCCGAAGCGGGGACGACGGTGGTCGCCGTCTGCGCCGAGGCCCCTCGGGGAGCGGTCGCGGTGTCGGCCTCCCCAGAGCACGGCGGACGGCGCGGTGCGGATGACGGCGCCGGAGAAGCCGTGCCCGAGGGAAGGGACGGGCGCGAGGCGGCCGGTCCCACCCGGCCGGAGGCGGCCGGTGAGCCGGACGCGCCCGGCGGGACCGCCCGGGACGGGCGCGGCATGGACCGGGAGTCCGACGGCGACACGCGGGACCCGCGGCACGAACCCACCTCCGACGGGCCGTCCGGGGACGGCGATGACGACGACAAGGAGACGGCGGATGCGCTCGCCGAAACTGGCCGCGCTTGAGCTCAGGCGGTTCGGCAGGGGACGGCTGCCCCGCGTGGCACTCGTCGCGCTCCTGCTGCTGCCGCTGCTGTACGGCGCCCTGTACCTGTGGTCGTTCTGGGACCCCTATGGGCGCCTCGACCGCATCCCCGTGGCACTCGTGAACGGCGACGACGGGGCGGCCGTGGGCGGCCGACGGGTGGCCGTGGGGGACGACCTCGTCAAGGGGCTGCGGCGCAGCAACACCTTCGAGTGGCACGAGGTGAGCGCCGCCGAGGCCCGGCAGGGCGTCGAGGACGGCACGTACTACCTGTCGCTGACCATGCCGGCCGACCTCAGCGCGCGTGTCGCCTCCAGCTCGGGCGACTCCCCCGAGACGGGGGCGCTCCAGGTGCGTACGAACGATGCGAACAACTACATCGTGGGGCAGATCTCCAGGACGGTGTTCAACGAGGTGCGGACTGCCGCGTCCACCAAGGCGTCCCGGTCGTTCCTCGACAGGATCTTCATCTCGTTCTCGGACATCCACGGGGCGACGGTGAAGGCCGCCGAGGGGGCCGACCGGCTCACGAACGGGATCGGCAAGGCGGAGAAGGGCTCCAAGGACCTCGCCGAGGGGCTCGAGGAGGCCAAGCGGGGCAGCGGCCACCTGACCAGCGGCCTGAAGAAGCTCCACAAGGGTGCGGGAGACCTCCAGGACGGTGCGCTGCAGGTCGCGGAAGGGACCCGCAAGCTCGCCGACCGGGTCGACGGCGCGGCCGACCGGGTGCGGCCCTTCCTGAAGAAGAACGGCCCTCAGATCGCCGACACCGCGACCCTGGTTGCCGATTCGGCGGGCGTGATCAGCGATCACCTCCAGGCGTTCGTCACGACGGCGCCCGTCGCGGAGAGCGGCACCCGCACGGCCTCGCAGACACTGGACGCGGTCTACGCCAGGCGCTGTGTGGGGCAGCTTCTGGACGACCCAGCGTGCGGCGACCTCAAGAAGGCGAAGGACGCGGCGGCACAGGCGGCGCGACTGGCAGCGGACGTCAACACCGTGGTGCAGGACTACCACGGCGACATGACGGCCCTGCAGAAGGACCTCACGACCCTTCAGAAGCAGGCCCGGGCGCTCGCCGAGGCGGCTCCGCACCTGTCCGACGACCTCGACCGCGCGGTCGCCGAGATCAACGCGCTCGACAAGGGCGCCGCCGCGGTCGCCAAGGGCGCGGGCACCCTGCACACCGGCCTCGGGACGGCCGCCACCGGGGTGGCGGACCTGGACGCGGGCGTCGGCGAACTGAAGACCGGCGCGATCGACCTCAACGGGGGCATGTACAAGCTCGGCGACGGCTCCGGCGAGCTCGCCGGCGGACTGCACAAGGGTGCGGGACGGATCCCCGACTACGGCGAGCAGGACCGCGACCGGCGCACCCGGGTCATGTCCGACCCGGTGCGGCTCGTCTCCGAGGATCTGCACAAGGCCCCCAACTACGGCACCGGCTTCGCCCCGTACTTCATCCCGCTGTCCCTGTGGGTGGGCGCGATGGTGGCGTACATGCTGATCCCGCCGCTGAACCGGCGCGCGCTGGCGGCGGGGGCCCCGGCCTGGCGGATCGCGTCGGCGGGCTGGCTGCCGGTGGCCGCCGTAGGCGTGCTGCAGACGACCGCGCTGATGGCGGTGCTGCACTGGGCGATCGGTCTGCAAATGGTCCACACTGCGGGGACGATCGGGTTCCTGTTCCTGGTGGCGGCCTGCTTCGCGGCGCTCGTGCAGTGGCTGAACGCGCGCTTCGGAGCGGCGGGCCGGATTCTGGTGCTCGCCCTGCTGATGCTCCAGCTCACGTCCGCGGGCGGCACCTACCCCGTGCAGACCAGTCCCGGCTTCTTCAACGCGATCCACCCCTTCCTGCCCATGAGTTACGTCGTCGAGGCGCTGCGCAGGCTCATCACGGGCGGGGGCCTCGGGCCCGTGTGGCAGGCCTGCGCCGTCCTCGTGGCGTTCACCGCGGGCGCCCTGGCGCTCACCGCCCTCTCGGCCCGCCGCCGGCAGGTGTGGACCCTCGACCGTCTGCATCCGGAGCTGAGTCTGTGACGAGCGCAACCGGGCCTGTGTCCTCGGACATGGCGGGTGCTGTGAGAATCAACGGCATGGAACGCAGCACCACCGCAACGGGCGGCGGCTCGAGCCGCCGCGAGGCGACTCGCCAGAAGCTCTACGAGGCGGCCGTCACCCTCATCGCGGAGCAGGGGTTCTCCGCCACCACCGTGGACGAGATCGCCGAGCGTGCCGGCGTCGCGAAGGGCACGGTCTACTACAACTTCGCGAGCAAGTCCGTCCTCTTCGAGGAGCTGTTGCGGCACGGCGTGGGACTGCTCACCGAGTCCCTGCGCGATGCGGCCGAGCAGACGGACCTGGCAGGCGGCACCAAGGTGGACGCCCTGGACGCGATGATCCGCGCGGGGCTCGGCTTCATCGCCCGCTACCCGGCCTTCACACAGCTGTACGTGGCTGAGTTGTGGCGCACCAACCGCGCCTGGCAGTCCACGCTCATGGTGGTGCGGCAGCAGGTGGTCGCGGTCATCGAGGACGTGCTGCGCGCGGGTGTGGCGAACGGCGAGTTCAGCGACGAGATCGACGTCCCGCTGACGGCGGCCGCGCTGGTCGGCATGGTCCTGGTGGCCGCCCTGGACTGGCAGTCGTTCCAGCCGGAGCGTTCCCTGGACGACGTCCACGCGGCGCTCTCGCGGCTGCTCCAGGGACGGGTGAGCGGCAGCCGGTAGCACATCCGGCATACCGAAGCACCGGTCCGGGCGGCCGCGTCCCCCGCCTGCCGCCACGAACCGGTGCTCCGTCGTACTCCCCCGTCGGACCCTCGTTCGCTCAGTCCCCGGGTCCCCCGTGTCTCGCTTCCGCCGAACCGGGTCGGCGGAAGGAGCGGCAAGGGCGGGCTCCGTTCCGCCGCCCCGTGTCGGCGGTGCCGAAGCCGCGTCCCTCTCCGTGCCTCCACTGTCTCGTTCGCGCAGGTCGGGTCCCATCCGCGCGGGTACTCAACTCATCGGCTAGGTACGGATACTCAGCCCTGGGCACTCACCCCCAGGTGGCCGCGGCCCCCGCTGGTGCCGGCCGGCTCCGCGCCACTGCTCCCCGCGCCTGGGCGAAGCCGCTCGACGGCCCGGGGAACGCGCTGGTCACAGGCCCGTGGCCGGGCTGTCGGCGGCGGCCGATAAAGTCACCGACATGGCACGGATTGCGGTGATCGGCGCCGGCACGGGCGCGATGGCGGCCGCTGCCCGGCTGGCCGTCGCGGGCCACCGGGTGGTGGTGTACGAGCGCACGCAGACGTACGGCGGCGCGGTGCGCCGTCTCTCGCGTGACGGTTTCTCCTTCGACACCGGCCCGGGCCTGCTGCCGCTGCCCGCGGTCTACCGTGATCTGTTCGTCAAGACCGGCCGGGAGCCGCTCGAGGACTGCGTCGAGCTGGTCCAGGTGGATCCCGCCTCCCGGCACCTCTTCGCGGACGGCACGGAGGTCTCGCTGCCGAACGCGTCGCGCGCGGGAGTCGTGTCGGCGCTGGACGCGGCGCTCGGCGCGGGTGCGGGCGGCCGCTGGGGCGACTTCCTGGTGCGGGCCCGCGAGGCATGGGACCGCACCCGCCGGCCGCTCCTGGAGGAGCCGCTGTGGCCCGACTGGACGGCGCTCGCCGAGCGTGAGCCCTATCCGGCGGTGCCGCACAAGAAGCTGCTGCGCACCCGCCGGGCCGGCACGCTCGCGGAGATCGGCGCCTGGGAGCTGCGCGACGCACGGCTGGCGGCCCTGCTGGACAGCCATGCCCTCGCCCACGGTCTGGATCCCCGGACCGCTCCGGCGAGCGCGGCCGTGCTGCCGTACATGGAGCACGCATTCGGCACCTGGTATGTCCGCGGAGGCATACGGGAGCTGGCACGCGCCGTGTACGAGCGCTGCCTGGCCCGGAAGGTGGAGTTCGTCTTCGGTGCCGAGGTCACCGGGATCGTCGAGAAGGACGGCCGGGCGGCCGGGCTCGAGCTGGCCGAGGGTTCCGTGGTGGAGTCGGACCATGTGGTGGCCGGAGTGGCGCCCGCGGTCCTCGACCGGCTCCTGCCCGGCACGACGGCGGTGCGGGGAGCGGACGAAGTCGCACCGCAGCGGCGGATGCCCAGCCGGCTGACGGTACTGCTGGCACTGCGCGGCGGTCGTCCCGAGGAGGCCGCCCACCGGACGGTGGTCCACACCCACGACCGCGAGGGCGAGCTGGACCGGATCTTCGGCGACCCCGTGGGGCCTGCCGCGACCCCCACGGTGACGATGCTGCGCCCGGACGACCCCGCGTCGGCGCCCCACGGGCACGAGGCCGTCACGCTGACGGTGACGGTGCCCTCCGGCCCGGCCGCGTCCCAGCCCGATGTGGACCGGATCCTCGAAGCCGCTGGGCGCGCGCTGCCGGATCTTCGAGACCGGCTCCTGTGGCGCGAGGTGCGCACCGCCGCCGACATCGCCGAGGACACCGGTGTGCCCGGCGGGGCGGTCCCGGCACCGGCCCTGGCCGCGGCCGGCGGTCGGCTGCTGCAGCCGTCCAACACCACTCGTGTGCCGGGCCTTCTCACGGTCGGCGGCTGGTCCCACCCGGGCGGCGGCCTGCCTCATGCCGGCATGTCGGGTGCGCTGGTCGCCGGACTGATCGTGGAGGGACCCGGCTTCCGGGGTTCGCAGTGAGGACGCCGGCGGGCGCGACCGCTCAGAAGCGGTACTGCTCGTCGTAGCCGTGCGGCTGCGTGGTGCCGTTGCCCTGCTGCTGGTACGGGTACTGCTGCTCCGGCGGAAGCTCGCCGCCGTAGGCGTCCTCAGTGGTGCGCTGCTGGGGGACCCAGACGCCGCCGGGCGGGGTCTCGCCGTAGGTGCCCGTGGCGTACTGGTCCTGGCCGTACGCCTGCTGGCCGTACTGCTCCTGGCCGCCGTAGGACGGATCGTACGAGCCGTCGTAGGTCTGCGTGCCCTGGTACGGGTCGGAGTAGCCGGCGTACTGCTGCTGGCCGTTGTCGTATCCGTACTGCTGCTGGCCGTACCCGGCGTAGCCGTCGTACGCATAGGCCTGCTGGTCCTGGGCCTGTCCGGCACCGGCATAGGACGGATCGCCCGCAGCGGCGTACGCCTCGTGGTTGTAGACGCCGTAGGAACCGGTGTCCTCGGGCAGCGGCTGCGGCTCGTACACCGCGGTCCCCTGGGCCGGGGTCTCCGCGGGCTGCTGCTGGACGAAGACGTTGTCGTGGGCCTCGTCGTACCCGTCGTCCTGACGGTAGGTTCCGCCGGCGGTCGACTCGACTTCGGACTCCTCCGCCGCCACCTGCTCCTCGTGGACCGGTTCGCCCCGGCGGCGCTTGCTGCCGCCCTCGGCGCCCTCGCGCGGGCGGTTGCCGACCGCCCAGCCGGCCGCGAAGCCGCGGCGGAAGGAGAGCGTGACATAGGTCTGCCCGACCGCGAACGCGGCCGCGCCGAGACCGATGACGACCACGGAGGGGATCAGCACGCCGAAGACGACACCGAGGAAGCCCACGAAGGCGAGCAGACGCCAGCGCAGCCGCGCCTTGTACTGCAGCAGCACCTCACCCAGCAGCCACAACGCGACGATGCCGAACGCGATGTAGAGGACCGTCCAGCCCATGTACGCCCCTCTCCCAGTGGCCGCTACGCAGTGTGTCGTATGCCGGTGCGACGGGTCTAGGTCTGCTGCGGATGGTGCAGACCCAGATTTTCGTAGATCTCCAGCGTCGCCGTGGAGTTGTTGAGTGTAATGAAGTGCAGTCCGGGGACTCCCTCGGCCAGCAGCCTCGCGCAGAACCCCGTGGCGACCTCGATGCCGATCGAGCGTACAGCCGCGGGATCGTCCTTCGCTGTGAGGATCCGCTCTTTCAGCCCCGCGGGGATGGCGGCGTTGCTCAACTGCGGCAGCCGCTCCAGCATCCGCACACTGGTGACGGGCATGACCTCGGGGATGACCGGGGTCGCACAGCCCGCCTGCGCGACCCGGTCGCGCAGGCGCAGGTACGACTCCGGCTCGAAGAACATCTGTGTGATCGCGTAGTCGGCGCCGGCCCGGCACTTGGCGACGAAGTGGGCGACGTCCGTGTCCCAGTCCAGCGAGCGTGGGTGCATCTCGGGGAACGCCGCGACGCCGACGCAGAAGTCGCCCGACTCCTTGATGAGGTGGACGAGTTCGGCCGCGTAGGTCAGACCGCTCGGGTGCGCCACCCAGTCGCCCATCGGGTCGCCGGGCGGGTCGCCGCGGACGGCGAGCATGTTGCGGATCCCGGCGTCCGCGTACTGGCCGATGATGTTGCGCAGTTCCGCGACGGAGTGGTTGACCGCGGTGAGGTGGGCGACCGGGGTGAGCGTCGTGTCGGCGACGATCTGCTGGGTCTCCTTGACGGTGCCCGCACGCGTGGAACCGCCGGCGCCGTACGTGACGGAGACGAAGTCCGGGGCGACCGCCTCGACCCTTCGCAGCGCGCTCCACAGGTTCCGTTCGCCCTTGGGGGTCTTCGGCGCCGAGAACTCGAAGGAGCACGTCGTCTTGCCGGTGGCGAGGATCTCGCGCACCGTCCGCGCGCGATCAGTCCTCGTGGACGGGGTTCCAAGGGCCATAGTCGCAGGTTAGCCAGGGAGCGGCGGTCCCCCAACGGAATGCTGGAAATTTGCCCGAATTGTCGACTTGTTGTCCATCCCTCGGACAGACCGGCCGAGTCAGACGGTACGCAGCCGCTTCGCGAACTGCGACGCCGCCGCGCCCGGGTCGTCCGCATCCGTGATGGCGCGCACCACGACCACCCGGCGGGCACCCGCGTCCAGGACCTCGTCCAGGTTGTCCAGGTCGATACCGCCGATGGCGAACCAGGGCCGCTCGGTGCCGAGGGCGGCCGTGTGCCGGACCAGGCCGAGTCCGGGAGCGGGACGGCCGGGCTTGGTGGGGGTCGGCCAGCAGGGTCCGGTGCAGAAGTAGTCCACACCGTCCTGGACCGCGGCGGCCTCGGCCTCCGCCTCGCTGTGCGTGGAGCGGCCCATGAGGACGTCGTCGCCGAGGAGGGCGCGGGCCGCGGGTACGGGGAGGTCGCCCTGACCGAGGTGCAGGACGTCGGACGCGGCGGCGTGCGCGACGTCGGCGCGGTCGTTCACCGCGAGCAGTTTGCCGTGGCGGGAGCAGGCGTCGGCGAAGACCTGGAGGTGCTCCAGCTCCTCCGCGGCCTCCATGCCCTTGTCGCGCAGCTGCACGATGTCGACGCCGCCGGAGAGGACCGCGTCGAGGAACTCGACGAGGTCGCCCTGCCGCTTGCGGGCGTCCGTGCACAGGTAGACGCGGGCGTCGGCGAGCCGGGCGGTGCGGCCTGTGTCGGGCACGGTGGGTCCCCCCGTGGTCGGTGGCGTACGGGCCGCGGTGGGCACGCTCGCCCAGGGGCCGTGGCCCTGGGACCGCGGCCAGTACGCCGGACGGTTGTTCTCGGATCGGGTCAGACGGCGAGCGCCTGCGCGCGGCGCTTCACCTCCGTGCCGCGATTCTCGCTCAGAGCCTGCGCGGGGGTGCCGGGCAGGGTCGGGTCCGGGGTGAAGAGCCACTCGATCATCTCTTCGACCGTGAAGCCGTCGTCCCGCAGCAGCGTCAAGGTGCCGGACAGGCCCTTGACGACCTTGTCCCCGTCGATGAAGGCGGCGGGGACGTGCAGTGCACGGTTCTCACCACGGCGTACGGCGATGAGCTGGCCCTCCTTGACCAGCTGCCGTACCCGGGTCACCTCGACGCCGAGTGATTCGGCGATGTCGGGGAGGGTGAGCCAGGCAGGGACGAGAGCATCGATCTTTGCGTCAATCTCGGTCACGGGATCAAGCGTGCCATCCCGGACCGACAGTCGGAAAGCGGGGCGCCTCCACCGGGGGCGCGATTGCCCCCTGCGGTGGATACGGAAGCCCTCTCACCTGGGGCTTCGCACGGACCGCCGGACACGGTCACGCCGTGGCCTCCTTCAGCGGGCGCGACGGGTCGGACAGGAGTTCGGGATCCATCGGGGTGCCCGCCTCGATCAGACGGCGCCCCTGGGCCAGGTCACGGGGGCGGCCCACGGCCAGAAGACCGACCAGGCGCCCCCCGCGCAGCCAGCAGACGGCCCAGGCCGCGCCCTCGGGGTCGCCGCGCCACACCGTGGTGTCGGCGGCCGCATGGTGACCCACATACTGGACGAAACGGCCGAACTGCTCGGACCAGAAGTACGGCACCGGGTCGTACGCCATCGGCGTCTCACCGATGATGTTCGCGGCCACTGTGCGCGGGCCCTGGAGGGCGTTGTCCCAGTGATGGACCAGCAGACGCTCCTCGTAGCGGCCCGACGGGAAGGAGGCGCAGTCGCCGACCGCGTACACGTCGGGCAGCGAGGTGCGCAGATGGTCGTCGGCCAGTACCTCGCCGTGGACCCCGAGGGCGATGCCCGACTCGGCGAGCCATCGCGTCGCCGGACGGGCCCCGATGCCCACGACCACCGCACCCGCGGGCACCCGCGAACCGTCGTCGAGCACCACGGCCCCGGGCTCGATGCGCTCCACGCGCGCGTGGATGCGAAGATCGGCGCCGCTGTCCGCGTACCAGGCCGTCATCGGCGCGGCCACGTCCTCGGGCAGCGCCCCGGCGAGCGGCCGGTCGGCGGCCTCCACCACGGTGACCGCGCAGCCCGCCTCGCGCGCGGCGGTGGCGAACTCCGCGCCGATCCAGCCGGCACCCACGACCACGACGTCGTGCTGCTCGGCGAGGACCGGCCGCAGCCGCTCGGCGTCGTCCAGCGTGCGCAGCAGATGCACGCCGGGCACACCCTCGGTGCCGGGCAGCCGGATCGGCTCCGCTCCGGTCGCGAGGACCAGGACGTCGTACGGCACGGGACCCTCGGTGGTGTCCAGCTCGTGGTCGTCGGGGCGCACGCCGAGCACTTCGCAGCCCAGCCGCAACCCGATGTCCAGGGCCTCGAAGTCGACGTCGAAGGCGGAGCCGTCGGCCTTTCCGAGCAGCACGGCCTTGGACAACGGCGGTCTGTCGTACGGCGGGTGGGGTTCCGCGCCGATCAGCGTCACCCGGCCCCCGAAGCCCTGTTCCCGCAGGGCGACCGCGGTCTGCACCCCGGCCATGCCCGCGCCCACGACGACGACCCGCCGTGCCGAATCGCTCCGCGCCTGCGTCTGCTCGCTCACCTGATCACCATAGACAACTGACAAACCGTCAGTCAGCGTGCGTGCCGGGTGACCTCTTCCACAATGCTCGTCCCGTCGCCCGTTCGCGACTCCCATTGCCACGACTCCTCCAGCCTCAACCGCCCGTCGGGAAGCTCCACGATCCGGGACTCGCAGTGCCCGGACGACGTGATCCCGTCGTGCGTGAGCTGGACGTACCGGAAGTCGAGGCGGTCACCGCTTCGTGTACCCACCAAACGGCCGCGTACGACGTCGCCACCCGCGTATTCGGCCCAGATCCCGCCGTCCTGCTCGTGGTAGGTGAACCGGGTGCCGGTCCCGACCTGTCCGGGTGCCTGGTCCGCCACAGGGGCGAAGGTCAGTCCTTCGAGCGATGGGACCATGTACGGAGGCTCCCTTACTGAGGCAAACGGCACCGGATAGGGTGGCCAAGGTAAAGCACTCGCGGGAGCCCGGACGCACCGGGCTGAGAGGGAGGCTGGCGGCCTCCGACCGTACGAACCTGATCCGGGTCATGCCGGCGAAGGGAGGGGGCTCGACGCCCATGTCTCCTACACCCACATCCGACGTCCTCGTGGTCGGGGGCGGAATCATCGGGCTGGTGACCGCCTGGCGGGCGGCCCTGCACGGGCTCTCCACCGCCGTGGTGGATCCCGAGCCGGGCGGTGGTGCCGCCCAGGTGGCCGCCGGGATGCTCGCGGCCGTCACCGAACTGCACTACGGGGAGCAGACGCTGCTCGGCCTGAACCTCGAGTCCGCCCGTCGCTACCCCGACTTCGCCGACGAGCTCGCCGAGGCGTCCGGCCGGGACCTCGGCTACCGCCGGTGCGGCACGCTGGCGGTGGCGCTGGACGCCGACGACCGTGCCCACCTGCGGGAACTGCACGCGCTTCAGCAGCGGTCCGGCCTCGCGGCGGAGTGGCTGAACGGACGCGAGTGCCGTCGCCTGGAGCCGATGCTCGCGCCCGGTGTGCGCGGCGGTCTGAGGGTCGACGGAGACCACCAGATCGACCCGCGCCGGTTGGCCGCGGCCCTGGTCGTCGCCTGCGAGCGGGCCGGGGTCGTCTTCCACCGGACGTGGGCCGAACGGCTGACGGTGGTGCGCGACCGTGCCGCAGGCGTCCGGACCGCCGACGGCGACGACCTCGCCGCCGGGCAGGTGGTCCTGGCCGCCGGCAGCCTGAGCGGACGGCTCGCGGGCGTCCCGGACGAGGTCCTGCCTCCCGTGCGGCCGGTGAAGGGCCAGGTGCTGCGGCTGACCGTGCCCGAGCGGTACGCGCCGTTCCTGAGCCGTACCGTGCGTGCCGTCGTCCGCGGCAGCCATGTCTACCTGGTCCCGCGCGAGAACGGGGAGCTGGTCGTCGGCGCCACCAGCGAGGAGCTCGGCTGGGACACGGCGGTCACCGCGGGCGGTGTCTACGAGTTGCTGCGGGACGCGCACGAGCTGGTCCCCGGCATCACCGAACTGCCGCTCACCGAGACCCGTGCCGGTCTGCGCCCGGGCTCCCCGGACAACGCGCCGCTGCTCGGGCCCACGAAGCTGGACGGCCTGCTGCTGGCCACCGGGCACTACCGCAACGGCGTCCTGCTCACCCCCGTCACCGGCGACGTCATGGCCCGCGTCCTGACCACGGGCGAGCTTCCCGACGAAGCCCGCCCCTTCACCCCCACGCGGTTCGCCGCGGCACTCACGGAGCAGCCCGCATGAACATCTCGGTCAACGGCGAGCCCCACCGCATCGCCCCCGACACCGCGCTCGACGCCGTGGTCCGGATCCTGACCACGGCCCCCTCGGGCGTGGCCGCCGCCCTCAACGAAACCGTCGTCCCGCGCACGCAGTGGCCCTCGACGCACCTCTGCGAGGGGGACCGTGTCGAGATCCTCACCGCCGTCCAAGGAGGCTGACCATGGCCGACGACCCCTTCGTCCTCGGTGGTACCACCTACTCGTCCCGGCTGATCATGGGCACCGGCGGTGCGCCGAGCCTGGATGTGCTCGAACGGGCACTGGTGGCGTCCGGCACGGAGCTGACGACGGTCGCCATGCGGCGCGTCGACGCCTCGGTGCACGGATCGGTCCTCTCCGTGCTCGAGAAGCTGGACATCCGGGTGCTGCCCAACACCGCGGGGTGCTTCACCGCGGGCGAGGCCGTGCTCACCGCCCGTCTCGCCCGTGAGGCGCTCGGCACGGACCTCGTCAAGCTGGAGGTCATCGCCGACGAGCGGACCCTGCTGCCCGACCCCATCGAGCTGCTGGACGCGGCGGAGACACTGGTCGACGACGGTTTCACGGTGCTGCCGTACACGAACGACGACCCCGTCCTCGCCCGGAAGCTGGAGGACGTCGGCTGCGCGGCGATCATGCCGCTGGGCTCGCCGATCGGCTCCGGGCTCGGCATCCGCAACCCGCACAACTTCCAGCTGATCGTGGAGCAGGCGCGTGTGCCGGTCGTCCTGGACGCGGGAGCGGGTACGGCGTCGGACGTGGCGTTCGCGATGGAGCTGGGGTGCGCGGGTGTGATGCTCGCCTCGGCGGTCACCCGGGCCCAGGAACCGGTGCTGATGGCGGAGGCGATGCGGCACGCGGTGGACGCGGGGCGGCTCGCGCTCAGGGCGGGCCGCATCCCCCGTCGGCACTTCGCTCAGGCGTCGTCCCCCACGGAGGGCGTCGCCCGTCTGGACCCGGAGCGGCCTGCCTTCTGAGGACCGGCGCACACGGCCCCGTACAGGTGCGGCGAGCGTCACAGGTCGGCTGCAGTCGCACCCCGGCTCGGCCGTATCCGTCGGGCGGGTCGTTATGCCCTCGTAGACTCACCTGCGTGGATACGACCCTTCACGACCCTCTCGTCGGGCATGTGCTCGACGGCCGCTACCGCATCGACGCCCGTATCGCGGTCGGCGGGATGGCCACGGTCTACCGGGCCGTGGACACCCGCCTCGACCGCGTCCTGGCGCTGAAGGTGATGCATCCGGCGCTGGCCGCCGACGGCTCGTTCGTCGAGCGCTTCATACGCGAGGCCAAGTCGGTCGCGCGCCTCGCGCACCCGAACGTGGTGCAGGTCTTCGACCAGGGCGCCGACGGCTCCTACGTCTATCTGGCCATGGAGTACGTCGCCGGCTGCACCCTGCGCGACGTGCTGCGCGAGCGCGGGGCGCTGCAACCGCGCGCCGCCCTGGACATCCTCGAGCCGGTGCTCGCCGCCCTGGGCGCCGCCCACCGCGCCGGATTCGTGCATCGCGACATGAAGCCGGAGAACGTCCTCATAGGGGACGACGGCCGGGTCAAGGTGGCCGACTTCGGGCTCGTACGGGCCGTGAACACCGTCACCAGCACGACGGGCGCCGTCCTCGGCACGGTCTCCTATCTGGCCCCGGAGCAGATCGAGCACGGCACGGCCGACCCCCGGGTCGACGTGTACGCATGCGGGGTCGTCCTCTACGAAATGCTCACCGGCGGCAAGCCCCACTACGGTGACTCCCCCGCCCAGGTGCTCTACCAGCACCTCAACGAGGACGTGCCGCCGCCGTCGGCCGCCGTTCCCGGTCTGTCCGTCGAACTCGACGATCTGGTCGCCTCGGCGACCGCGCGCGACCCCCGGCTGCGACCGGGCGACGCGGTGGCCCTGCTCGGACAGGCCCGCGAGGCGCGCGGCGCGCTCACCGCCGAGCAGCTGGAGGCGGTGCCCCCGCAGGCGATCACGCAGGAGCACGACAACGCCCAGGACCGCACGAGCGTCGTACCGCGCACTCCCGTCGCGCCGGACGCCGAGGCCCGGACGGCGGTGATCAACCGCACGAGCCGGCTCGAGATGCCTCCGCCCGGGCCACCCGCCGCCCGCCGCGGGCGCCCCCGGCGCGGGGTGTTCGCGGTTGTTCTCGCCGTGCTGGTGCTGTTCGGCGTGGGCACCGGCGTCTGGTACATCAACTCCGGTCAGTTCACCAAGGTCCCCCCGCTGCTGGCGAAGACCGAGGCAGAGGCCCGTGACCGGCTCGGGCAGGCGGGGCTCGAGGTCAAGCAGGTCAAGCACGCCTACAGCGACACGGTCACGCGCGGCACGGTGATCAGCAGCGACCCGGCGACGGGCGCCCGGATCCGCTCCCACGACTCCGTCACGCTGACCGTCTCGGACGGCCCGGAGACGGTCGGGGTACCGGATCTGAGGGGCGTCCGGCTGGAGAAGGCGCAGGAGCAGCTCACGCAGCACGGGCTCGTCGCGGGCATGGTCACGCGCGCCTTCAGCGAGGACGTGCCCAAGGGCTTCGTGATCGGCACGGATCCGGAGGCGGGCACCGAACGCCACGGCGGCTCGGCGATCGCGCTCACCGTGAGCAAGGGCAGCCCCGTGGAGGTTCCCGATGTCACGGGCAGCTCCATCGACGACGCCACCGCGCAACTGCGCGACGCGGGCCTGGAAGTGAAGATCGCGGACACCCGGATCATGTCGGCGTTCGAGGCCGGACAGGTCGCCGAGCAGTCGCCGGGCGCGGACAAGGAGGTCGGCGAGGGCGACACCGTCACGCTGACGATCTCCAAGGGCCGCGAGCAGGTGGAGGTCCCGGACGTGGTGGGCGACGGCGTCGACGACGCGAGGAGGGCCCTGGAGGAAGCGGGCTTCCAGGTCGAGGAGGACCGGGGGCTGCTGGGTCTGTTCGGCGAGACGGTCAAGAGCCAGTCCGTCGAAGGCGGCGACAAGGCGCCCAAGGGGTCGACGATCACGATCAAGATCCGCTGACGGCGCGCCACGGGACGCATGACACCCTTGAAGGGTGAGAACTCAGCCCTCCCATGGCCCGCTCGGCATGTCCGGTGCCGCCCGCAATCCCATCGGCGGCCATGTCCCCGTGGCCGGCGGTCTGAACTCGGTGGGACTGGCCTACGCGCGTGACCTCGGGGCGGAGACCGTGCAGGTCTTCGTCGCCAATCCGCGGGGCTGGGCGACGCCCGCCGGCAGTCCGCGGCAGGACGAGGAGTTCCGTGCGGCGTGCGCCGCCGGGTCGATCCCGGCGTACGTCCACGCGCCGTACCTGATCAACTTCGGCTCGCACACCGAGGCGACGGCCGAGAGGTCCGTGGAGTCACTGCGGCACTCGCTGCGCCGGGGCCGGGAGATAGGGGCACTGGGCGTCGTCGTGCACACGGGCAGCGCGACGGGCGGCCGGGACCGGGCCGTCGCCCTCGCCCAGGTGCGCGAGCGCCTGCTCCCACTGCTGGACGAGCTCACACACGACGACGACCCCTTCCTTCTGCTGGAGTCGACCGCGGGCCAGGGTGCCTCCCTGTGCTCGCGGACCTGGGACTTCGGGCCGTACTTCGAGGCCCTCGACGCGCACCCCAAGCTGGGCGTGTGCCTCGACACCTGCCATGTCTTCGCGGCCGGGCACGACCTGACCGGGCCGCACGGGATGCACCGAACGCTGGACCTGCTGGTGGAGACGGTGGGCGAGGGACGGCTCCGGCTGATCCACGCGAACGACTCCATGGACCTGGTCGGCGCCCACAAGGACCGCCACGCGAACATCGGCGCCGGGCACATCGGCGAGGAACCGTTCCGCGCCCTGATGACCCATCCGGCGACCGAGGGCGTGCCTCTGATCATCGAGACGCCGGGCGGCAAGGAAGGGCACGCGGCGGACGTGGAGCGCCTGAAGAAGCTGCGGGACGGCTGAGAGCGAACGGCTGCGGAATACCCCCATGGGGTATACGGTTCTGTGTGGCGACGGGAAACGCAGCCGGACATCGGGGGTCGCCATGCAGCACGAGGCACACACCGACCACGTAGCGCACTCCACTCGGGCCCATCACGGGCACGGCCACGGCACGGGGGGAGCGACCTGGCAGGCGGCCGCGCGGGCCACTCTGCACTGCCTCACCGGATGCGCCATCGGTGAGGTGCTCGGCATGGTGATCGGCACGGCTGCGGGCTGGGGCAACGGCCCGACCATGGCCCTCGCGATCGTGCTCGCCTTCGTCTTCGGCTACTCGCTCACCCTGCGCGGCGTCCTCGGGGCCGGCGTCGACCTCCGGACCGCCGTCCGCGTCGCCCTTGCCGCGGACACGCTCTCCATCGCCGTGATGGAGGTGATCGACAACGGTGTGATCGTCCTGTGGCCGTCCGCGATGGAGGCCCATCTCGGCGATCTGCTCTTCTGGGGCTCGCTGGCGGTCTCGCTCGCCCTCGCCTTCGTGCTCACCACGCCGGTCAACAAGTGGATGATCGGCCGCGGAAAGGGCCATGCGGTGGTGCACCGCTACCACGGCTGATCCGACAGCCGGCAGGTCAGAGTTCCGGGCCGTCCCCGGGCTCCTCCTGGTAGGAGTAGCGCTGTTCCTTCCAGGGGTCGCCGAGGTTGTGGTAGCCGCGCTCCTCCCAGAAGCCGCGCCGGTCGGCGGTCATGTACTCGACGCCGCGGATCCATTTGGGGCCCTTCCAGGCGTACAGATGCGGAACGATCAGACGCAGCGGGAAGCCGTGTTCCGCGGTGAGCAGCTCGCCGTCCTTGTGGGTGGCGAAGATCGTGCGGTCCGAGGCGAAGTCGGCGAGGCGCAGATTGGAGCTGAATCCGTATTCCGCCCAGACCATGACATGGGTGACCGCGGGCGCAGGCGGCGCGATCTCCAGAACCGTGCGCGCCGGCACACCGCCCCATTCCGCCCCGAGCATGCTGAACTTCGTGACGCAGTGCAGATCGGCCACGACGGTCGCATACGGGAGCGACGTGAACTCCTCGTGGTTCCAGCAGTGCTTCTCGCCGTCGGCGGTGGCTCCGAAGACCCTGAACTCCCAGCGCTCGGGGCGGAACTTGGGGACGGGGCCGTAGTGGGTGACCGGCCATCCCCGCTGCAGTCGCTGTCCCGGCGGAAGCTCGGATCCTGCCGCTTCTCGAGTTTCACGCTCCACCGGATGACCCATGACTCCATCCTGACAGACCGCGGAGGGTGCACATGACCAACCGGTACGCGAATCCGACAACTCCCACTAAGCGTGAACTTACTGGACGCGTTCGGACGCCAGTGCAATCATGCGGCGCAACCCGCCAGTTTCCGCTTGGAAGGAGCCCGCGCGATGCAGGGCGATCCGGAGGTCATCGAATTCCTCAACGAACAGCTCACCGGTGAGCTGACCGCGATCAACCAGTACTTCCTGCACGCGAAGCTGCAGGAGAACTACGGCTGGTACAAGCTCGCCAAGCACACGCGGGACGAGTCGTTCGACGAGATGCGGCACGCCGAGGTGCTCACGGACCGCATCATCTTCCTGGAGGGCCTGCCGAACTACCAGCGGCTCTTCCATGTCCGGGTCGGACAGAGCGTGAAGGAGATGTTCGAGGCGGACCGGCAGGTCGAGGTCGAGGCGATCGACCGGCTCAGGCGCGGGATCAAGATCATGCGGGAGAAGGGCGACATCACGTCCGCGAAGATCTTCGAGTCGATCCTCAAGGACGAGGAGGATCACATCGACTACCTGGACACCCAGCTGGACCTGGTGGAGAAGCTCGGTGAGGCGCTCTACATCGCACAGGTCATCGAACAGCCGGGCAGCTAGCCGACGGCCGGAGGGTCAGGCGGCCTCTTCCAGACCGTCGGGACCGTCCTTGCCGTCCACGGCGGAGAGGACCGGCCCGCCCCGGTCGGCGAGCTCACGGCGCGGGCAGGCCCCGCGGCCGAGCAGCGACTGGATCCGCCGTACGCACGAACCGCAGTCCGTGCCCGCCTTGCACGCCGACGCGATCTGCCGGGGGGTGCAGGCGCCGTTCTCCGCGTGCTGCTTCACCTGCTGCTCGGTGATGCCGAAACAACTGCAGACGTACACGCGGTCCACCTCCCGACGGAATACCCGAGGTCGTGCCGTCCCGATCGATCGGTGAGGCAAACCTAACCTTACCCGTCGCGGAGTGACCGCAAAAGGCAGGTGGGGCGCCGATCGCATGTGATCCGCGCCCCACCTTCAGGGTTCATGGCAGTCCGAGCGGCTACTGGTCGCGGTACATCTCGGCGACGAGGAACGCCAGATCCAGCGACTGGCTGCGGTTCAGCCGCGGGTCGCACGCCGTCTCGTAGCGCTGGTGCAGATCGTCGACGAAGATCTCGTCGCCGCCGCCCACGCACTCGGTGACGTCGTCGCCGGTCAGCTCCACATGGATGCCGCCCGGGTGGGTGCCCAGCGACTTGTGGACCTCGAAGAAGCCCTTGACCTCGTCGAGCACGTCGTCGAAGCGGCGGGTCTTGTGCCCCGAGGCCGCCTCGAAGGTGTTGCCGTGCATCGGGTCGGTCACCCAGGCCACCACCGCGCCCGACGCCGTGACCTTCTCGACCAGCTCGGGAAGCCGGTCACGGATCTTGTCGGCGCCCATCCTGACGATGAAGGTCAGCCGGCCCGGCTCGCGCTCCGGGTCGAGACGCTCGATGTACTGCAGCGCCTCCTCGGCCGTCGTCGTCGGGCCGAGCTTGATGCCGATGGGGTTGCGGATCCGGGAGGCGAACTCGATGTGCGCACCGTCCATCTGCCGGGTGCGCTCGCCGATCCACACCATGTGGCCGGAGACGTCGTACAGCTGTCCGGTGCGCGAGTCGACCCTGGTCAGCGCCGACTCGTAGTCGAGCAGCAGCGCCTCGTGCGAGGAGTAGAACTCGACGGTCTTGAACTCCTCCGGGTCCGCCCCGCAGGCGTGCATGAAGTTCAGCGCGTTGTCGATCTCCCGCGCCAGCTGCTCGTAGCGCTGCCCGGACGGCGACGACTTCACGAAGTCCTGGTTCCAGGCGTGCACCTGGCGCAGGTCGGCGTAGCCGCCGGTGGTGAAGGCGCGGACGAGGTTGAGCGTCGAGGCGGAGGCGTTGTACATCCGCTTCAGGCGCTCGGGGTCCGGGACGCGGGCCTGCTCGGTGAAGTCGAAGCCGTTCACGGAGTCGCCGCGGTAGGTCGGCAGCGTCACGCCGTCACGGGTCTCGGTGGGCTTCGAGCGCGGCTTGGAGTACTGGCCGGCGATCCGGCCGACCTTCACCACCGGCACCGAGGCGGCGTACGTGAGCACGGCGCCCATCTGGAGCAGGGTCTTGAGCTTGCTGCGGATGTGGTCGGCGGACACGGCGTCGAAGGCCTCGGCGCAGTCGCCGCCCTGGAGCAGGAACGCCTCGCCCCTGGCGACGGCTCCCATCCGGGCGCGCAGCTGGTCGCACTCGCCCGCGAAGACGAGCGGCGGATACGACTCGAGGTCCGCGATCACTGCGCGCAGAGCCTCGGGGTCGGAGTACTCGGGCTGCTGCGCCGCGGGCAGGTCTCGCCAGGTGTTGCCAGCGCTTGCGCTGGTCTTAGCGTTCACGGTCACCCCTCAACATTACGGGGTGACGTGATGGCTCCCGGCCCACGCCCAGAAAGTGAGACGACGGATACGCTCCGTGGACACCGGCGGCGGACCCCGGCGCCTTGCCCGAGCGGCCTCCCCACCGCGCCCCTGGGTGCCACACCGCCGCGCGGCGACCGGGCCCGGCCCGCATCCCACTCGGCGCGCCGTGCGATGGGGTAGGGTCGCCGCATGTTCGCGCACTCGAACCAGAACTGGTGGTGGACCGCTCGTCCGGCGGCCCACTGACTGCGCGTATCCCACGACTTCGCGAAGGCCGCCCGGGGGGCGGCCTTCGGCGTTCGTGCGACCGGGGCCGTTCCTCCTCACGACAGACGGAAGAGGAACCATGGACCTCACACGACTCCTGCACGACGAGCGCCCGTTCGCCCTGCTGCGCCGCCGTACGCCCGGGCGCGACCACAACACCGTGGAGCTGCTGATCGGCCGCGTCGACGCCTACGAACGACTCGCCGATCTTCCCGACGAGGCGCTGGCCCTCGTCCCGTACCGCCAGATCCGCGAGCGCGGCTTCGACGTCCGTGACGACGGCACCCCGCTGCTGGCCCTGCGGCCCGAGGAGTCCTACGAGCTGCCACTCGACGAGGTCCTGGACCAGCTGCCCCGGCACGACGTCCGGGTGGAGGACGGCGGCTTCGACGTGCCCGACGAGGAGTACGCGCGGATCGTCGGGCGGGTGCTGGGTGAGGAGATCGCACGCGGCGAGGGGGCGAACTTCGTGATCCGGCGGACGTACGAGGGGACAGTGGCGGGATTCGGCCGCTCCGACGCCCTCGCGCTGTTCCGGCGGCTGCTGATCGGCGAGCGTGGCGCGTACTGGACCTTCGTGGTGCACACCGGGAACGGGGGGCCTTCGGCGACAGGGCGGGGGCTGGGGACGAACGGGCGGACGCTGGTGGGCGCGAGCCCCGAGGTGCACGTGCGGATGTCGGGCGGACGGGGCGGGCAGCAGGCGCCGGCGGCCGAGGGCGCCGACGGGGAACGGACCGGCGGAACCGTCGTGATGAACCCCATCAGCGGAACGTACCGCTATCCCGTGGACGGCCCGACGGCCGAGGATCTGCTCACCTTCCTCGCGGACGGCAAGGAGATCGAGGAGCTGTCGATGGTCGTCGACGAGGAGCTCAAGATGATGTGCACGGTCGGCGACATGGGCGGGGTCGTCGTCGGACCGCGCCTGAAGGAGATGGCCCACCTCGCTCACACGGAGTACGAGCTGCGCGGCAGGTCCACCCTCGACGTGCGCGAGGTGCTGAAGGAGACCATGTTCGCGGCGACCGTCACCGGCTCACCCGTGCAGAACGCCTGCCGCGTGATCGAGCGCCACGAGAAGGGCGGCCGTGGCTACTACGCGGGCGCGCTCGCGCTGCTCGGACGGGACGCGGGGGGCGCCCAGACCCTCGACTCCCCCATCCTCATCCGGACCGCCGACATCGACGCCGACGGACGGCTGCGGGTTCCGGTGGGCGCCACCCTCGTACGCGGCTCGGACCCCGCGAGCGAGGTGGCGGAGACCCATGCCAAGGCCGCCGGGGTGCTGGCGGCGCTGGGCGCGCGCCCGGCACGGCCGCGCGCGGAGCGCGAACGCCCCGGGCTCGGCGAAGACCCGCGGGTGCAGGCGGCGCTCGACGGCAGGCGTGGCCGGCTCGCCCCGTTCTGGCTGCGGATGCAGGAGCGGACCGCGGACCTCACCGGACACGCGTTCGTGGTCGACGCCGAGGACACCTTCACCGCGATGCTCGCCCACGTCCTCCGGTCGTCCGGGCTCGAGGTGACCGTGCGCCGGTACGACGAGCCGGGGCTGCGGGAGACGGTGCTCGCGCACGAGGGGCCGCTGGTCCTCGGGCCCGGGCCGGGTGATCCTTCGGACGCGGCCGATCCCAGGATGCGGTTCCTGCGGGAGCTGACGGCACGGGTCGTCCGGGACCACCGGCACGGGGTGCTCGGTGTCTGCCTGGGCCATGAGCTGATCGCGGCCGAGCTGGGCCTGGAGATCGTACGCAAGGAGATCCCCCACCAGGGCGCGCAGACCGAGATCGATCTCTTCGGCCGGCCGGAGACCGTCGGCTTCTACAACAGCTTCGTGGCGCACTGCGACGACGAGGCGGCCGCCGAGCTGGCCGCGCACGGTGTCGAGGTGAGCCGCGGCACGGGCGGCGAGGTGCACGCACTGCGCGGACCGGGGTTCGCCGGTGTCCAGTTCCACCCGGAGTCGGTGCTGTCGGTGAACGGCGCCGCCGTCGTACGGGAGCTGCTGGGTCAGTCGGTGGACCTGGGCACCAGGACGTTCTCGGAGCGGCGGCCCGCGGTGTAGTCGAGGACGTTGCGCACCGTGGCGTCGACGATCTGGGTGACGGCGTCCGCGGTGTAGTACGCCTGGTGTGAGGTGACCAGCACGTTCGGGAAGGTGACGAGGCGGGCCAGGGTGTCGTCCTCGACCGGCTCCAGGGACTTGTCGAGGAAGAACAGGCCCGCCTCCGCCTCGTACACATCGAGGCCGACCCCGGTGAAGCGGCCCGCACGCAACTCGGAGACCAGAGCCTGGGTGTCGATGAGACCGCCCCTGCTGGAGTTCACGAGGACGGCGTCGTCCTTCATGGCCCGCAGGGCGGTCGCGTCGATGAGATGGGTGGTCTCCGGCATCAGCGGGACATGCAGGCTGACCAGGTCGGACCGGGTGAGCAGCTCCTCCTTGGAGACGTACTGGAGGCCGAGCGCGACACACGCCGGGTTCTCGACGACGTCCCAGCCGAGGAGCCGCATGCCGAAGCCGTGGGCGATGCGGGTGAACGCCTCGCCGATCTTGCCGGTGCCCAGTACTCCGGCGGTGCGCCCGTGCATGTCGCGGCCCATCAGGCCGTCGAGACGGAAGTCGAAGTCGCGGGTGCGGTTGCCGGCCCGGACGATGCGCCGGTTGACGGCCATGGCGAGAGTCCAGGCGAACTCGGCGACGGAGTAGGGCGAGTAGTACGAGACCCGGGCGACCGTCAGGCCGATGCCTTCGGCGACCGGGAGGTCGATGTTGTTGAAGCCGGTGGAGCGCTGGGCGATCATCCCCGTGCCGCCGGCCGCGAGGGTCTGCAGGACGCGACTGCCGAGTTCGCAGTTGACGCTGGTGCAGACGATCTCCCGGCCGACGGCGATGGGCGCCGTGTCCTCGTTGAGGAAGACATCAAGACAGCGGATGTCGTGATGCCCCGCGAAGGCCTTCTCGAGCAGGGGCTTCTCGTCGGCCTGCACACCGAACGCGAGGATCTCCACGGGGCCCTCCGGCGATATGACCAGGATTGCCTGACAGCGGCGAATATACGGGGGTGCGGACGCGGGTGCGCTCGCGGGGCACCCCCGAAGGACGATCGCCGGGGAACGGCGACCGTCGGCCCCTGGTACCGCCGAAGCGTCAGCCGAAGAAGACGCCGACCTCGTCGTACAGCTTCGGGTCGACCGTCTTCAGCCTGGCCGTGGCCTCCGAGATCGGGACCCGGACGATGTCGGTGCCCTGCAGGGCGACCATCTTGCCGAAGTCGCCGTCGCGAACCGCCTCGATGGCGTGCAGGCCGAAGCGGGTGGCGAGCCAGCGGTCGAAGGCGCTGGGCGTACCGCCGCGCTGCACGTGCCCGAGCACGGTCGTACGGGCCTCCTTGCCGGTGCGCCTCTCGATCTCCTTGGACAGCCATTCGCCGACACCCGAGAGACGGACGTGCCCGAACGAGTCCAATGAGTCGTCCTTCAGCACGACGTCCCCGTCCTTGGGCATCGCGCCTTCGGCGACGACGACGATCGGCGCATACGAGGCCTTGAACCGGGACGTCACCCAGGCGCACACCTGGTCGACGTCGAAGCGCTGCTCGGGGATGAGGATGACGTTGGCCCCGCCGGCCAGCCCCGAGTGGATCGCGATCCAGCCCGTGTGGCGGCCCATCACCTCGACCACGAGCACCCGCATGTGCGACTCCGCCGTCGTGTGCAGGCGGTCGATCGCCTCGGTCGCGATGTTGACTGCGGTGTCGAAACCGAAGGTGTAGTCCGTGGCGGACAGGTCGTTGTCGATGGTCTTCGGCACAGCGACGACCTTGATGCCGTACTCGTCCGCCAGCCGGCCCGCGACGCCCAGGGTGTCCTCGCCGCCGATCGCGACGAGCGCGTCGACCTCCTCCTTGGCGAGGTTCTCCTTGATCCGGCGGATGCCGTTCTCCTCCTTGAGCGGATTGGTCCGCGAGGAGCCGAGGATGGTGCCGCCGCGGGGCAGGATGCCGCGCACCGCCGGGATGTCGAGCCGGACGGTGTCTCCCTCCAGGGGACCCCGCCAGCCGTCCCGGAAACCGACGAAGTCGTAGCCGTACTCCTGCACGCCCTTGCGTACGACGCCCCGGATGACGGCGTTGAGCCCGGGGCAGTCGCCGCCTCCGGTCAGTACTCCGACCCGCATTGGAAATGTCCCTTCGCCGCGGTTGCCTGATGCGAGTCACGCTAATGGTGATCCACGTCACTTCGGCATGGCGCGGAGAGTCAATTCCGGTGAAATGTCGGCCAGTTGATCACCGCCAATTCACCCGAAAGTGGGAGCGCGCGGCACGGCTCACTCACCGTCGAGCCCTCGCTCGATCGCGTAGCGCACCAGTTCCACCCTGTTGTGCAGCTGGAGCTTGCCCAGGGTGTTCTGGACGTGGTTCTGCACGGTGCGGTGCGAGATGACCAGGCGTTCGGCGATCTGCTTGTAGCTCAGGCCCTTGGCGACCAGCCGCAGCACCTCGGTCTCGCGGTCGGTCAGCCGCGGTGCCTTCGGTTCGTCGGCGTCCGCGGCGGGCGCCGGTTCGGAGGCGAGCCGGCGGTACTCCCCGAGGACCAGTCCCGCGAGACCGGGGGTGAACACGGGGTCGCCGACCGCCGTGCGGCGCACCGCGTCGATCAGCTCCTCCGTGGACGCCGACTTCAGCAGATAGCCCGTGGCACCCGACTTCACCGCCTCCAGCACGTCCGCGTGCTCACCGCTCGCCGACAGCACGAGGACCCGCAGCGCCGGATCGGCACCGACGAGTTCCTTGCAGACCTGGACGCCCGGCTTCACGGGCAGATTGAGGTCCAGGACGAGGACGTCGGGCACTGCGGCACGGGCGCGGCGTACCGCCTGCTCCCCGTCGCCCGCGGTGGCGACGACGTCGAAGCCGGCCTCGGCCAGATCACGCGCGACGGCGTCCCGCCACATGGGGTGGTCGTCGACGACCATGATCCTGGTCGAGTCCCGCCGGGCCTCGGTCACGTCCCCCGTCATCGCCTCTCCACCCCCGTCACCCCTGCGAGCGGCGGTCCCGGTGGGGTCCCTGTCCACCCGGCTCCTCGCGCCCTGCCCGGCAGCCCCGCCGCGGCCGCCCGGCACCCGCCGGCCGGTTCCGTCGTCGCCGGTCGCGCCGCCCTTCGCCCGGCCGCCGGCCGATCCCCGGCCGGCCGCTGTTCTCCCGTCATCGCGTCTCCGCCTTCCCCCGTGAGCCCTCCGGGCCCTTCGTGTCGTTCGGGCCGTCCGGGTCCTTCGCACCCTTCGGCACCTTCAGTTCCACTTCCGTGCCCTGGCCGGGAACCGAGATCAGCTCGGCCGTGCCGCCGATGTCGCGCAGCCGGCCGCGGATCGACTGGGCCACCCCCAGCCGCCCCTCGCCCTCCGCCTGGGCGAGCCGCCCCTCCGGGATGCCGGGCCCGTCGTCGCGTACGGTCACGACGATTCCCTGCGGCTCGTCCTCGACCAGGATCCAGGCGCGGGCGCCGTCCCCGGCGTGCTTGCGGACGTTGTCCAGAGCGGCCCCGACGGCCGCGGACAGCTCCCGCGCGGCGGCCGGGGCGAGCGGCACGGGCGAGCCCGGTGCGGACAGCGTCACCCGGGCGCCCGCGTACGGGGCCAGCAGGGCACGCAGATCGAGCGGGCCCTCCTCGGCGTCCGGTTCCTCGACCGCCCGGACGACCGCGCCGAGCGCGGTGTCCTCCGAGGCCCGTGAGAGGGGCACCAGGCCTCCGGAGACCAGACTGCGCAAGGCGACCTCCTGCTCGCCGGCCAGCCGGCCGAGCTCCGCGGCGTCGCCGCCGAGAGCGGTGCCGCGCCGCTGCACCATGGCGAGCACCTGGAGCACGCTGTCGTGGATGCCCCGGGCCAGCCGCTCCCGCTCGCGGGTCGCCGCCTCGATCTCCAGGGCACGGGCGAGGGTGCGCTCCGAGGCACGGGCGACCTCGACGACGTACCCGATGGCGATGGAGGCGACCCAGACGAGGACCACGTTGTGGATGGTGTCGCGGGCGGGTGCACCGCGCTCGACCAGGTTCGCCGCGGCGACCAGGGTGGAGGCGAGGGCCGCCCACCGCCAGCCGCCCTTGACCGCGAAGGCGAGCACCGACCCGGCGGTCCAGATCGACGGCAGGGTGGGGCCTCCCGCGAGGATCCGCTCATGGGTGTCGGCGAGCGGGGTGAGGAGGATGCCGCTGAGCGCGATCGTGAGGTCGGCGGCCAGGAACCGCTTGGTGCAGCTCGCGGCGTTCGCCACCCTCGGGAGCGTGGCCAGCGTCCAGCCGCACAGCACGGCGTAGTACACGATGGCCACCCAGGGCCGGGCGAAATGGCCGTAGGCGGTCGCGAAGAGCCCGATCGCGTACAGCATCGTCAGAACCCGGTACGCCGTCAGCGCACGCCACAGCGGCTGCTCGACCGACATCCGGATGACCCGCTCGCGCTTGGCCATGTCCCCCCTTTGTCGCTCACCTGGGCGGCTCCCCCGCCGGAGCGCCCCCTCGGTTCACTCCCCCCGACCGGGACGGACGCGTCTAGGAGTCCGGCCGTTCCCTCACGGCGCCCTTCCGTTCCTCCTTGTGCGCCTGCTCCGCTTCCTTGTGGGCCTGCTTCTCCGCCTTCGCCGCCTCCGCGATCTGCCGCTTGGCGGCCGTCGCGTAGATGTCGACGTACTCCTGGCCGGAGAGCTTCATGATTTCGTACATGACCTCGTCGGTCACCGCGCGCAGCACAAAGCGGTCCTGCTCCATGCCCCGGTAGCGCCGGAAGTCCAGGGGCTTGCCGATACGGATGCCCGGGCGCATCAGCTTGGGCATGACCTTGCCCGGCGGCTGGATCTTCTCCGTGTCGATCATGGCGACCGGGATCACGGGCGCGCCGGTGGCCAGCGCCACACGCGCGAGACCACCGGGCTTGCCGCGGTAGAGACGCCCGTCGGGCGAGCGTGTGCCCTCCGGGTAGATGCCGAACAGCTCGCCCCGCTCCAGCACCTCGATGCCGCTCTTGATCGCGGCCTCGCCCGCGCCGCGCGCACCGGAGCGGTCGACGGGGAGCTGTCCCACGCCCTTGAAGAAGGCGGCGGTCAGCCGGCCCTTCAGACCGGGTGTCGTGAAGTACTCGGCCTTCGCGATGAAGGTGACCTTACGGTCGAGCACCGCGGGCAGGAAGAAGGAGTCCGAGAAGGACAGGTGATTGCTCGCCAGGATCGCCGGGCCCTCGGCGGGAACGTTCTCCAGGCCTTCCACCCAGGGTCTGAAGGCAAGCTTCAGCGGCCCTCCGATGGATACCTTCATCGCGCCGTACAACAACCGACTGCCTCCTGTGTGTGTCGAACAGACCTTAACCCGGTCCTTTCGCAAAGAGGCCGACGGCCCTGGTCGGTGTCAGTGCGGTCGCGTACGGTGAAGTACCTGCAATCGACGTGCCCAGCCCCTTTCATGAACAGGAGACCGACGTGCCGGTCCTCCCTGGAGCCGAGCCGTACCGCCACGACGGCGGGGAGGTCGGCGTCCTCCTCTGCCATGGCTTCACCGGTTCCCCTCAGTCGCTGCGCCCCTGGGCGGAGTATCTCGCCGAGCGCGGCCTCACCGTCTCGCTGCCGTTGCTGCCCGGGCACGGCACACGCTGGGAGGACCTGCAGCTCACCGGCTGGCACGACTGGTACGCGGAGGTGGACCGCGAGCTGCGGGCCCTCGGCGACCGCTGCGCGCAGGTCTTCGTGGCCGGCCTGTCCATGGGCGGCGCCCTGGCTCTGCGGCTCGCCGCCAAGCACGGCGAGGCGGTGAGCGGCGTGGTGGTCGTCAACCCGGCGAACAAGGTGCACGGCCTGTCGGCGTACGCCCTTCCGGTGGCCCGCCACCTCGTCCGGGCGACGAAGGGCATCACCAGCGACATCGCCAAGGAGGGCAGCACGGAGCTCGGCTACGACAGGGTGCCGCTGCACGCGGCGCACTCCCTGCGCTCCTTCTTCCGCGTGGTCGACGGGGAGCTGCCGCAGGTCACGCAGCCACTGCTGCTTCTGCACAGTCCGCAGGACCATGTGGTGCCGCCGGCCGACTCGGCCCGGATCCTCGGCCGCGTCTCGTCCACGGACGTGACGGAGATCGTGCTGGAACAGAGCTACCACGTTGCGACGTTGGACCACGATGCGGACCGGATCCACGAGGAGAGCCACTCGTTCATCGGCCGGCTCGCGCCCAGTGTCGGTAAGGAAGGGACGTCCGCAGGTGGCTGAGCACGACTCCGACCGCGAGGATCGCGAGCCGGACGAGAAGGGCGTGCCCTTCGACGAGGACGCCGCCTGGGCGGCGATCGTCGCGGGGTACGGCGACGAGCCCACGGACCCGCCCGGTTCGAAGCCGTTCAAGCCGATCGAGGATCTGGCGCTGCCCGCCATGGAGCCGAACGGCAAGGACGGTGAACAGACCGAGAAGAAGGGCGAAGGAGACGGGGAGCGCGGCGAGGAAAAGGACGAGCCGGCCAGGCCGCTGGGCAGCTCGATCTCCTTCGCACCCGGCGTGGGCCCGCGCGACTACGCACCGCGGGAGCCCTCCGAGGACGACTTCGACGATGACGACGAGGGCCACTTCGTCCCGCCCGAGCCGCCCCCGCTGCCCACGGGCGACACGACGTCGAAGTTCGCCTGGCTCGGAGTGGTCGGCGGTCCGATCCTGCTCCTGCTGGCCGTACTGCTCGGCTGGGAGATGACCTGGTGGCTCACCTCGCTCGGCGTCGGCGGCTTCCTCGGCGGCTTCGCGACACTGGTGGCGCGCATGAGGACGGACGACGAGGACGGCGACGACCCCGGCCGCGGTGCGGTGGTCTGACCGGCTCTACGACGCGGGAACCCTGAGGGCGGCAAGGACCGGGAAGTGGTCCGAGGCCGCCCTCAGGTCCGTCTCGGTCACCCCCGGGTGGCCGAGCGGAACGCCGCAGCCGAGGATCTCGGCCCCGCTCGTGGCGAAGAGGGCGTCGATGCGCTGGTAGGGGTCGGTGGGCGTCCAGGTGTACTCCGCGCCCCACGGGGCGGTGGCCCATCCGTCCTGAAGGCCGCTCGCCAGCCGTGCGAAGGTCGGGCCGTCCGGGCGTTCGTTGAGGTCGCCGCCCACGATCGCGTGCTCGACACCCATCCGGGCGACCCGGTCGAGCACCATTCCGCCCTGGGCGTAGCGCTCGCTGCGCTCCAGGCTCAGATGAAAGCTCACGAGGCCGAGCCGGGCGCCCCCGAACCGTACGACCCCCGTGGCGAGGCCCCGGCGGTGCAGCCCGGGGGTGAGCGGCAGGAGCACGTCCTCGGTGCGCTCCACCGTGGCGCGCAGCGAGCACAGGATCGCGGGTCCCGCCGCGGTACCGCCGCCCGTGAGGATCACCAGGTCGGAAGCCGCCGCGAGCCGCGCGAGCTTCTTGCGCCAGCGGAAGAAGCGCGGGGCCTCCTGGATCAGCACCACATCGGGCTCGCAGGCTCGAATCACCCGGGCGAGCGCGTCGGTGTCGTCCCGCATCGACCGGATGTTGTAGCCGAGGACCCTGACGACGGCCGAACCGTCGGGTTCGGTGCGGGAGTTGGGCAGAAGCGGAGTCGAGGGCGCCATGCCGATCAAGATAGCCCGTGCCCGGTGGGGGATTCGCGGGCGGGCCGGGCCCGGTCGTCGAGAACGACGGCGCCCGCCTCCCGGGTGCCGGGGGAGGCGGGCGCCGTCGAGTGAAGGGGGCGACCCCTACATGATCGGGTCGGGCTCCCGGGCCAGGTCGGCGGCACCGACCAGGCCCGCCTCGTTGCCCAGCTGGGCGGCGATCACCTCGGCGACCGGCCGCCAGTTGCCCCCGACCAGCCAGCGCTTGTACGACTTGCGGATCGGGTCGAGGACGAGCTCGCCCTCGTCCGAGAGACCGCCGCCCACGATGAACGCGGAGGGGTCGAAGAGCGAGGCCAGGTCGGCGAGGCCGGCACCGGCCCAGCGGGCGAGCTCACGGTAGGAGTCCACCGCGACCGGGTCGCCCTGGCGGGCGGCCATGGAGATGTGCTTGCCCTCGATGCCGTCCGGGGTGCCGTCACCGAGCGAGAGCAGCAGTTCCGCGCTCTCGGGGGTGGCGTTGGCACGCTGCTTCGCGTACCGCACGAGGGCGCGGCCCGAGGCGTACTGCTCCCAGCAGCCCTGCGAGCCGCAGCCGCACAGCAGGCCGTCCGGGACCATCCGGATGTGGCCGAACTCCGCCGCCACACCGAAGTGACCGCGGCGAAGCTTGTTGCCGATGATGATGCCGCCGCCGAGGCCGGTGCCGAGCGTGATGCAGATGACGTTGCGGTGGCCCTTGCCGGCGCCGAACTTGTACTCCCCCCACGCGGCGGCGTTCGCGTCGTTCTCCACGACCACCGGGAGGCCCACACGGGCCTCGACCTCCGCCTTGAGCGGCTCCTGCCGCCAGTCGATGTTCGGCGCGAAGTACACCGTCGAACGCTGGCGGTTGACGTATCCGGCGGCACCGATGCCGACGCCGACGATCTCGTGCCCCGCGCGGGCACCCTCGACGGCTGCGGCGATGGCGTCCACGATGGCTTCGGGCGTACCCGGAGTCGGCACCTTGTGCGTGGAGAGGATGTTGCCTTCCTCGTCGACCACACCGGCCGCGATCTTCGTTCCACCGATGTCGACGCCGATGGTGAGTCCCATGAATCCCTCAGTTTCGGTCGAGCCCCGCTACGGCCAACCGTACCCGAGGGTGCTGACGGGCGTCGGGGCCCTCCCTGCGCCCGACCACCCGGTACTGCCCTAGTCGAGGTCGATGCGCTCTCCTGGACCCTGGTCGCCGTCGGGACCGGAGTCGCGGGGGGTGCGGTCGGTCCAACGCCTTTCCTGGGCCTCGACCGCCGAGCGATAGGCGGCGAGCAGCTCGGAGCCCGCCGCGGCCAGGTGGTCGAAGATCTCGGGATTGCGCTCGATGACCGGTTCCACGGCGGCCTTGGCCTGCTGCACGGCCTGCTGGACCATCTGCTGGGCCGCGCCCGAGGCCGCTGCGCCGAACAGCGGTGTCTGCAGCCCGGACAGCTTGTCGGCGACGGCGTCGACGAGCTTGCGCAGCTCGTCGGCGGCCGAGCCGGGGGGCCGGCCGTGCTGGGCCCGGCGGCGCGCCTTCTCCGCGGCGAGGTCCTCGGCGCACGCCGTCGCCCAGGCGTCGGCGTCGGTCGCCCGCTCCCGCGGGTTCTCGGATTCGCTCGCCCAGGAGGGACCCCCACCGACGGCGGCGTCCTGAGCGGCGTCGGACGTGGGGCGCTCTTCGCTCATGGCGGACTCCTGACTGGGGTACGTACTCCCGACGTTACCCGAACGGGGGTACGTGATTCAGCGCGTGCCCGCCCGGCCGTCCCCGGCGCCCGGACGGGCGCCGGTCCGGACCGGTCACACGGAGCGCGGCCACAGCTCCGGGTCCGGAGCGAAGCGGATGCGCAGTTCTTCGTCGCGCAGGGCGGCGCCGGCCACGGTGCAGCGGCGCAGGGCGGACGGCAGCGGAACGATCCGCCGGAAGGAGCCCGCGGTCACGACGAGTTCGTCGCCGCGCCGTACGAGCTCGAGTTCCTCGCGTATCGCGCCGGGCAGCGGGATGTGCCATACGAGCACTCCGTCCTCGGCGAGGCGGTCCGCCACGGGCCACTCGACCGGGTCGGGCGCGGGATTGACCCCGGGAGGCAGGAGCGAGCCCAGGTCGTCGGCGCCGCGCGGGTCGCGGCCGAGATGCGGGAGGGGGTGCACGTCGTAGGTCCCCTGCCACTCCTCCAGGGCCTTGCGCTGCTGGGCGGCGAGGCCGGCCGGCCAGCTGTCCTGGCCGTGGTCGGGCAGGACACGGTTGGCGACCAGGAGCTCGGGCCGCAGGGCGCGCACCGCCAGGCCCGTGACGGCGGTGCGGACCGCGTCGGCCCCGGCCGGTCCCGGCTCGGCCACCAGCCACACGCTGGTGGTGCGGTCGGCGACCACGGACTCGACCGCGGCCAGCTCGCCGTCCCAGCGGGCGGCGGTCTCGTACATCCAGTCGGCGGGCATCGGGACGCCCGCGAGCCGGCCGAGAACGGGGCGCAGGGCGCGGGCGGCCTGCCGCTCCGGCGGGAGCAGTCGGCGCAGATAGCGCCGGAGTTCCTCGGGCAGGGCGAGTAGGCCGAGCGCCTGCGGGACGGGGGGCAGATCGACGACGAGGAGGTCGTACGCCTCCGAGAGGGCGGCGTCGCGAAGGGCGCGCAGGAAGGCGAGTTCCTCGGCACCGGGGAGCGGGGTGACCTCCTCGGCGTCCAGCCGGGCGGCGCCGAGAAGGTCGAGCGCACCGGCAGCGCGGTCCTGGAATGCGACGAGGTCCTCCCGGAACCCGGCGGCGGCGTCCGGGCGCCAGGCGGTGAGGCCGGGGGCGGCTTCGACGGGTTCGGTGCCGGTGGGGACACCGAGGACCGCACCGAGGGCGTCGGTGCGGTCGGCGCCGAGCACGAGGGTGCGGTTGCCCCGGCGGGCGGCCTCCAGCGCGGCGGCCGCGGCGACGGTGGTGCGGCCGGAACCGCCCGGGCCGGTGATCAGGATGGTGCGCATGAGGGTGCACGCTACCGGGGCCCGGCCGAAGGGCCGGGCAGGACATGGGTGAGCCCGCGCACGCAGCACCGCCCCGCTGCTCACGGGTGCGCCGCTCCGGACCGGGCGGCCTCGCCGGCGGCCGCCGGGACTGTCAGGCCTGCTCTCCCGACTCCACCCTCTTCTTCAGCCCTGCCAGCGCGCGGTCGATGATGACCTTCTCCGCCTTGCGCTTGATCATGCCGAGCATGGGGATCTTGACGTCCACGGTCAGCTGGTAGGTGACCTCCGTGCCGCCCGGGCCGGCCGGCTTCAGGAGGTAGGAACCGTCCAGGGAGCGGAGCATCTGGGACTTGACCAGCGTCCAGGAGACCTTGCTGTCACCCGTCCAGGTGTACGCCAGCGTCTGGTCGTCCTTGATCGCGCCCGCGTCCATCACGAGGCGCACCTGCTCGGCGCGGCCCTGCTGGTCCTTCGCGAGCACCTCGGCCTCCTTCACCTCGCCCGTCCAGTCCGGGTAGCGCGCGAAGTCGGCGATCACCCGCATGACGTCGGCCGGGGCCGCCTCGATCGTGATGCTCGAGCTGGTGTGTTCCGCCATCGACGTGGCTCCTCCAGATGCGGTCCGGTGAGGGAGGGTGGTGCGCACGTGCGCACGTGTGTGCAGCGTGAAGGCTACCGCGCACCGGCCGCGCGGCCACCACCGCTCCTGCCGACCGGCCGCCGGCCGCTCACCACTCCAGCGCCCAGGGTTTCCCGCTGCCCGCGAAGTGCCCGACGTTCACGCACTCCGTGGCCCCGATCCGCATCCTGCGCACCAGCGGTTGGTGGACATGGCCGAAGAGCGAGTAGCGCGGACGCGTGCGGCGGATCGCCTCGAGGAGCGCCCGGCTGCCGCGTTCGAAGCGGCGGGCCACGGTGTCGTAGACGAGCTCCGGCACCTCCGGCGGGATATGGGTGCACAGCACGTCCACCTCGCCCACGGCCTCGATCTTCGCGGCGTACTCCTCGTCGCTGATCTCGTAAGGGGTACGCATCGGGGTGCGCAGGCCCCCGCCGACGAAGCCGAAGGTCCAGCCGCCGATCTCCACCCGCTGGCCGTCCAGCACGGTCGTACCGGGTGCGGCGTACTCCGGCCACAGGGGCGGCATGTCGACATTGCCGTAGGTCGCGTACGTCGGCGTGGGGAACGCGGCAAACAACTGTGCGTACTGTCGGCGGATCGCCTTCTCGACGACCGCCGGACGATCCGTGCCGACGCCGGCCCACAACTCGGCGCCGAACGCCCGCGCCTCCTCGAAGCGGCGGGCGGTACGCAGTTCCACCAGCCGGTCGGTGTTCTCCTTGCCGAACAGGTCCGGGAAGATCCCGCGCGAGTGGTCGGCGTAGTCCAGGAAGAGGACCAGGTCGCCCAGACAGATGAGCGCGTCCGCCCCGTCGCCCGCCCTGGCGAGGTCGCGCACATTGCCGTGCACGTCGCTGACCACGTGAATGCGCGTCCTCGGGTTACCGCCCGGTGTGGGAGCCATGACGATCAAGCGTAAGCGTGTGCGGCAACTGTGAACAGTGGCCGCCGGACCTGCGGATACTGGCCAGTCGGGAAAAGCGTGGACTACTGTGCGCAATGGAACGTCAACACATGTGACGCACGGAACATCTCGTCATGACCCCCTGTCGGAGAGGCCATACCGGCGGGTAACGTCCGGGCCGTCCAGTCGTGCTCAGGGTTTCAACCAACGACTCCGTAGCAAGAACCCTGCGCACTGCCCGAGCCTTGGACCGCACCGTCGAACTACACAGAGTCGTGGCGTCGGTGCCCTATGAGGAGCAGCAGTCTTGCGCGAGTTCAGCCTTCCGGCTTTGTACGAGGTCCCTGCCGACGGCAACCTGACCGACATCGTCCGCAGAAACGCCGCGCAGCACCCCGATGTCGCCGTCATCGCCCGCAAGGTGGGCGGCGCCTGGCAGGACGTCACGGCGACCGCCTTCCTCACCGAGGTGCGGACCGCCGCCAAGGGGCTCATCGCCTCCGGCGTGCAGCCGGGCGACCGGGTGGGACTGATGTCCAGGACCCGGTACGAGTGGACACTGCTCGACTTCGCGATCTGGAGCGCGGGCGCGATCACTGTGCCGGTGTACGAGACCAGCTCGCCCGAGCAGGTGGAGTGGATCCTCGGCGACTCCGGTGCGACCGCGTGCATCGTCGAACTCGGCACGCACGCCGCGGCCGTCGAGTCGGTGCGGGACCGGTTGCCCGCGCTCAAGCACGTCTGGCAGATCGAGGCCGGCGGTGTGGAGGAGCTCGGCCGCACCGGCAGGGACGTCAGCGACGCCATGGTCGAGGAGCGCAGCTCGCTCGCCAAGGCCGACGACCCGGCGACCATCGTCTACACCAGCGGGACCACCGGCCGCCCCAAGGGCTGTGTGCTCACCCACCGCAACTTCTTCGCCGAGTGCGGGAACATCGTCGAGCGGTTGCGCCCCCTGTTCCGCACGGGTGAGTGCTCCGTCCTGCTCTTCCTGCCGCTCGCGCACGTCTTCGGGCGCCTGGTGCAGATCGCGCCGATGATGGCGCCCATCAAGCTGGGCTGCGTGCCCGACATCAAGAATCTCACCGACGAACTGGCGGCCTTCCGCCCGACGTTGATTCTCGGTGTGCCGCGGGTCTTCGAGAAGGTCTACAACTCGGCGCGCGCCAAGGCGCAGGCCGACGGCAAGGGGAAGATCTTCGACAAGGCGGCGGACACGGCCATCGCCTACAGTCGCGCGCTGGACACCCCGTCCGGCCCGTCCCTCGGGCTCAGGATCAAGCACAAGACATTCGACAAGCTGGTCTACAGCAAGCTGCGGGCGGTGCTCGGCGGCCGGGGCGAGTACGCCATCTCCGGCGGCGCCCCGCTCGGCGAGCGGCTCGGCCACTTCTTCCGCGGCATGGGCTTCACGGTGCTGGAGGGCTACGGGCTGACCGAGTCCTGCGCGGCCACGGCGTTCAACCCCTGGGACCGGCAGAAGATCGGCACGGTCGGCCAGCCGATGCCGGGCTCCGTGATCCGTATCGCGGACGACGGCGAGGTGCTGCTGCACGGCGAGCACATCTTCAGGGGCTACTGGAACAACGAGGCGGCGACCGCGGAAGCGCTGGCCGACGGCTGGTTCCACACCGGTGACATCGGCACCCTCGACGAGGACGGCTACCTCAGGATCACCGGCCGCAAGAAGGAGATCATCGTCACCGCCGGCGGCAAGAACGTGGCCCCTGCCGTGATCGAGGACCGCATCCGGGCGCACGCGCTGGTCGCGGAGTGCATGGTGGTCGGCGACGGGCGGCCCTTCGTGGGTGCCCTGATCACCATCGACGAGGAGTTCCTCGGCCGCTGGGCCACCGAGCACGGCAAGCCGGCCGGTGTCACCGCGGCGTCGCTGAGCCGGGACCCGGATCTGCTCGCTGCGATCCAGGACGCGGTCGACGACGGCAACGCCGCGGTGTCGAAGGCGGAATCGGTGCGGAAGTTCCGCATTCTCCCCTCCCAGTTCACCGAGGAGTCGGGCCACCTCACGCCGTCCCTGAAGCTCAAGCGCAGTGTGGTGGCGAAGGATTACGCGGACGAGATCGAGGCCATCTACCGCAAGTAGCGGGCCCGGAGGGCCTCATGTCATGACGCGGTGTCCTCGGCGAGGACCCGCGTCATGGTGCGTTCCGCGAGCGCGGTGATGGTGAGGAACGGATTGACGCCGATCGAGCCGGGCACGAGCGAGCCGTCGGTGACGTACAGCCTGGAGTACCCCTTCACACGGCCGTATGCGTCCGTCGACCGGCCGAGGACGCAGCCGCCGAGCGGGTGGTACGTGAAGTCGTCGGCCAAGGCCTTGCCGGCGGAGCCGAAGAGGTCGTACCGGTAGATCGTGGCGTTGGCGGCGTTGATCCGGTCGAACAGGTTCTTGGCCATCCGCACCGAGACGGCGCTCTGGGCGACGCTCCAGCCGAGCCTCGCGGAGTCGGTCGCCCGGTCGTACGTGAAGGACGCCCGCTCCGGGTTCCCGGTGATCGCCAGGTAGAGGCTGATCCAGTGCTCCAGGCCCATGGGCAGCGGAGCGATCTCGGCGAAGACGGGGTTGGCGGTGTTGGCCCGGTCGTCGATGCCCAGTACGGGGATGGTGGACTCGTCGGCGCCGACCGTGTCCCAGAGGTGGTTGGCCCGGCCCGGCATCACATTGCCGTTGGTCCCCCAACCGGTCCCGACACTCTCGTCGAGTGCCGGCAGAGCTCCCGTCTCCCGTGCGCGCAGCAGCAGTTCGGTGGTGCCGAGGCTGCCGGCGCCGAGGAAGAGATAGGTGCAGGAGTACTGACGGGAGCCGACCACCGCGCCCGCGGGGTCGATCCGGTCGGCGGTCAGCAGATACGAGCCGTCTGCCGATCTCCGTATCTCCCTGACCCGTTCCAGGGTGTTGATGGTGACGTTGCCGGTGCCGAGGGCGGAGGCCAGGTAGGTCTTGTCGAGGGTGCGCTTGCCGTGGTTGTTGCCGTAGATGACCTCGCCGGCCAGTGCGGACCGGGTGACCGTACCGGCCGCCTCGCGTCGCATGTAGCCGAAGTCGTAGACGTTCGGCACGAAGGTGGTCCTCAGACCGGCGTTGGCGGCGGCCTTCCGCGAGGTGCGGGCGAACCTGTACCCGTCGGTCGACTCGAACCAGGCGGGGTCGACGGTGTTGACGCCGAGCATGGATCGGGCACGCGGGAAGTACGTGGCGTACATCTCGGCGGTGTCGACGGTGGGGAACTGCACGCCGAAGTACGCCGGCTGCGGGGCGACGGCCATGCCCCCGTTGACCAGTGAGCAGCCGCCGACGCCCCGTCCCACGTACACCGACATCGCGTCGAAGTGCACGCGGTCCAGGACACCGGGGTAGCGGCCGATGGCCCTGTTGACGACGTCCAGCCACAGGAAGGCGGCCAGGGGAGCCTCGGTGCGGGTGCGGAACCACATGGATCTCCGGTCCGGCGCACGGGTGGAGCAGAACACCTGCCCGTCGGGGCCGGGCGTGTTCCACAGGCGGCCCATCTCCAGGACCAGTGTGCGGATCCCCGCCTGCCCGAGGCGCAGGGCGGCCACGGCCCCGCCGTAACCGGATCCGACCACGATCGCGGGGGCGGTGTCGACGGCGTCGGGCTCGGCGGCCCCGGCGGACTGCAGGCCGATCCTGGTGAACCCGAGCGCGGCGCCCGTCCGGAGAGCGGCCATGCCCAGTACATGACGTCTCGCCATATGACGGTGTGTCAGTTTTTCTGTCATGGCCGCAGCATGCGCGGATTATCCGGTTCCGGCCAGTGCCTGTCCGGCGATATCCACCGGACAGGCACCGTCCCGAGGAGGGTTCAGCGCTTGAGCGTGAAGGTGAAGTCGCCGGTGAGCCTGGCGCCCAGCCGGATCGCCGAGACGAGTTTGCCCTCCGTGACCAGCCTTTCGACCTCGGCCCGTGAAAGACCGCAGCCTTCGGCGATCAGTCGCACCGGCCGCACGGGAATCCGTGCCGCGAAGCGGACCGAGATGTCGGTCACCGCACGGTCCAGGTGATCCGATCCGCCGGTGTCGAGGCGCCAGGCGTTGTCCCAGTCGAGGGCGATGCGGTTACGGCGCCGCACGACCGGGTCCTGGAGCAGCTCGGCCGTCAGGCCGGGGTCGTTGTCGTGCAGCCGGTCCAGCAGCTCAGGAGGCACCGACCGCACATGCGTGCGTTCCAGCACCGTGAGCTTCGCCGTCTCCCCGCACCCGGTACAGAGCACGAGGAGCCAGACGTCGATGAGCTTGTGGTGTGCGTTGACGCGAAATTTACCGCTTGCCCGGAAGCGCTCGGACGCGCACGCATGGCAACGGCGGAGAACGAGCGGCAGGCAGGTGGGCATGACCACCCAGTGTGTGAGCACCGAAGTACACCGGTTTCAGTGAGAAGTCCGCAGCAGAAAGGAGCGCGGCGCACATGCGCGACGCGCGACAGATCAGCGTTCGGGGGGTCTCACACGGTGTACAACGGCACGTCCTTGGCCAGACGACTTGGTTCGGCAGCACGCTAACGGCGCGCGGCTGCGCGCTTCCACCGGTTTTTGAACACGTCATCGCCGGGTTCCGCCGGCGTCGGCACGGCCCGGGAGCCGTCGGCCCCGTCGCCGCCGAGGTGTGTCACCAACGAACGCGGCGCCCACCCCGGACGACGGCCCCCGGTGGACCGGCTCTCAGAGCAGCGCCCGGAGCTTCTCCGCCAGCAGGTCCCAGCGCCACTTCTCCTCGACCCACTGCCGGCCCCGCTCCCCCATGCGCCGGCGCAGCTCGGAGTCGCCGAGCAGTGTGACGATCCGGTCCGCGGCCTCCTCGGCCGACCCGCCCCGCACCACCCAGCCGGTCTCGCCCTCGAGCACCGCGTCCGGGGCACCGCCCGAGTCGCCGGCGACCACCGGCAGGCCCGTCGCGGAGGCCTCCAGGTACACGATGCCGAGACCCTCCACGTCCAGGCCGCCCCGCCGGGTCCGGCACGGCATCGCGAACACGTCGCCCGCCCCGTAGTGGGCCGGGAGCTCCGGCCATGGAACGGCCCCCGTGAAGTGGACGGCGTCGGCGACCCCGGTGTCGTGGGCCAGCCGGCGCAGTTCCTTCTCGTAGGGCCCGCCCCCGACGACGAGCAGGACCGCGTCCGGCTCCTTGGCCAGGATGCGCGGCATCGCCGAGATCAGTGTGTCCTGGCCCTTGCGCGGGACCAGCCGGGAGACGCACACCACCACGGGGCGATCCGTGAGCCCGAGGCGGGCGCGGACCCGGTCGCCGCCCGAGTCCGGGCGGAAGGTCTTCTCGTCGACGCCCGGAGGCAGCTGCACCATGCTCGCGGCCGCCTGCGGCGTCAGTGCGGAGGCGATTCGGGAGCGCGTGTACTCACCGAGGTAGGTGAGGGTGTCCGTGGACTCGCCGATCCGGCGCAGCATGCTTCGGGCAGCGGGCAGCTGGGCCCATCCCGCCTCGTGGCCGTGCGTGGTCGCCACCAGCCGTTGCGCCCCGGCGCGCCGCAGTGCCGGCGCCATCAGACCCAGCGGGGCGGCCGCCCCGAACCACACCGACGTGCATCCGTGCTCCCGCAGCAGTCCGGCCGCGCGCCGGGTCACCGCCGGGGTGGGCAGCAGCATCGTGGTCCGGTCGCGTACGACGGCGAACTGCTGCTCGGCGTCGAAGGCGGCGGTCGCCTCGGTGCCCTCACGGCCACGCTTCCAGGTGGAGGCGTAGACGACCAGCCGCTCCGGATCCAGACGCAGCGCCATATTGTGCAGGAACGCCTGGATACCACCCGGACGGGGCGGAAAGTCGTTGGTCACGATGAGGGTCTTGTGCATCGTCGTCGACACTACCGAACGGGATGTGTCACCGTACTCACAGCTCCGCACGGCCGCGCTTCATCGCCGTCGCACTGTGCGGCGGGAGATCATGGTCCCGCACCACAGGCGACACGGAACGGGCAGGACAGGGGCTCAGGTGGACATGGCGGGCACACGGCGGTTCCCGGTCTGGCTGCTCACCGCCTGGGCCCTCAGCAGACTGGCCCTGCTGCTCTTCGTCTTCAAGGTGTTCGTCTTCCCCGGCCCGGACGTCACCAGCGACGTCTCGGTGATCTACCACGGCTGGTACGACACCCTGCGCACCGGCGCGTTCCCGCACGACGACGTGACCTGGCAATACCCGCCCGCCGCCGCGCTGGCCGTACTCTCCCCCGCTCTGCTGCCCTTCCTGGACTACGAACAGGCCTTCTACGTCCTCGCCTTCCTCGCCGACCTGACGGTCCTGTGCCTACTGCTGTACGCGGGCCGACGGCCGCACAGGACGGTGCGCGGGGCCTGGGTCTGGGTGGTCGGCGTCGCCCTGCTCGGCCCGACCGTGTACGCCCGCTACGACCTGATGGTGACGGCGGTGGCGGTGGCCGCGCTGCTCGCGGGCGCCCGCAGGCCGCGGGTGATGGGGGCACTGGTGGCCGTGGGCGCCCTGCTGAAGGTGTGGCCGGCGCTGCTGCTGGCCGGTGCCGTCAGGCGCCGGGCCTGGGTGTCGGCCGCGGCGACGGCCGGCGCCCTCGCCCTGCCGGCCGCCCTGACGATGCCCGGCGCCTTCGGCTTCCTGACCTCCCAGCGTGACCGCGGCACGGAGGTGGAGTCCCTGGGCTCGCTGGTCTTCCATGTGGCGCGGCACTTCGGCTGGAAGGGCCAGGTGCTGCTCAACTACGGCTCGGTGGAATACCTCGGGCCCTACGTCGACTGGGTCAGCTCGGCCGCCCTCTTCCTTACCGTGGTCGCCTTCGGATGGCTGCTGCTGTGGCGTGTCAGCGTCCGCCGGATGCCGCCGCACGCGCTCGCGGACGCCGCCTTCGTGGCCGTGCTGCTGTTCACCGTCACCAGCCGGGTGATCAGCCCGCAGTACATGGTGTGGCTGGTCGGGCTCGCGGCCGTCTGCCTGTGCTCCCGCGCGAGCCGGATGGCGCTGCCCGGCGCCCTGGTGGTGGTCGCCTGCCTGGCCACCGTCCTGGAGTTCCCGGTCTGCTTCGCGAACGTCGTCGCCGGCGACGGACTGGGGATCACCCTGCTGTTCGTGCGGAACGGCCTGCTGGTGCTCGCCACGCTGACCGCCGCACGGACGCTGTGGCGCGGCACGGTCTCGCGCCCGGCCCCGACCGTGCCGCCTCAGGCAACCCGCACCCAGGAGACACTGACGCCCTCCTGACCGTGCGGGACATGCCGCGGCGGGCCGGGCGGGGAAGCGCACGACCGCGCGGGGCGAACGTGCGGCCCGCCGGCTCCGACCGGACGGCCCCTCAGCCCAGTTGGGCTCTCAGATACGCCTGCCACTGACGTGTGAACGCCTCCGGCGTCGTCCCGAGCACCTTCCGCATCGCGCCCTCGACCGCCCCCGGCCGCTCGCGATGGTCGCCGACCATTCGGTAGAACTCGTTCAGACGGACCTCTCCCCAGCGGTCGGCGATCATCCGGCAGGCCATCCAGCCGCCCTCGTACGCCTGGGCCAGCTTCCCCGGGTCCCCCGAGAAGGCGAAGTCCGCGTCCTTCGGCAACGCGGCCGGGACACGGCCCAGCGTGATCGCGCGGTCGAGTTCGGAGGCCACCTGACCGGGCGGGCGGCCGGTGTCGCGATAGCCGACCCAGTCGGCGTAGCCCTCGGAGAGCCACAGGGGGGTGGCCGCCGTGGTGTGGGCCCGGGTGGCGACATGGGTGGTCTCATGGCTGAGAACGACCTGTTTGCCCAGGTCACCCAGGACGCCGTACGCCTCGGGGTTGACGATGATCCGGTCCGCGGGCGCCTTCCCGGCGCCCCCCGCCTCGCCGGTGGTGACCGCGGCGATCCCGCGGTAGCCGGACGCCGGGGCACCGAGCAGCCCGGCCATCCCCTCCAGCGTTCTCGGCACGAGGACCACCACGTGCCGAGGCCAGTCGGTGCCCCATGCGTCGGTGACGGCGGGCACCGCACGGTCGGCGAGATCCGCGTAGGCCCGCAGGACACTGAGCGGCTGCCCGACGCCGAGCACCAGACTGTGCGACCCGCGGACCGCCTCGACGGCGCCCTGCTCCCACAGCTGCTGGTTGGCCTTCCGGGCGGGCTCCTCGGAGCCGACGACCCAGCGGCCGTCGCTGCGGGTCAGCCGCAGCACACGGCTCGCGGTGACCGGCGCACGGTCGTAGCCCTTGATCCGGTAGCGCAGTTCGGCGTCGGCGGTGGCCCGGTCGCCGGTGCGGTGCAGCGCGGTCAGCCGGTAGGACCAGGCGGCCAGCGGTATGTCACGGAGGTTGTCGAACTCGGCCGGGCCGGCGGCGGGTCGGCCGTCGGCGGCACCGGACGCCGCCTCAGTCGCCAGGAACGCCGAGCGGTCCCCTTCCAGGATCGCCGCCGCCCGCCGGTCGAGCACCTGCTGCACTGCGGCGCTCTGGGCGTCCGTCCCGGAGCCGCCCGAGCAGCCGACGAGTCCGGCGAGGAGCACCACACACCCCGCCACGACCCCCGGCACACGTCTGCGACCAGCCACCTCACGATCGTACGCGCCGGTCGGACGGTGTATCGCCGCCTCGTTCAGGGTCGGATGACCGAGGAGATCGGCATCATCGCGACCGGGTCGTAGCGCACCGCGGCCCCGGGATGAGGCGCGTGGATGACCCTGCCGTTGCCGACGTACATCGCCACATGGCTGGCGTCCGCGCGGTAGACGACCAGGTCTCCGGGCCGGGCCTGGGAGAGCGGGACCCGGCGGCCGGCGTGGCGCTGCGCCTGCGAGGTGCGGGGCAGCCCGATTCCGGCATGGGCGTACGACCACTGCATGAGGCCCGAACAGTCGAAGCTGCGCGGCCCGCTGGCACCCCATACATACGGCCTGCCGAGCGCGGAGCGGACCGCGGCGACGGCGGCTGCGGCCCGGGGACCCGGTGGCACGGCGTCGGCGAGGTCGGGCATGCCGCCGCCGGAGCGGGACACCCGCTCGTAGGCCGCCCGCTCCGCCGGCGGCAGGGAGTTGAGCATGCGCTGCGCCGCGGCGAGCTTGCGCTCCACGTCCTTCTTGTGCCGGGCTACGGCCTTGCGGGTCTTCTCCAGCGCGACGAGCTCGTCCGCCACCACCGTGCGCTCCTCGGCCAGTTCCCGCAGGGCGCCGCGCAGTTCCCTCAGCTGCCCGGACTGGCGGGCGCCGATCCGGTCCAGTGCCGCCGCCTTCTCGAGGTAGTCGGCGGGGTTGTCGGAGAACAGCAGCTCCAGGGAGGAGGCGAGGCCGCCGGAGCGGTACTGGGCCCCTGCGAGGGTGCCGAGCGCGTCCCTCATGGCGTTGACGCGATCCTGCTGGCGGGCGATCCGGTCCTGGGCCCGGCCGACCTGCCGGCGCAGCGAACCGGCGTGCTCCCCGGCCGCGTTGTACGCCTCCGTGGCCTGTTCGGCCTCCAGGTAGAGCCGGTCCACGGTGGCCCGGTGATCGCGAGGCGCGGCGTGCGCCGGTACGGCACCGAGGGCCGCGGCAGCCGCGGCGGCGGACACGACGGCGGCTGTGGCGCCACGTCCCCGGCCGAGGCCGGATGGTGCAAGGCGGCGATGGGACCCCACGTCCGGTCGCACTCCCTTCCGCTGACGACCCCCGCCCCTCGGCGGGGGAAACGCGGCAGACAGTAGCCGGGCGATCACGCCTGGAACAAAGGACGCGATGTGCACACACCATGCGAAACCCCGCCCTGACGCAGGTCATAGGCGGGGCACAGGGTCAGCGGGAGCCGCTGGAATTCCCTCGTTCGGGCGGGTGTGGACCGCCCGCGAAGGCGGTCAGATCCGGACGCCGAACTGGAACGGCATGTTGCCGATCGACTCGTAGCGAACCGAGGCACCGGTGTGCGGGGCGTGCAGCACCTGGCCGTTGCCCGCGTAGAGGCCGATGTGGTGCAGGTCGCCGTAGAAGAGGACCAGGTCGCCGACCCGGAGGTCGCTCTGGCTGTAGATACGGGTGCCGGCGTTGGCCTGCGCCTGGGAGGTCCGCGGTATGGAGACGCCGGCCTGGGCGTAGGCCCAGGAGGTCAGGCCGGAGCAGTCGAAGGAGGACGGACCGGAGGCGCCGTAGACATAGGGCGAGCCGATCACGCTCTGCGCGGCGGCGAAGGCCGCTCCGGCCCGGCCGGAGGCCGAGGCGGTGGAGCCGCTGAGGGCGTTGCGCATGCTGTCGCGGCTGGCCCGGGCCTGGTCGGCCTGGAGGGCCGCGCGCTCCTGCGCGGTGAGGCTGTTGAGCAGCTTCTGGGCGTCGGCGAGCTTGCCCTGGACTTCCTTCTTCTTCTTGCCGAGTTCGGTGCGGGTAGAGGCCAGGTCCTTGAGCTTGTCGGTGGCTTCCTGCCGCTCCTGGGCGAGCTCGCGCTGCTTCTCC
>Ga0102590_1000411_pt1 | contig 99433 bp, 110 predicted proteins | sample AraplaMF_Col_mMF_FD_76859 | JGI IMG/M metagenome (GOLD analysis project Ga0102590, IMG submission 76859) | Arabidopsis root microbial communities from the University of North Carolina, USA - plate scrape MF_Col_mMF | ecosystem: Host-associated > Plants > Roots > Endosphere | place: USA... | reverse complement strand
GTCGGGCCGATCCATTCAAGGCCTTCTACGAACGACTGCGACAGGCCGGTAAACCAGCCAAGCTCGCCCTCATTGCCGTCGCCAGGAAGCTACTGACCGTCCTCAACGCCATGATGCGCGACAGGAAACCGTACCTGCAGGCCGAACCAACGTAACAGTTGCCGGCTCAGCGCAGCAGCGTTGCACGCTGCAGCGCGCCCGGGACACGAGCCTACAGCCCCGTCGATGCCTCGATCCGGAACTGCGCCAGCGCGACGATCGGTTCGTCGCTGAGCGCGTCCAGCAGCTGGATCACCGGCACCTTGCCGAGCGGTGTCAGCCTGATGGTCAGCGTCTGCCCCGAGGTCTCGACGAAGCCGGCGAGCGCGTCCACCGCAACCCTGGTGTCGGGATTGGAGGCGGCGATCCTCTCGCCCTGGGCGCGGATCATCTCGACGATCTTGCTCCGCGCGGCGTCGCGACTGAGGTTCTGCATCCGCGAGAACTGCGCCACGACGAGATCGACCACGCCGCTGTCGTGCAGCGAGAGCTCGATCGCGCCGGTCTCGGCCTGCGCCAAATGACCCATGGCCTCCAGCGGATCTGTCGTGGCGAACAGGCCGCGTGGCACGTTGGCGAACGCAAGGCTCGCCTGTGCCCGCGCCAGATTGCCGAGATCGAGCGTGGCCGGCGCGAGCGCGAAGGCGCCCGATGACTCCGTCCAGGCGGCGCCGAGGTCGAGGTCGATCGCAAGCTTGTCCACGCCGGCCATGATCAGCGGCCGCTGCGCCGGATTGGCGGGATCGGTGGGCGTCACCATCTTCACGACGAGGTTGGCCTTGGTCGGGACCGAACCGACCAGCTGCCCCCAGTTCAGGCTGATCGTGTCGATGGTGACGAGCTGCCGGGTGTTCTTGTAGGGCGAGACCACGCCCTTGATCTCGGCGCCTTCGAGCACGCGGAACAGGCCCATCATCTGATCGGGCGAGGGCGCCTGACCGGGATTGGTGAAGCTCGCGGCCCAGCGCATCAGGCTCGGGGCGCTGAAGGATTTCAGCGCGAAGCGCTCCATCTTGAGCTGTCCCTGCGGCGAGGGCGTATCGACGCCTTCGACTGCGAACTCGCCCTCGCGGTACCTGATCGCGTTGACCCTTCCGGTCCCTTGCGGCGTACCGATCGACATCTTGCCGATTTCGGCCTTGCCGATGCGAAGGCCTTCATAGACGTCGGCGAGCTTCTCCAGCAGCTCGCGCGCCTGTGCCGGTGTCAGACGGGCCGACTGGTCCTGTGGCAGAGCGGCAAACATCTCGGCCAGCCGGAATTTCGACGGCTGCAAAGCGATGTCCTCGAAGGTGAAGCTGTCGATCTCGACCTGCATTCCCTGGGCTGACTTGAGCTTGTAGGGGCCCGCCGAGACTTGCCGATACATCCGGCGGTAGCTGTCGTCCCCACCTGTCTGCGGATCGAGTGCGGCGAGGATCGCGGTCGCGTCGAAATCGTTGACGATGATGTTCGACATCTCGCCCGTCAGCTTGTCCGAATGGCCGGGCTGCCTCACGTCGAACGAGACGGTGGCGCGATCGACCTTCATCGCATCGGTCTTGCCGTGCTTCAGGTTCTGGATCGACAGGCCTGAATAGGTGACCTCGCCGGTGCCGCCGGCAGCGTTGCCGGAATCGAAGCTCATCGTCAGCGACGGGGCCGTGAGCGAGGTTGCGCTGACGCCTGTGTACTGGCTCAGCACATAGCGGTAGGTCTCGACCAGGGAATTCTCCGCCGGAGCAGTCCAGCCGTGAACGGGACCGGCATAGTCGCGCATCGTCAGTTGCGGGACCTTGTAGATCGCCTTCAGCTTCGCCGGGCCGGCCTGATCCAGCGCAACCTCGAGACCGGTGGTCTCGATGTTGTCGGCCGAAAATCTGACGTCGTCGATCAGCCGAACGCCCGTGCCCTTGATGCCGGCGATCTTGATCCGGGCCTGCGGCAGGTTGCCGGGGACCACTGAGATATCCTCGATCGTCAGCGTCCGGGTCGCGAGCTCGAATCCGATCTTGCCGTGGCTCGCCTTGCCGCCGCTCGCGCGCATCTGTTCGAAGGCCGCCTCGACCTCGGCGGTGGCGCGGTGCTGGACATAGAGGTTGAAGCCGAACCAGCCGCCGGCGGCGAGCGCGGCTGCCACGACCAGGCCGATCAGGATCCGCTTCATTCCCAGCTCCAGTTGCTCGTTTTGCACCGCGCAACCTGCCATATTCGGGAAGCGCGGCGCGGTCCAGAGAAAGCTAGCGGAAAGCTAGCGCTATCAGATATTTGACCATGCGCCCTGTTGATGGGGGCGCAATCGGATGTTGCCACCGGGCCTGCGGCCGTGCTTCATCCCGTTTCCACGACCCGGAAATATCGCCCGCTTGGACGACCGCTCCGGATCGTGCATTTTTGAGGCCGGTAACGCGAGGCGAGACACCGCATGTCGTCCTATTCTGATGATCTCCACCAGGCGGCGCTCGCCTACCATCGTCTGCCGCGCCCCGGAAAGCTCGAGATCCAGGCAAGCAAGCCGCTTGCCAACCAGCGCGACCTCGCGCTTGCCTATTCCCCCGGCGTCGCCGCCGCCTGCACCGAGATCGCCAAGAATCCGGCCGAGGCCGCCACGCTGACCACCCGCGCCAATCTGGTCGCCGTGGTCTCCAACGGCACCGCAGTGCTCGGCCTCGGCAATATCGGCCCGCTGGCCTCCAAGCCGGTGATGGAGGGCAAGGCGGTCCTGTTCAAGAAATTCGCCGGCATCGACGTGTTCGACATCGAGATCGCCGCCGACACCATCGACCGCGTGGTCGAGACGGTGGCGGCGCTCGAGCCGACCTTCGGCGGCATCAATCTGGAAGACATCCGCGGGCCGGAGTGCTTCGAGATCGAGGCGCGGCTGAAGGAGCGCATGAAGATCCCGGTCTTCCATGACGACCAGCACGGCACCGCCATCATCGTCGCCGCCGCCATCACCAATGGTCTCCGCCTGAACGGCAAGAAGCTCTCGGACGTCAAGATCGTGGCGTCGGGGGCAGGGGCCGCCGCGATCGCGACGCTCAACCTGCTGGTGTCGATGGGCGCGCAGCGCAAGAACATCTGGGTCTGCGACATCGACGGCCTCGTCCACGAGGGCCGCAACACCTCGATGGACCGCTGGAAGGCGGTCTATGCGCAGAAGACCGACAAGCGCACGCTCGGCGACGTCATCGGCGGCGCCGACATCTTCATCGGGCTGTCGGCACCGGGCGTGCTGAAGCCCGAGATGGCGCAGGCGATGGGCGACAAGCCGCTGATCATGGCGCTCGCCAACCCGACGCCGGAGATCATGCCGGAGGAGGCGCGCAAGGTGCGCCCCGACGCGATGATCTGCACCGGCCGCTCGGATTATCCGAACCAGGTCAACAACGTCCTGTGCTTCCCCTTCATCTTCCGCGGCGCGCTCGACGTCGGCGCCAGCGCCATCAACGAGGAGATGAAGCACGCCGCCGTCGAAGCCATCGCGCAGCTCGCGCGCGAGGCCCCGTCCGATGCGGTCGCGCAAGGCTTCGACACCGGCGAGACGCAGGGCTTCGGCCCGGGCTCGCTGATCCCGAGCCCGTTCGATCCCCGCCTGATCCTGCGTATCGCGCCGGCCGTCGCGAAGGCTGCGATGGAGTCGGGCGTCGCAACGCGGCCCATCACCAATTTCGACGAGTACACCGCGCTGCTCGAGCGCTTCGCCTTCCGCTCCGGCCTCGTCATGAAGCCGATGTTCGCCAAGGCCAAGACCCAGCCGGTGCGCGTGATCTACGCCGAAGGCGAGGACGAGCGCGTGCTGCGCGCGACGCAAGTCGTGCTGGAGGAGAAGCTGGCGCGTCCGATCCTGGTCGGCCGTCCCTCCGTGGTCGAGGCGCGCATCAAGCGCTTCGGCCTGTCGATCAAGGCGGGCAAGGATTTCGACCTCGTCAATCCCGAGGACGATCCGCGCTATCGCTCCTATGTGCAGTCCTATGTCGAGGTCGCCGGCCGCCGCGGCGTGACGCCGGATGCCGCGCGCACGGTGGTGCGCACCAACAACACGGTCATCGCGGCGCTCGCGGTCACGCGCGGGGAGGCGGATGCGATGCTCTGCGGCGTCGAGGGCCGCTACATGAGCCATCTGCGCCATGTCCGCGAGATCGTCGGCTTCTCGCCGGGGATCAGCGACTATGCCGCGCTGGCGCTGCTGATCACCAGCAAAGGCGCCTTCTTCATCGCCGATACGCAGGTCCGCCCCAATCCGAGCGCGGAAGAGCTCGCCGAGATCGCCTCGCTCGCCGCGGTCCACGTCCAGCGCTTCAACATCAAGCCGAAGATCGCCTTCGTCTCGCATTCCGATTTCGGCAGCTACGATACCGACTCCTCGCGCAAGATGCGCCGGGCGACCCAGCTCCTGAAGGAGAAGCACCCGGAGATCGAGGCCGACGGCGAAATGCAGGGCGACACGGCGCTCTCCGCCGCAGCGCGCCGCATGGTGTTGCCGCACTCCAAGCTCGAGGGCGAGGCCAACATCATGATCATGCCGACCCTCGACACCGCCAACGTCGCCTATCAGATGATCAAGTCGCTGGCAGACGCGTTGCCGGTCGGCCCGATCCTGGTCGGCCCGGCGCGCCCGGCGCACATCCTCACCCCCTCCGTGACCGCGCGCGGCATCCTCAACATGACGGCGGTGGCAGTGGTGGAAGCGCAGGAGCGCGCGGCACGGCAGCAGCCAACGCTGTTCACGTAAGGGCGCCTTCTTACCCTCTCCCCCTGTGGGAGAGGGTGGCTCGCCGCGAAGCGGTGAGACGGGTGAGGGGTCTCTATCCGCGAGCACCCCTCTCACGATCGAGTTCGCGGAAAGATACCCCTCATCCGGCGCTTCGCGCCACCTTCTCCCACAAGGGGAGAAGGGGCAGCATCCACGCCGCCAACTTTTGAATCACTCGCAGTTTTCCATTTCCCCGTTTGTAAACCGGCGCATGACTCTCCATAATCGCGCGGTCTTTGCGTCCGAGTTCCGATTTCAAAAAGCCTGAGCCAAGAGGCCGATCATGCCAGCGTTCGTGACTTTCGGGCGGATCCTGTTCGCCGTGCTGTTCATCTACACGGGCGCCACCAAGCTCTTCGCCATCCAGGCAACGGCCGATTACATCGCCACCAAGGTCGTGGTGCCCGACGCGATCGCGCCCTACGCCAAGCAGGTCGAGACGGCGACCGCCATGTCCACGCCGCAACTGCTGGCGATTGCGGTCGGCGGGCTCGAGGTCATCGCAGGCCTGATGATCGCGCTGAATTTCGGCGCGCGGTTCTTTGCGATGCTGCTGGTCGTCTACGTCGCGGTTGCGACCGTGCTGTTCTACGATTTCTGGAATCAGGTGCCGCCCGACAACGCCAAGATGCTGGTCGACGCGCTCAAGAACCTCTCGATCATCGGTGCGCTCTGCATGATCATCGGCTATGGCCGCACCACGCGCCCGGCCGAGGCGGCTTACGGCGACGTGTAGCCGACGAAGCATCCCCGCACGCGCAGATGCGCGTGGCGTGAACCTTCATTCACACGTTATGGCTTTGAGATCACAGCGGTTCCACAAAGTGGCGCCCGCTGAGGAGCGCGCACGTTTCCAGCCTTGCCGGACTCTCCTGGAACCGAATAGGACGGCTCGACTGGTTGCATGGGCGCGACCGGCACGGGGCGACAGGGGCGAGACTTGATTCATTCGAAGCGACGGCTGGTCCATGCGGTGACTTTGCTGGGGGCCGCGCAGGTCGCCGCCTTTGCCGTAACGGCCGCGCGCGCAGCCGACTTGCCCGTGAAGGTGCCCTCACGCCTCGCTCCGGTGGCGAACTGGACGCAGTTCTATATCGGCGCGGGACTTGGTTTCGACTTCATGTCGGGGCGCTCGAACCTGACGCCGGTCGGCGGTGGCCCCTCGTTGTTCGGCCTCGACGGCCTGCAGGGTGCTGATCTCGGATTGTCGGCGTTCGCCGGCTTCGACCTCCAAATTGCCCCGCGCTTCGTGATCGGCGGCTTCGTCGATTACGACTGGTCGCGGCAGCGGACGATTGTGAACGTCGGCGGGAATGGCCTGGGGCTGAGCGTTACCGCAGGCATGCCGTCGCTCGACCAGGGCTGGACCATCGGCGGCCGTGCCGGATTTCTGGCAACGCCCGATATCCTGCTCTACGGGCTCGCCGGTTACAGCCAGATGCGCATCAACAACTGGAATCTCAACTACGTGATCCTCGGAGGCGGCCCCTCCTTGACGGTGCAGGAGCCGGCGCAGACCTCGCACGGTTATACGGTCGGCGCCGGCGTGGAATATCGTCTTGCCGGCAATGTGTCGCTGCGCGGTGAGTATCGCTATGTCGGGCTCGGCCGCAACACGACGCTCGATCCGCTCGGCGCGGTCTGGACCACCGATCTGTCGGAGCACGTGATCCGGATCGGCGCGGCCTATCGCTTTGGTCAATTCGGCGGTCCCGCGACCAATGCTGCCGCGCCGGCGCTCAATCCGGCCTGGACGGGTGTCTATGTCGGCGCAGGCATCGGCGGCGATGCCGTCACGCCGCATGTGGCGGCCTCGATCCCCGGCGCACTGGATTTCAACGCGGCGGGTCTCGGTGGCGCCGATGTCGGCGGCACTTTCACCATCGGTTATGATCGTCAGATCGCACCGAAATGGGTGATTGGCGCGTTCGGCCTGATCGATCTGGCGACGAACGGCGGGGCCAGCGTCACGGCAACGGGCGGAGGGGCGACGATCACGTCGGATCTCGCGTCGGTGAAATGGGCCTGGACCGTCGGTGGGCGCGTCGGCTATCTCGTCACGCCAGAGACGCTGGTCTATTTGCTCGGCGGCTACAGCGGGTCGACCGCGCGTGCCGTCAGTTACAATCTGTTGGGATTGGTCAGCACCAGCCCCGAGCGTGAATATCACGGCCCGACTGTTGGCGGCGGTTTCGAGCGCTTCTTCAGCGACAGGATCTCGGCCCGCGCCGAATATCGCCTGACGCATGTCGAAACGCGCGACGACCTGACGGACGGCTTGTTCACCAGCGTCAGCGCGGGCGGCACGATCCACACCCTGCGAGGCTCGCTGGTCTATCACTTGCCGACGCCGTAGCGCAGGTCGCCTGCGCTAGGCGCGGCGCCACGGCGTCACGGTCACCTCATGCGCCGCGTCGAGCAAATACGGCGCGCCCGGCTTCATCCCGTGCGACGCCAGCACCTCGTGCGGCGTCCGCTCGGGGACACCGACGAAGCAGCCTTCGCCACCGGGCAGGCGCAGGTGCGGGGCTTCCGACAGCCAGAACGTGTCGTAGCGGTTCATGAACATGTCGAACACGACGGGGCCGCCGATGACCGCGACCATGCCGGACGCGACGTCCGCGAAGGCACAGGCCTCCTCGAAGCTCGCGTGATCCGGATTCCACAATGTCGCATTAGGCATTTCGGGATCGACAGTAAGGGCCTTGATCTTGCGCGTGAGGATCAGGCGCCTGCGCTTCGGCGAATTCGGCTGCTGCTCGTGCGAGCGACGGCCGTGCACGACCAATGCGGCGCGATCGAGCGCCTGCTCGAAGAACAGCTTGTCGCCTTCGAACTTCAGGGTGTCGGGCATGACATGGCTCGCGTCGGCGAGCATGCCGTCCGCGGAGACGATGACGTAGCCTTCGATACGAAGAGACAAGTGCCTGCTATTCGGAAACGGTCGTCACCACGGAATTGACCGGGCGGCTGCTCACCGTCGGCAGCTTGATGTCCTTCATCAGCTCCTGGTCGTATTCGGGCAGGGTCGAGGCCGGGAATTTGGCGCGCATCGCCACCACCTTGTAGCCGCCGGCCTTCAGGCGCTTCAGCAGTTCGGGCAGGGCTTCGGCGGTGTGCTTCTGGAAGTCGTGCATCAGGATGATGCCCTTGCCCTTGCTGTCGAGCTTCTTCATCACGGTCTCGACCACCTTCTCGGGCTTGGAGGCCTTGAAGTCGAATGAGTCGATGTCGCAGGAGAAGATCGCCGTGTTGCGGTTGCCGAGATAGGTGACCATCTCCGGCGGATGCTGGAGCGCCGGGAAGCGGAAGAACGGCGAGGGCGAGATGCCGCCGAGCGCCCATTTCACCGCGGACAGACCCTTCTCGATCTCTTCCTTGCGCTGCGCTTCAGTGAGCTTCTTGTTGTTGAGATTGGCGTGCGACCAGGTGTGGGTGCCGATCGTATGGCCGGCCGCATAGACCTGCTTCAGGATCTCGGGCTCGTAGGTCGCGTGCTTGCCGATCGAGAAGAAGATGCCGGTGGTGCATTCGTCGGCGAGCGCCTTCAGCACGGCGGGCGTGTTCTTCGGCCAGGGGCCGTCGTCGAAGGTCAGCACCACCTCCTTGTCGCGCAGGAAGTCGAGCTCCTTGAAGTGTTCGAAGCCGAAGCCCGGGCCGCCCGTGGTGTCGATTTCGACGGTGCGGGCAACGCCGAGCGCGCCTTGCGTGTTGCAGGCCGCGCGCGCCGGCTGCGGCGCCTGCTTTGGCGGGGGCGGATTGACGAAACCTGCCGGCGCGGCGGCAGTGGCTGCGGGCGCGGCTGCCGGAGCTGCAGCGGGCGGTGCCGCGGCCGGCGTTGCCGCCGGTGCGGCTTGCGTCGCGGCCGCGGGCTTTGCGGCCGAGGTCTGCGACCATGCGGCGCCTGTCATCGCAACAGACATCGCGCTTGCCAAAATCAGTCCTGCCGCCACACGCATGGTGTTGTCCTCGAGATTGATCCCGTTGTTCCGCCGTGGCTTTTTGCCTCCGGCAAAACCGTCCTGCCCCAAACGATCCTAGCCTAGATGGTGGGCTATCGCCATGGCAACGCCTGTTTGGCATCCCGCCACAATTGTGCCCAACCGGATTGGGCCAGCTCGTCTCACGTCAATGCGTCTCACGTATCGGCGAGGGCTCTGGCAATGGCCGTCTTGATCCGTGTGTCGGCCGGCTCGACCGCGGACGGAAATACCTCGGCGATATAGCCGTCGCGGCCGATCAGGTATTTGTGGAAGTTCCAGCGCGGAACTTCCCGCGGGCGCGCCTCTGCCGCCCATTTGTAGAACGGGTGCGCCTTCGCGCCGACCACGACGGCCTTGGCCGCGATCGGGAAGGTCACGCCATATTGGTGGTGTGCGGTTTCCGTGATCTCGCTCGTGCCGCCGGGCTCCTGTCCGCCGAAATCATTGGAGGGCACGCCGATCACGGTGAGCCCGCGCGCGCGAAACTCGCCCCAGAGCTCCTGCAGGCCCGCATATTGCGGGGTGTAGCCGCAGAGCGAGGCCGTGTTCACGACCAGCAACGGCTTGCCGGTGAATGCGGCAAGGCGGATGTCGTCGCCTGACAGCGCCGGGAAGGAAAAGGCGTAGGCCGAGACCCGGCTCATGCCGGCATCGGCGAAGGCGCGCGTGATCGGCGCGGCGGCGCCTGCGAGCGCGGCGACGAGCATCGTTCTGCGATTCATCATGACGGCGTCCCCCGAAATGATCCGGGGCGCATGTTACCCCGCGGCTGCGACCCGCCTCGTCAACACCGCGTTATCGGGAGCGATGGGACGCTCTTGTTTTTGACGCGGGCCTGTACGGACGTCGCTCGAAAACGCCTTAGTACAGGCGGACGATGAAGTCGGTGCCTTCGCCGGTCTCACCCTGGTTGATGCCCTGGTCGGAGACGATGATCGACCCGCCGGTGGTCAGCATCTCGTTGATCTTCGCCATGGTGTCGGCGGGGACAGAAATGCGGTTGAGCGCTTCGGCCGGGCTGTCCGGCGTCACCACCGGCTTTGCGGCAACGGGGATCACGGCGGCGCCGCTCTTGCGGCGCGTCAGGCGGCTGTCGTCCTCGCGCGCCGCGGAGCGAGCGGTGACGGGCAGCGACACCACCGACCAATGCAGCGCATTGGAGTCGGCCTTGTCGATCTCGGCGGTGAAGACATGGGTGCCCAGCGGCCGGTCGCTTGCGGCGATCGTCACGGGCGCCTCGAACAACGGCGCGAAATTCTGCCGCACATAGATTTTGGAATCCTTGCGGCTGATGAAGACGGCGATCTGGCCGGCCCGCTTGGGTGCGTCCGGCTTTGCCGCGGGCGCGGGATCGGCGGGGCGCGTCTCGTCCTTCTTGGGATCGGGCGAGGCAACCTGCGTCGCCGCGTCGGGCTTTCTGGCGGAATCGGCGGCTTCGGTCTTCGCGGGCTCCGACTTTGGCGCGTCAGACTTTGGCGTGTCGCTCTTGGCCGTCTCGGCCTTGGCATCGGTCGGCGCGGAAGCCTTGGGCGCGTCCGCAGCTTCGCTGGACTTGGATTCGGCGGTCGCCGGCTTGGCCGCGTCCGATGCCTCGGCGATCTTTGTCTCGGACTTCGCAGGCGCGTCAACCTTGTCGGCCGTCGCGGCCGCTTCCTCGCGCGCTGGTGCGTTACCCGTGGTCACGTCCGACATCACGGTGTGGCCGACCGACGAGCGCAACTCCAGCACCGTGTCGGCGCTGGCGGTCCTGGTCTCGGCCGGCTTGCCTTCAGTGACCTTGGCGGCGGCACCCTTGTCGCTCTTGTCGCCGACATTGGTCTGCGGCTCGAGGCTTGCCGCGGGCTGCGGCGGCACGCGCACCGAAGCGAGCAGCGGGTGCTGGAAGCTGTGCGGCGTCATCTCGCCGGGCGAGACGATGACGCGCGCGCCCATCTTGGTCCAATTCCACATCTTCACCGCGAACGCCATGGGCATGCGGATGCAGCCGTGCGAGGCCGGATAGCCCGGCAGCACGCCGGCATGCATGGCAACGCCGGACCAGGTGATCCGCTGCATGTACGGCATCGGTGCGCCGCTGTAGATGTTGGAGTGGTGGAATTTGTGCTTCTGGATGACGCTGAACACACCCATCGGCGTCGAATGGCCCTTCATGCCGGTCGACACCGGTGATTCCGCGAACACGCCGTTGGTGTCGTAGACGGTGACCTTCTGCCGCTCGATCGAGACGACGATGACGAGGGGACCTTGCGGCTTGGTACCGGCTTCCTTCTCGGCGACGATCGCCTTCTTGCCCGCTGCACCGCGCTTTTGCGGCGGCTTCTGGCGCGGGAAGTCGGGATGCCGATCCTGCCGGGAGGCGTAGGACCCGTCGGAATAATCCGTCCAGTAATAGAATGCCGCGTCCGCCTGGCTTGCGGTACCGATCGCACCCGCCGCCGTCAGAAGGGCGACCTGCCAGAGCCGCGTCGGCTTGGCAGCAAAACCGGACCCGTTCACGCTATTCATCCTCGAATCCATAATCCAAATCAGACGTTAGTCTCGCAGAGGGGATACGCGTTCACCAGCAAGGCGGTTCTGCCATCAGCTACTTTTGTCCAAGACGTAGCAAAAAAGCCTCACGGAGCGGTAAACGGCGGCCTTGCTCGGCTCCCCGTCGTCTTCCTGACCGCCCCGGCGATACCTACATTACCAGGACTTGTTACCGGAGAACTTCATGTCATCTCGTTTCCCCGGTCTTTCAAGCATCCGCTTGAAAGGCCTTGCTTTATTCCTCCTGGCCGTGGCTCTGCCCACAATGTCTGCCCAAGCTGCCGACGAGCCTGATCTGATCTTTCGCCGCTCCACCGTGTTCAAATGGATGAGCCCGAACGACAAGCTTGCGACCTATGGCCTCGACGACCCCGAGGTCGAGGGCGTCGCCTGTCATTTCACGGTGCCGGAGAAGGGCGGGTTCAAGGGCTGGCTCGGCCTTGCCGAGGAGGTCTCGGACATCTCGCTCGCCTGCCGCCAGGTCGGTCCGATCAAGTTCAAGAACAAGATGGAGCAGGGCGACGACATGTTCCGCCAGCGCCGCTCGCTGTTCTTCAAGAAGATGCAGATCGTGCGCGGCTGCGACGCCAAGCGCAACGTGCTGGTCTACATGGTCTATTCGGACAAGCTGATCGAAGGCTCGCCAAAGAACTCGACCTCGACCGTGCCGGTCATGCCGTGGGGGCCGGCCGACGCCAACGTCCAGAAATGCGGCGAATTCTTCACTCAGTGACGACGGTGCGGCCGGCGCGCGGTTTCGCAAGATGCGAGCCGGTCAACCGTACGAACATTTGCGGCGCGGCCTCATAGCCGCGGCTCGATTGCAGCGCCATTTCGTTCCCCGAAGCGGCGTCGCTGCGAACCGGCGGTTGATCTCCGCGGTCTGTCCGCTGATCCGCCTCGCGCGGCGTTGCGCGATCTTGCGCCATCATGATGGCCATTCCTCACGTGCATGCGCCCGGTGATCCCAGGCGTCTCGGTTTCGATGGCTTGGGTCGCGGCCGAAGCGTTCCCGGTTCGACAGGATCCAGCCTTCGTTTGGCTTCTCTTCAGCAGAAAAACGTAAAACGCATGTGAAGCGTGCAAGGCGGACGCATGACGGCGCCTGTGCGCCGGCACCGTTGCGCGCCGGTCCGGCCTGCCGGGCAGTTTTGAGCTGCGGAGCGTCCTCTCTGAAATGATTGGCATTTTCCGAGAATTGTTTCGTCGTCTCGGCCCCGACGAAACAATTCGCAGGAAGATGAAACCATTTTCGGCTTTTGGCGCATCACGCGCGAAACCGCCCATGGTTATCAGCGTCACAACGACGACGGCGGATCGTCGGCTGCGGAATTGAGGGACAAGACCATGCGCGCGCTCAGCTTCATCCTTGCTTTCGGCTTCGTGCTGGCCGGTTCCTCGTTCGCGGGCCTGCCCGACGGCAATCTGCCGGGTGTCGGCACCTTCCAGTACAGCGGTACGCCGGTCATGACGCCGGCGCAGCAGCCGATCGTCGTCGCCGCGCGTTTCTGATCCCGCAAGAAATCAGCCGGCAAGCAGCATCATGTCGCTTCGTTTCAGCGCCGCAGCGTTCATCTGCCTTCTGACGATCAATTCCGTGCAGGCGCAGGTACGCGCGCCCTCCCGTCTGCCGGATCCACGCAGCGAATTCGTCCGTCAATGTGCGCCGCGCATGCTGGGGCGCTGGGAGCACCCGGAAGAGGTCTGCGGCTGCCTGCATGACCATGCCGCCGCCGTCGTCGAGGACCGCGATTTGCGCGAAGCGCTGCTGCGCGGCATCAGCGAGACTGGCGTGCCGACGATCGAGACCGATTGGGTGCCGACGTCAAAGCAGAGCGAGATCGGCCCGACCTTCACCAAGATCGCCAAGCCGACGCTTCAGTGCATGTTCGATCCGGCGAAGTAATCTCTCAGACCGTCATTTGGTTTTCGGCCCGTGGCGCGGCACGCACGAGGCCGTGCGCGAGACGCCCTTGTCGGTCATCTTCGCACCGCGCACTTCCTTGACCTGACCGGCGGGGCAGGTTCCGTCATCCACGAGCACGCGCTGGCCGAGCTTCAGGTCCACGATGTCCTGCTCGCGCCCGACAGTGGCTGCGCCCGCCGTCGAGGCAAACGCGATGGAGATCAGCAGCGAAAGGCAGGCCGCGCGGCGCAGTGACATCGTGAAGGCTCCCGGACTGGATGCCGCAATGTAGGGAGCGATCGGCGATTCTGATAGTAAAGCCTGGTCACGCTCGCCGGGCCGGCCTGCCTTTCGCGCGCAACGCGATCAGCGATTCCCGCGCGAGCCGTTCGGCGGAAGCCACGAGCCCGGGAACCTCATGCCCCGAAAATCCCAACACGAAGCCGGGCAGGGGGCGCGTCCGCGAATAGGTCTCGGCGAGCAGCCAGCCCTCCGCGCCCGCGGCCCGCTTGGCCTCGGCCGCGACCGACAGTTCGACCGATGGATCGAACCGGGCGACAAGATGCAGGCCTTGTGACGGCACCGGCACGGACAGCACGCCGTCGGATGCGGCTTCCAGCGTTTCCGCCAACGCATCGCGCGCCTCGCGATAGAGCCTTCGGACGCGCTTCAGGTTTGCCGCGAACGCGCCGGAATTGAGCATGTCGGCGACCGCGCCCTCCATCAACGTGCCGGGAAAGCGGTCGAGCGCGGCGCGCGCGGCGGTGACCTCGCCGATCAGCCGTTCGGGCAGGGCGCAATAGCCGATGCGCAGGCCCGGAAACAGGGTCTTGGCGAAGGTGCCCATGTAGATCACGCGCTGGAGATGATCGATGCCGGCGAGCGACATCAGCGGGGCACCGTCATAGCGGAACTCGCTGTCGTAATCGTCCTCCAGCACGAAAGCGCCGGATTGCCGCGCCCAGTCCAAGAGCTCCAGCCGCCGCGGCATCGACATCTGCACGCCCAGTGGAAACTGATGCGACGGCGTCACATAGGCCGCGCGCGCATGGGGCGCTGCAGTGCGGCCTTTGGCGACGCGCATGCCGTGCTCGTCGACGGGAACAGGCACGGCACGATAGCCACAATGCGCGATGGTTTTTCGTGCGGCGGGGTAACCCGGGTCCTCGCACCACACTTGATCGTTGGGCTTCAGGATCGCACTCAGCACGATGCGCAGCGCATGCAGCGTGCCTGACGTCAGCATGATCTGATCGGGATCGCAGCGCAGGCCGCGTGCCGACAGCAAATGATCGGCGATCGCCGCGCGTAGCTCGCGGCTGCCGCGCGGATCGCCATAGTGCAGGTGCTCGGAGCCGAACGCGCGCATGCGCCGGCCGACGAAGGCGCGAAAGCGCTGCACCGCGCGCTCGTCGATATGGGTGCAGCCGAGCGAGAACGCGCCTTGCCGGGGCGCCTCGACCACGACCTTCGCCTGCTTCGGCCCGGCAGTGCGCGCCGGAATCCGCGCCGCCACGAACGTTCCGGAGCCGACCGTTGCGTCGGCAAAGCCGTCGGCGATGAGGCGCTCATAGGCGGTGACGACGGCGTTGCGCCGAAAGCCCGTTTGCGTTGCCAGCGTTCGCGACGGCGGCAGCGGCTCGCCTGATTTGACGAGGCCGGAGACGATCATCTCGCACAGCGCCTGATAGAGGCGATGAGCCGAAGAGGCGCCAGCAGTGATGTGCGGGCCGGTGAGATCGAGCGGCAATTCGGCCTTGGCGGGCGAGGGCGATTTGGCCGGAGAATTGGTCGGAATTTTTCGCATGGAATTGGAACTATCGCAGACCAAATCCGTCGCTACAACTGCTCTGGAATTGTTCCAATCCCGACAGGAGCGGCCGTGAGCCAGACCGAGAGCCCAAATTCCTATCCGACCTCAGCGCGCAACCAGGTCAAGCGCCGTCACGACCGGGGCTTCTACGATCACGAGACGGTTCACCGCATCCTGGATTCCTCGATGCTGTGCCACGTCTCCTATGCGATCGACGGCCAGCCCTATTGCACGCCGACCTTCTTCTGGCGCGAGGGCACGCGGCTCTACTGGCACGGCTCGAGCGCCAGCCGCATGCTGCGCAACCAGACCAAGGGCGAGCGCGTCTGCCTGACGGTCGCTCATCTCGACAGCCTGGTGCTGGCGCGCTGCGGCTTCAATCATTCCGCCGACTATCGCGCGGTGATGGCGTTCGGCACCGCCTATCTCGTCACCGACCCCCAGGAGAAGGAGCGGGCGGTGATCGCCATGGTCGACCGCTTCTTTCCGGACCGCACCGCGAGCCTGCGGGCGAGCAGCACGCAGGAGATCAAGGCGACCTCCTTCATCGCCATGGAGATCGAGGAAGCCTCGGCGAAAATCCGTGCCAAGGGGGTGGCCGACGACGACGAGGACTATGCGTTGCCGATCTATGCCGAGCGCATTCCGGTGCGCACCGTCATCGGCGCGCCGGAACCCTGCGCGCGCCTGCTCGACGGCGTGCGCCGGCCTGCGACGCTTGATGGCTATTCGGAAGGCCGACTGCTCGAAGATGCATTGCGGGATGCTTATTTTGTGGAGTACCCGAACGGCTGAAATCGGCTAGCTTGCGCGCTCCCTGAGGAATGACATGCCTGGAGTTGCCTGATGAATGCCGAAACGCAGCAAAGGATTCTGGACGCCGTCGACGCCGGCTTCGAAGCCCAGCTTGCGACCACCCGCGATTTCGTCGCGATCCCCTCGACCCGCGGGGCGGAGGGGCCGTGCCAGGACATGATCGGCGACCTCCTGCGCGCGCGCGGCTACGAGGTCGACGATTGGCACATCAAGGTCGATGATCTCAAGGATCTGCGCGGCTTCGGGCCGATCGAGCACGACTTCTCGAAGGCGCGCAGCGTGGTCGGCACCTACCGTCCCGCGACCGAGGCCGGCAAATCGCTGATCCTCCAGGGCCATTGCGACGTGGTGCCGGCCGGTCCCCTGGAATTGTGGGAGACGCCGCCGTTCTCGCCTGTGATCAAGGACGGCAAGATGTTCGGCCGCGGGGCCTGCGACATGAAGTCGGGCACCATCGGGGCGCTCTATGCGCTGGATGCGATCAAGGCCGCGGGCCTCAAGCCGACGGCGCGGATTCACTTTCAGTCCGTAATCGAGGAGGAGAGCACCGGCGTCGGCGCGCTCTCGACGCTGCAGCGCGGCTATCGCGCGGATGCCTGCTTCATCCCGGAGCCGACCGGCGGCAAGATGGTGCGCTCGCAGGTCGGCGTGATCTGGTTCCGCCTGCGCGTGAAGGGGCATCCGACCCATGTCGCCTTCGCCGGCTCGGGCTCCAATGCGATCATGGCGGCTTATCATCTGATCCACGCACTGCAAAAGCTCGAGATCGAATGGAACGAGCGCGCCAAGGCCGATCGTCATTTCAAGACGCTGAACCATCCCATCAACTTCAACCCCGGCATCATCAAGGGCGGCGACTGGGCCTCCAGCGTGCCGGCCTGGTGCGACGTCGACTGCCGCATCGCCGTGTTGCCGGGCTGGTCGGTCGCCGATCACCAGAAGGAGATTGCGGCGTGCGTCGCGGCGGCCTCGCGCAACCATCGCTTCCTCGCCAACAATCCGCCCGAGATCGAATGGTCGGGTTTCCTGTCGGAAGGCTACGAGCTGACCAATGCGGCGGAGCCCGAGGCAGCGTTCGGCAGGGCCTTCAACAAGGTCTATGGCGGTATGCCGGAGGATCTCGTCTTCACCGCGCTCACCGATACCCGCTTCTACGGCCTGAACCACGGCATCCCGAGCCTCTGCTTCGGCGCCAGCGGCGGCGAGATGCACGGCTTCAACGAGTATGTCGACCTGGACTCGCTGAAGAAGAGCACCAAGGCGATGGCGCTGTTCATCGCGGAATGGTGCGGCGTGGAGAAGGCGTAAGGGGCGCCCGAGACACAGGTCTCGCAGGGTGGGCAAAGGCGCGCTTGCGCCGTGCCCACCAGTTGTCTCCGACATGACCAGATGCGTGGGCACGCTTCCGCCTTCGCTCTGCGAGCTGCGGCGGACAAGTCGCTTTCCCCACCCTACGGCTCCGTTTTCGAAGCGACGACCTCGTCTGCTCAGCACGAGGCGAAATATCTTGCCGCTTCGCTGCCCAATCCACCGGCTCCCTCAAATCCTTTAAGCTTAAAATAAAGACTAGGATGCCGGCCTCGCCGGTGGCAGACTGGCCCGTGGTCGCAGGGCCTTGAGTCCGCCGAGGAATGAACGATGCGCGATTGGGATGATGCTTACGCCAATTCGGCCCATATCCCGGGCTCGGACAAGATGCCGGCGATGTGGGCGGAGCGGGCGGCGGCCTACCGCGCCGGGCTGAAGGATCTTCGCGCCGACATCGCCTATGGCTCCGGTGAGCGGCAGCGGCTCGACTTGATCCTGCCTGACGGCGACAGCAAGGGGCTCGTCGTGTTCGTCCATGGCGGCTACTGGATGCGCTTCGACAAGTCGACCTGGACCGACCTGGCCGAAGGCGCCCGCCATCATGGCTGGACCGTAGCGCTGCCGAGTTACACGCTGACCCCGGCTGCGCGCATCTCCGACATCACAGCGGAGATCACGGCCGCCATCGCCAAGGCCGCCTCGCTCGTCTCCGGGCCGATCCGGCTCGCCGGACATTCCGCCGGCGGCCATCTCGTGACGCGCATGCTGTGCGACGACAGTCGCCTCGAGCCTGCCGTGTTCAACCGCATTGCCGGCACGCTCTCGATCAGCGGCCTGCACGATCTGCGTCCGCTGCTGAAGACGAAGATGAACGAGACGCTGCGCATGACGATGGAGGAGGCGACGCTTGAAAGCGCCGCCCAGCATCTGCCGCGCGGGCATTCGCCCGTGACCGCCTGGGTGGGCGGCAGCGAGCGGCCCGAATTCATCCGCCAGTCCGATCTGATGGCCAATGTCTGGACCGGTTTCGACGTGCCGACGAGTCTCGTCGTCGATCCCGGGCTCAACCATTTCACCGTGATCGACGGACTGAAGGATCCGTCCTCGCCGATCACAGCGCGCCTGATCGGATTCGACTGAGCAGGCTACGATCGATCGAAAGGGCCAGCCATGACGTCCAGCGATTACGATCCCTCGAGAGAAGGCGCCGAGACCGGTTTCGCCCGGCGCATGTCTTATGGCGATTATCTGGCGCTGGACGCGATCCTCGGCGCGCAGCATCCGCTGTCGGAAGCGCATGACGAGATGCTGTTCATCATCCAGCATCAGACCACGGAGCTGTGGATGCGGCTCGCCATCCACGAGCTCAGCGCCGCGCGCCGCGCCATCGCCAGAGACGAGGTGCAGCCCGCCATGAAGATGCTGGCGCGGATGTCGCGCATCTTCGAGCAGCTCAACAACGCATGGGACGTGCTGCGCACGATGACACCGAGCGAGTACACGCGCTTCCGCTCGCAGCTCGGCCAGTCCTCGGGCTTCCAGTCGCGCCAGTACCGGCTGATCGAATTTCTGCTCGGCAATCGCAACCATGCGATGCTCAAGCCCCACGCCCACGATGCGGAAACGACCAAGCTGCTCGAAGCCGAGCTAGCGACGCCCAGCCTCTACGACGAGGTGCTGAGGCTCGCCGACCGCAACGGGCTCAAGATGCCGGCGGCGGTATTGGCGCGCGACGTGCGCGAGACCCACGGCTTCAACGAGGGCGTGCTGCAGGCCTGGCGTATCGTCTACGAGGCGCCGGAGACGCACTGGATGCTCTACGAGCTCGCCGAGAAGCTGGTCGATTTCGAGGACTATTTCCGGCGCTGGCGGTTCAACCACGTGACGACGGTCGAGCGCGTCATCGGTTTCAAGCGCGGCACCGGCGGCACCGGCGGCGTCAGCTATCTCAAGCGCATGCTCGAGGTCGAGCTGTTTCCCGAGCTCTGGCGCGTGCGCACCATCCTGTAGAAATAGCCATGACGAGATATCGCGTCTACGACGACACCAAGGCCTTGTTCCATCTGCCTGACGGCGTGATCTATCTCGACGGCAATTCGCTCGGTGCGCTGCCGCTGGGCGTTGCCGAACGCGTCAATCGTGTCATCACCACCGAGTGGGGCAACGAGCTGATCCGCGCCTGGAACACCGCGGGCTGGTATGCCCAGCCGCGCCATGTCGGCGACCGTATCGCCCGGCTGATCGGCGCGGAAGCGGGCTCCGTGATGGTCGGCGACACGCTGTCGCTGAAGGTCTACCAGGCGCTGGCTGCTGCGCTCGACATGAACGCCTCGCGCAAGGTCGTGCTGTCGGACACCGGCAATTTCCCGACCGACCTCTACATGGCCGAAGGCCTGATCGAGACACTGGGGCGCGGCCATCAATTGCGCCTGGTGGCGCCGGAGGAGATCGAGGCCGCTCTGTCGGAGGAGATCGCTGTCCTCTACATCACCGAGGTCGACTATCGCACCGGCCGCCGCCACGACATGGCGAAGCTGACGGCGAAAGCGCATGCGCTGGGCATCGTCACGGTCTGGGATCTCGCCCATTCGGCCGGCGCGCTGCCGGTCGATCTCGCTGGCTGCGGCGCCGATTTCGCCGCAGGCTGCACTTACAAATACATCAACGCCGGCCCCGGCGCGCCGGCGTTCCTCTACGTCGCGCCGCGCCATGCCGATACTGCGCGCGCCGCGCTGTCGGGATGGATGGGCCACGCAAAACCGTTTGCGTTCGAGCTTGCCTATGCCGCCGCCGGCGGCGTCGAGCGCATGCGCGTCGGTACCCCGCCGGTGCTGGCCATGGCGGCGCTGGAGGCCTCGCTCGACATCTGGGACCGCGTCGATATCGCGGAGGTCCGCGCCCGCTCGCTGGCGCTCGGCGATCTCCTGATTGCGGAGGTCGAGCGCCGCTGCCCGTCCTTGAAGCTCGTCACCCCGCGCCCCCACGAGCGCCGCGGCTCGCAGGTCTCCTTCGCCTTCGAGGGCGGCTACGCTGCCATGCAGGCGCTGATCGCCCGCGGCGTCATCGGCGATTTCCGCGCGCCCGACATCATGCGGTTCGGGATTACGCCGCTGTATATCGGCGAAGCCGAGATCGTGCGGGCGGCGGAGATCATCGAGGAGGTGATTACCGGCGAGGTGTGGCGCCGGCCGGAATATCAGGTCGTGAATGCCGTGACGTGAATGGGGGAGGTGCCCGCCCAGCCGTCATTGCGAGGAGCTCTTGCGACGAAGCAATCCAGGATCCTTCCGCGGTGGCACTCTGGATTGCTTCGCTTCGCTCGCAATGACGATGGATGGATCAGGAGTGCGTCTCCCACAACCCCGTCACGATCGCATCGAGCCCGTCGGTCAGCGCCGCCGGTCCCGGCTGCAATATGATCGGTGACTTGATCTCGACGATGCGGTCGTTGTGCACGGCTGGAATCTCGCTCCAGCCGTCACGCTGCTTGATGCGGGCAGGCACGACCTTCTTGCCGCACCAGGATGCGAGGATCACGTCCGGTGCGGCCTCGCGCACCGCCTCCGCCGAGATGATGCGGTCCTTCGCCGCCTGCCGATGTCGGAGGTCAGGAAACGCATCCTTTCCACCGGCGATCTCGATCAACTCTGACACCCAACCGATACCCGAGATCAGCGGATCGTCCCATTCCTCGAAATAGACCTTTGGCCGGGGCGAGGGGCGGGGCGTGGCGGCAATCGCGGCAAGACGCTGCTCGAAACCTCGCGCGAGTTCATTGGCACGCTCGGCCGCGCCGACCAACGCGCCCAGCGTCCGGATCATCGCCAGGATGCCCGCGACGTCGCGCTGGTTGAAGACGTGGACGTCGACGCCGGCGCGCACGAGGTCGGCAACGATGCCGGCCTGGAGATCGGAGAAGGCCAGCACCAAATCCGGTTCCAGCGCCAGGATCTTCGGGATGTCCGCGGAGACGAAGGCAGACACCCGCGGCTTCTCCCGCCGCACCTGCGGCGGGCGGACGGCGTAGCCGGAGACGCCGACGATGCGGTCCTGCTCGCCGAGCAGATAGAGCGTCTCGACCGTTTCCTCGGTCAGGCAGACGATGCGGCGGGGCGGGAAGTGGCGCATGGCGAGACCATATGCGCTCATGCGCCGGACAATGTCACGGCGAGCATGACCTCGGACGTCATTGCTTTGCCGCGCGAAGCCATTCACGTTGAGACAACAATGAATTGGGAGGAAATCCGATGACGCCGCTCGAGAAACTTAAAGCGATGAAGATGCCGTTCGCCGAGCTCAAGGGCGTTGAATTCGTCGAGGCCGGGAAGGACCGCGTGGTGGCGCGGATGATGGTCCGGCCGGACCTCTGCACCCTTCACCACACCATCCATGGCGGGGCGGTGATGGCGCTGGCCGATTCCGTCGGCGCGGCGGCGACCGTGATCAACCTGCCGGAGGACGCCAAGGGCACGACCACGCTCGAGAGCAAGACCAACTTCATTGGCGGCGCCAGGGAGGGAAGCACCGTGATCGCCACCGCCACCCCGGTCCACCGGGGCCGGCGGACCCAGGTCTGGACCACAAGGCTGGAGACCGAGGACGGCAAGCTGGTCGCCTTGGTGACCCAGACGCAGTTGGTCCTGTAAGACTACGGGGCCTTGATTTTGTTAACGAATTAGTCGCTTCCGGTGCCGCTAAGTTGGGCAGGTTCCCGTCTTGAAAATCTTGCTGCGATGCACAATATAGGGGGTCTAGGGATTCGAACGCCTCCTCGAGGGACACCAAGAGGAGTTTTGACGTGGTACTTGAAGACACCGTTCGTGCGCCGTCCGTTCAGGGCTATGTGCGGACCCTGAGCCAGCAGGAAGAGTTGCCGCTTCTGCGCGATCACCTGCTCAGGCTCGATGCCGAAAGCCGGCACGACCGTTTCAACGGCTTTCTCGACGACAGCTTCATCGAGCGCTACGCCGCGCGCTGCGCCGAGGACGGCACCGTGATCGTCGCCTATATCGTCGACGGCATGGTCCGCGGTGCGGCCGAGCTGCATCCGCCGGAGGGCGATTCGCTGCCCGAGGTCGCCTTCAGCGTGGAGGCCTCCGCGCGCCGCCAGAACGTCGGCACCGTGCTGTTCAGCCGGCTGATCGCGGAAGCGCGCTGGAAGGGCTACAAGCGCCTGCGCATCACCACCGGCGCCGAGAACCACGCGATGCGGGCGCTCGCCAGGAAATTCGGCGCGAACCTGCAGTTCCGCCATGGGGAATCGACCGGCACGATCGATCTGGTCAAGACCACCGAAGACGAGCTCGCCGATCTCGCGGCCTCGCCCTTCAAGGCCGGGCGCGCTCTGCTCAGCTTCAACTCGACCTGCTGGAAGATCATCTCCAGCATGTACGGCAATCGCGCCGCCTGAATTCAGAAGCGGATGCTGGAATCAAAAAGTGGACCGGCAAAACCGGTCCGCTTTTGCATTGGGATCGCGAAATAAACGCTCAGGTGCCGGTGCGCGTCGCGGTGCTGAAGCGGCGGACGACGCGGCGCTCCACCACCACCGAGCGCTGGGCGCCCTGTTCGCCGGCGATCACGCGCGTCGCGGTGATGCGGCTGTTGGTGCGGGCCTGCTTCTTGACCTCGGCCTGGACGACATCGAGCGGCATGCCCATCAGCGCTGCGGCGATCTCGGCCTGCTGCTCCTGGTCGTCGGTGATACCGACGGCGGCGAAAATCGCCTCGTCCAGGGTGGGCGGATCGTGACGCACGCGCCGCGTGCCATATTTGGTATTCCAGTCTGCGCTCATAACGGCCTCGTTTCGATGCCGGGATACCTAGTGCTGGAGATGTTGCATTGCAATATGAAATCAATGTGGCATCACAGCTATGCACCGGTCGGGTGTCAGGGCGGTGACGCCGCACCCGCAGCGATCGCGACGCTTGGCTGCGGCCAGCGCTTCAGGGCGGCACGTCCGGCCTCGGTCAGCCCGTAGATTCCCCGCTCGGCGCGCTCGAACCAGCCATACACATTGTTAAGCAAGATCTTGCCGGCATCGGGACAGCGCTCTCGCAGATCGCGGACGCGCTGCGGACCCTCGGCGAGCGCCGCGGCGCAGGCGAGCGCCTGTTGCCGGTAGGCCGTCATGATCGGTGCCCGGGTGCTGCCGCCGAGCGCCGGATCGCCCTGGCGGCGCTGATGTTCGGCAACGAGGCGCGAGCGAATCTTCGGTTCGCGGCGCGGCGCCGCCGTCGGCGGTTTCACCAGCACCTCGACCTGGCCGCGGTCGGTCACCCCAAGCATGCCGAAGCCGAGCCGCCGGCAGAGATTGCGGTAGCGCGCGTCGCTCTCGCGTCCCTTGCCGCGCACGGACATTTTCGCGGCGATCCAGACCTCGTCGCCGGCCGGCGCGCGGTCGACCGCCTGAAGGATCAGCTCGAGATTGAAGGCGAGCTTGAGCTCGCCGATCACCACGACGGGCGGATCGCCGGCGCTGAGCCCAACGAGATCGCAGCCGCCGATCTCGCCTTTCACGGTGAAGCCGAGCTCTTCAAGGAAGCGTTTGACGGGGAGATAAAGCGCGGTTTCCACGGGTGGTCCGATCGGAGAATCAGTTGCGGGCAGTCTAGCCCGGATCGGACTTGAGGCTCCCCCGGCATTTGCTCGGGAACCGATGGTGCGGTTATCCTGCGCCCGGGACAGTCGGGCGCTTGACGACCATGACGATCAGGAACGGGCTCTATCACATCCGCATCCAGATGCTGGATGGTGTGCAGGGAGGCAATCAGGGCGTCATGGTGCTGCGCGACGGCACCATGCGAGGCGGCGATTCATTTTTCTTCGCCTATGGCAGCTACGTTGCGGCCGACGGCAAGTGGAAGGGCGAGCTGACCAACGAGGAGCACTCGCCCACGTTCGATGAGCGCCCGGTGTGGGGCCGCAAGGTCGTGACCATCGGTTTCAGCGGCACCTATACCGACGACACGGCCTATGGCGAAGGCATCGCGCTCGCCGGCAAGCAGAGCATCCGCTTCAAGGGCGATCTGCGGCTGCTGGTGCCGGATTGATCACACCCGTCCGCCGACCGGGATCAGCGCGCCCGTGATGCCGCTTGCGGCGTCGCTGACAAGGAACAGGATGACCTCGGCGAGCTCCTGCGGCGACACCCATTTGGAGAAATCCGCTTTCGGCATGTCGGTGCGGTTGGCCTTGGTGTCGATGATCGACGGCAGTACGGCGTTGACCGTGACCTTGCCCTTCCACTCGCTCGCCAATGCCTCGGTGAGGCGGTGCACGCCGGCCTTCGACGCGGCATAGGGGCCCATGCCGGAGCCGGCCTGAAGCGCACCCATGGCGCCGATATTGACGATGCGGCCGGCCTTGGAGGCGGCCAGATGCGGCAGCGCCGCGTGCGACGTGTTGAGCGCCGTCAGCACATTGAGCGCATGCATGCGTTGCCACGTCGTGATGTCGCCGTCGCCGACCGTCTCGAAGGCGAAGCCGCCGGCAATGTTGATCAATGCGTCGAGCCGGCCGAAATGCTTTGCGGCCGCATCGACGGCGTTCTTCGCCTGCACGGCGTCGGACAGGTCGACCCCGCCGATCTCGATGCGCGCGGGCGTCGCCAGCGATTGCGAGGGCGCGTGATCGATGCCGGCGATACGCGCGCCGCGTGCCTGGGCGGTCTCGGCGACCACCTTGCCAAGCGCGCCGAGCGCACCGGTCACGACAATGACTTTTCCCTGCACGGCGCTCTCCGTCGTTTGAAACTTCACCGACTATTGCGCGGTGTGAATTGCGCTTGCAATGGCGGCAACTCCAGGACTGGGCTATAAATGCAACTTTAGATCGTCGAGGAGGTCATTTCATGCCCGACAATTTGCCAACCATCGAATTTCCCGCTGCGATCGTCGACCTCAAATACCCGCTGATGCGGCTTCGGCAGGCGTTGGACGGCAAGGGACCCGTGCGCATCGTGGCCATGGGCTCGTCGTCAACGGCGGGACGGGCCGATGTCGTCCCGTATCCGTATCGGCTGGAGATGTATTTGCGGCAGCATTTCAAGGACGTGGTGCCGCGGCCGGACATCCGGATCGACGTGCTGAACCGGGGCAAGGGCGGCGAAGAGGCAAACGAAGAGCTCGGACGCTTCGAGGCCGATATTTTTCGTGATGATCCGGCATTGGTGATCTGGCAGGTCGGAACGAATGCGGTCTTTCATAACGAGAAGTACGACGTGGATGTCGTTGCCGGGAACATCAGGAAGGGCCTGGCGCAACTGCGCGCGCGCGGTTTCGAGGTTCTGGTGATCGACCCGCAATATGTGCCGAAGATGCTTTGGGACGACCGCGCTGAGCTCGCCGACAAGATGGTCCGGCTGATCCGCGAAGCCGCCAAGGAGGCCGAAGTGAATCTGTTTCAGCGCTGGTCGCTGATGCGGCATTGGCACGTGCAGAACAATGTCTCGCTCGAACAATTGATCGACACTGGTGATCCCGACAAGCTGCACCAGAACGACTGGAGCACCCAGCAAGTTTCCCTGGCGCTCAAGAACACCATCATCAAGGCCCTCGGGCCGATGGCCTGAAGCCACCGGTAGGGATCACGCCTGCAGGTAACGCTCCTTCAGCGCGGTCCGCTCTGCGGTGCCGAGCTTGAGCCCGTCGCGCAGATAGGCTTCGAGATCGCCATACTCCTTGCCGACGGCCTCGAATGCGGCCGCAAGATACGACGCCTCGACATTGCCGATGGCGTTGCGGACGTCCTCGGGCAGGTCGGTGGCCGCCGTCGCGTCGCGCTTGTAGTGCCGGTTGGTCAGCAGATAGTCCTCGGCAATGACGTCATCGGGCACGCCGAGTGCATGCAGGATCAGCGCGCTGGCAAAGCCGGTGCGGTCCTTGCCGGCGGTGCAGTGGATCACGAGCGGCGCGCGGTCCTCCAGCAGATGGCCGAACAGCGTGCGGAAGCTGTGCGTGTTGTGGCGAACATAGTTGCGATAGGACTCGCGCATGAGCTCGAGCGCGACCGATGCAGTCAGCGTCCCCCCGGCGAGTTCGGCGCGCAGCGCAGCGACCACCGTCGGCTCGATCGGCAGCGAGTGTACCGCGATTTCGTTCACGACGCAGACGCCGGCCGTGCGCTCCTCGACGCCGCGGAAATCGAACGCGCTGCGCACGCCGAGCGCGCGGACGATCTCGACGTCGGCTGCGGTGAGCTGGCCGAGATGGTTGGAGCGGAAGATGTGCCGCCAGCGCGTGATGCGGCCGTCAGTCGTGGCGTAGCCGCCGAGGTCGCGGAAATTGCTGGCGCCCTGCAGGGCGAGATGACGGGCAGGGGAGTCTTTCAGGGAAGAGTCTTGCATGGGCTCAGCTTGGGTTATGGTTCCACCGGACGCACGTCTGGCGTCCTTGATGTTTATTACAGGGGGCGATCATGGGCCGGCACAAGGCCATTGTTTTGGCGACCATCATGCTGACGAGCGGAATTTCCGGTGCGCGGCAGGCCGATGCGCAGACCTTCAAAACCTACCGCTGTGCCGATGGTACGCAGTTCATCGTGGGGTTTTATGACGACGACAAGCGCGCGTTCCTCCAGATCGACGGCGAGCCTGTCACGCTCGCCAAGCGGCTGGCGATTTCGGGGACGCGCTATTCGGGGGCGGGTGTCACGCTGAGGATTCCCAAGACCGGGCCCACCACGGTGAAGCACCTGAAGCGGCCGGCAACGACCTGCGCGGTGGTCGAAAAGCCCGCGATCTAGCCGGCAGTCCCGCTGGAATCAAAAAGGGCCGAAACTCCGTTGTTTCGACCCTTTTTCAAACTGCCGCCGACCGCGTGCGAGGGCGGGGCGGTACCAAACCAGCAACTGGCATCAGCGTTCCCATTTGGGCTTGGCTTCGTCGACCGCGTCCTGGTGGTACCAGCTGTCGCTGCAGATCGAGACGTTCGCGGGAAGCGAAAGCTGATCGGCGGGAAGGCGGGTCTCGCCATAGCGGCGTCCGGCGAGAGCCGCGCGGCCCCCGACAGGGAATTGGTAGATCTTTGCAGATCCGTGACTCAGACCATTGTTCATCATTGCGATTCTCCTTGGTCGAAGCGCCTTGGCCTCCATGGTGCGCCCGACTCGTTCGATTGTGGTTACTGGAATCCCCATATCGGCCGCGGCTCCCGGAATGGAAAGTGCTGAAAAGGAAATCAGTTTCCGCCCAATTTTTGAGCAAGCGACTGGCTGCACCCCCCAAGGCACCGTATGAGTGGCTAACGCGTGGGCCATTCCAAAGGTTGCTAGGCAGGGGCTGGATGCTTTGCGAAAATTGCCCGACGTTGATGCCCGTTTCATCGACAACTTCCGGCACCCGTTGGCCTGCTCCAGAATCAGGCGTTTTCCGCGGGATTTTTGCGGTGCAGCTTCACGCGAAGGTGCGCGGCTATGACGCAGGCCGCTGGGGACAATCGGCCGTGAACCCGGCCGGGTCGGCCGCGGTGGAAAACCTCCCGGACTGCGTCCTTTTGGCACGCAAAATGCTTGTAGAGCGCTGGCCGATGATGGCCGGGTACAAACGTGCGGGGCTCTCAACCCCACCTTTCGCATCATCTACAGAGAGGCTCAATGACCAAGTATAAGCTCGAGTACATCTGGCTCGACGGATATACGCCGACTCCGAACTTGCGCGGCAAAACTCAGATCAAGGAATTCGCGTCGTTCCCGACGCTCGAGCAGCTTCCGCTCTGGGGCTTCGATGGCTCCTCCACCCAGCAGGCCGAAGGCCACAGCTCCGATTGCGTGCTGAAGCCCGTCGCCGTGTTCCCGGACGGTGCGCGCACCAACGGCGTCCTGGTGATGTGCGAAGTCATGATGCCCGACGGCAAGACCCCGCACGCCTCCAACAAGCGCGCCACCATCCTCGACGATTCCGGCGCCTGGTTCGGCTTCGAGCAGGAGTACTTCTTCTACAAGAACGGCCGTCCGCTCGGCTTTCCCGAGTCCGGCTATCCGGCCCCGCAGGGTCCGTACTACACCGGCGTCGGCTATTCGAACGTCGGCGACGTCGCCCGCAAGATCGTCGAAGAGCATCTCGACCTCTGCCTCGCGGCCGGCATCAACCACGAAGGCATCAACGCGGAAGTCGCGAAGGGCCAGTGGGAATTCCAGATCTTCGGCAAGGGCTCCAAGAAGGCCGCTGACGAAATGTGGATGGCTCGCTACCTGATGCTGCGCCTCACCGAGAAGTACGGCATCGACATCGAGTTCCACTGCAAGCCGCTGGGCGACACCGACTGGAACGGCTCGGGCATGCACGCCAACTTCTCCACCGAGTACATGCGTACGGTCGGCGGCAAGGAGTACTTCGAGGCGCTGATGGCGGCCTTCGACAAGAACCTGATGGACCACATCGCCGTCTACGGCCCGGACAACGACAAGCGTCTGACCGGCAAGCACGAGACCGCGCCGTGGAACAAGTTCAGCTACGGCGTTGCCGATCGCGGCGCCTCGATCCGCGTTCCGCACTCCTTCGTCAACAACGGCTACAAGGGCTATCTGGAAGACCGCCGTCCGAACTCGCAAGGCGACCCATACCAGATCGCTTCGCAGATCCTGAAGACGATCGCGTCGGTCCCGGCTGACAAGAAGGCCGCGGCCTAACATCCTCCCGGCCCGGGCTGGGGCTGGCCCGGGTTGGATCTCAATCCGCCGGAGCGACAACGCTCCGGCGGATTTTTTGCGTTCTGATGACAGCCGTTGTTGTGGGTCTGCCGGCCATGCCGGCCTGAAGCCTGTCCATTGCTGCCCAAAGCGGGATAGAGTGCCGCCAGGATACGCGCGGGGCCGGGGACGGCTGGTGTTCGAAGGCTTCTACAAGACGAGATTTCAGCTCGGCGACGCGGTCGGCCGGAGCGTGATGCATGTTGGCAACGGCAAGCTGCTTGGCGGCAATTCGGCCTTCGCCCATATCGGCACCTATGAGCGAACCGAAGCCGGCGTCGACATCATCATTAAGACCGTTCGCCACAACCCGGACCCGAACTACCGCGCCATGGCCGGCACCGACGATGCGACCCTGATCGCAAAGGGCTGGGCCGACGGCGATCTCTATCGCTTGAAGGGCGAGTTGAAGGAGCTGCCGGGCGTGCCGTTCCAGTCGCTGATGACGCCGATCACCGAAGACGAGGTGCCGATCGCCGGCAGCGTCGGCGCAGATGGCATTGCCGACGGCCTCTACTCGATCCACCTGCGTATGCTCGATGGCGTCGACGGCGGCCTCACCGGCGTGATGCTGCTCAACCAGGGCCGCATCCTCGGCGGCGATGCGGCGTTCTACTATCTCGGCAGCTATACCGCCGCGAAGGGCCGCTGGAAGGGCCAGATCCTCAACCAGGAGCACACGCCGGCCAAGGACGATCCGATCTTCGGCGGCCACGAGGTCGGCATCGGCTTCTCCGGCTCCTACGATGCGGAGGAGGCGGTGCTGGAGGCGACGGCGCTGGCCGGCAAGCGATCCTTGCGCCTCACCGCCGCGCTCAAGCTGATGCATCGCGCCTGATCGTCATCCGGGAATCCACATGACCAACACCATTCGCATGCTCTCGACGCTCGGCCTGATGGGCGCGATGCGGAGCCTGTCCTCCGCGTTCGAGGCCGCCAGCGGCATTCGTGTCGATGCGGACTACGCGCCGACGCTGGCGCTGCTCAAGCGCCTGCGCGCGGAGGAGGCCGCCGATCTCGTCATCCTCACCCGCGAGGGGTTGGATGAGATGATCGCCGAGGGCCGCGTGATCGCGGACGGCGCGGCGGACCTCGCACGCTCCTATGTCGGCATTGCCGTGCTTGCGGGGCGGGCGCATCCCGACATCGCCACGGAAGCCGGGTTGCGCCGGACGCTGCTGGCGGCGCGGTCCGTCGCCTATTCGCGGCTCGGTGCGAGCGGCGTGTACTTCGCCCAGCTGATCGTGCGGATGGGGCTCGCGGCCGAGATCAACGCCAAGGCCACCATCGTCGAGCAGGGATTTACGGCTGAGCGGCTCGTCAGCGGCGAGGCCGACCTCGCCGTGCAGCAGATCAGCGAGCTGAAGCAGGTCGGCGGCATCGAGGTAATCGGCCCGGTCCCGCATGAGCTGCAGACGCCGGCGGTGTTCTCCGCCGGGCGCATGGCGAATGCGAAACATGCCGACGCGGCCGATCGGCTGCTGCGCTTCCTCGCGTCTCCGGAAGTCGTGCCCGCGCTGCGCCAGTCGGGACTTGAGCCTTGAATTTGCCGGAGCGGGGACGCAACGTGGCGGCCATGCGGATTTATCTCCTTGCCATCATCTTCGCGCTCGCCGCGCCCCTCTCGGCGCATGCACAATCGGCCGACCTCGTCCTGTGCGACCGGGTTGCCGCCGATCCCAGCGATCCCGACAAGCCGGCCGACGTGAAGGGCGTTGCGGAGGTCGCGGCGTCCGACGTCGCGACCGCCATCAAGTTCTGCAAGCAGGCAGCATCATCCTCGCGCCGTGCGATGTTCGAGCTCGGACGCGCCTATGCGGCGAACCGGCAGACGGCGGAGGCGATCGCGGCCTGGCGCAAGGCGGCCGACAAGGGATCGAGCGCGGCGATGGTCGAGCTCGGCGTGCTTTACGGCACCGGCGCCGGCGTTGCCAAGGACGAAGCGCAGGCGCGCAAGCTGTTCGAGAAGGCGGCGCAGTCAGGCAATCCCCGCGGCGTCAGCAACCTCGCTGCGCTCGGCGGCGCAGGCGGCGCGGCACCGGCCGATCCCGCGCAGGCCCGTGCGCTGCTCGGCAAGGCTGCCGAGACCAACGCAGAGGCGCAATATCAACTCGGCATGATGCTGTCCGAAGGCACGGGCGGCGCCAAGGACGACGTCGCGGCGCGCGCGCTGTTCGAGAAGGCGGCGGCGCAGAACCATCCCGCTGCGCTGGAGCGGATGGGCGCCTTCGCGCAGGACGGCCGCGGCGGGCCCAAGGACAAGGACGCGGCCAAGGCCTATTACGAGCGCGCCGCTGCGCTCGGCGACGAGGACGCCAAGAAAGCGCTGGAGCGGCTTCGCTGCCCCTATGCGATCAAGGACAAGCAGGGCAAGCTCGTCACCACGCTGTGCTTCTGATCCGCCTCTCGCTTCGACGGAGGTGGGCGCACGCGCGAGCTGTCTCGGCTCACTTCATGTAGTAGGCGAGATTGTTGCGGGCGTCGCGATAGGTGGTCTCGAGGAAGTCCGGATACTCCGCGGCAGCCTGTGCGACGGCGCGCACGACGCAGGCCCAGAAATCGCCGTCCCATTTGAAATGCGCCTCCGTCGCGCTCTCGAACTTGACGGCGGTGATGATGGCTTTGCGGATCGCATCGTCGTCGGCGCGGGGGTGGGCGCGCTTGAGATACCCGAACATCGGCCCCTCATGGGCATGGTCGCGGTCGTAGCGGTATTTCTCCCCCATCTGCTGCGGCGTGAGGGTGCGATTGATGCGGACCTCCTCGGCGGTCGGACGCCCCTCGATCGAATCCAATCGGTAGCGCCAGCGCCAGAGTTCGAAGGCGGCATCGAGCAGCGGCTGCTTCGCTGCGCTCGCGACGAATTCCGCGATCTGCTCTTCGGGGGATGGCTCAGCCTGGTTCAATGTCTGGTTCATGCCCCTTGGTCGCGCGCCTGCGGCCGATGGTTCGAAGCCGCCATAGCGAGGAACCAGCGCCGGCAGCGGCCGTTGAACCCCCGACAAGCGGGAGACGCGATCATGATCCGCAAGCTGGCATCCGGCGAGTACCGCCTTTACTCACGCAAGGTGAACCCGAAGACCGGCAAGCGCCGCAACCTAGGCACCTTCAGGAGCCGCGCGGCGGCCGAGAAGCACGAGCGCGAGGTGCAGTATTTCAAGCGGCACTGAAGCGCCCGGACGGCCCGCCAAAACAAAATGTCGAAAACAACCCCATGCACAGTAGCCGGGGCCCTGACATCACAGCGGAATTCCGCTCTGCTGATTTTACGAAGCCAGTTTGACCCGTCGGGCAAAACAGGGGCATAATGGCAAGGTGGCAGAGCGCGGTCCCGGGGAGCCTTGAAGCCGGCCCTGAAGGGGCCCTGCGCGGAAAAGCCGGGTGGAATCGCTGCGGCAGCAGTGCTAGGTACCGGCGATTCTTTTTGGATTTACGGGCTCATTGCATTGCTGGACGGACTCTACAAGGTTGAATACGGCGTCAACGATGCGTTCGGCCGCAGCATCATGTGCCTGCACGACGGCAAGATGCTGGGCGGCAATTCGGGCTTTGCGCATCTTGGTACCTATTCCGAACAGGACGGCGAGATCGTCGCCGAGGTCATCACCGAGCGGCACAACCTCGACCCCAACTACAAGCCGCTGATGGGGGCCGACGTCGCCAAGATAGGGGCGCGCGGCCGGCTGCACGGCAACGAGATCCGTCTTCAGGGCGGCGCGAACACGATGCCGGGCGCGCCTTTCTGGGCCAACATGACGCGGCTCGACGACGGGGCGCTGCCGCCGCGCGGCGCGATCGGGCAGGGCGGTATCGCCAACGGGCTCTACGGGATGAGCCTGCGGGCGCTCGACGGGGTCGACGCCGGGCTGTCCGGCGTGATGCTGCTGATCGACGGCCGCATCCTCGGCGGCGATGCGTTCTTCTACTATCTCGGCTCCTATTCCTCGGCCGACGGCCGCTGGAAGGGCGAGATGCTGAACCAGGAGCACACGCCGGCGAAGGGCGAGAACCCCGTGTTCGGTGGCTTCGAGGTCGGGATCGGCTTCTCCGGGACCTGCACGGAAGACAGCGGCGAGCTCGAAGGGATCGCGCTCGCCGGCAAGCGCAGCCTGCGCCTCGCGGCGTCGCTCAAGCTGATGCGGCGGGCTTAGGGCGCACATTTCCCGGCATCAGTGTCCGCTGCGTGAGCTGAAGCAGGCCTCATGCCTCAGGTGACCCAAAGCGGCATGATAGGATGGAGAGTGCAATTGTTCAGGGCATGCCGGCTGCATCGGCCATTACGCGCTCAGCATGCAGCCCTCTGATCTGCGACAGATGACCAACGCATGTCGGGAAGCTTTCGCTGCCAGGCGGCATGTTGAGTTTTTCGCAGAATAGCCTGTCCTCCCGTTGAATTTGCTCGGTCCTGAGGCGTTGCCCCGTGCTGTATACTCCTGGGCCGATGGCTGCTGCATAGACGGCGCCCGCGCTCACCGTCAGCGCAAGCACAATGGCGGGAATTCGAGAAGAGAATGATTTCGATCTCATTTTCTCTGGTCTCCCAAGCATTGCATCGCGCTCAAACCTAGGCCTTTACACCTCGGGAATAATCAGCGATGACGGCGGAACACTCATGAATTGAGTTCACCTATGGTCAACGCTGCCAATGAGATGGGTGTATTTGAACGAGTGATTGAGCGCGGCAGCTTTGCTGCCGCAGCCCAGGATGTTGGTCTTTCCCCCTCGGCGGTCTCGAAACTCATCACGCGATTGGAGCAGCGTCTTGGCGTTCGGTTGATCAACCGCACCACGCGGCAGCTGGCGCTGACCGCCGAGGGCAGAACATATCTAAAGCGCTCGCGGGAGATCCTTGCGGCGATCGAAGCGGCGGAATCGGAGATCGCTTCAGCGCGCGTATCGCCGCGCGGTCATTTGCGTGTACACGCACCGCCAGTGATGATCGGCGATCATTTTGGCCCGGCGCTCACGGAGTTTCTGGATCGCTATCCGCGCATGACGATTGATTTTCTGGTGACGAGCCGACCGATCGATCTTGTCGCCGAGAATGTCGACGTTGCGATGCGGACGGGAAAACTATCCGACTCATCGTTGATCGCGTGCAAGATCATCGATCTCACGCAGATCATTTGCGCGAGTCCGGAATACCTGGCGCGCCATGGTCGCCCACTCATACCTGCAGATCTCGCGCGCCATCGATGTTTGATCTTGAACGGCATCCCTGAACCGACAACCTGGACGTTTCATGGGGAGAACGGCCGGATTGCCGTGGAAGTCAGCGGTGCCGTCAGCGCCGACAGTTCTGACGTTCTTTTGAGGTTGGCGATGGAAGGTGTCGGGATCGTTCGGTTGGGTGAACTGGCGGTTGCGAAGGCGCTCCAGAATGGATGGTTAGAGCCGCTTCTATTGGACGTGCAAGTGAGCGAAGGTTATCCGCTGTGGGCTCTCTTGCCGCCAAGCCGCCAACGATCACTCAAGGTAAAGGTGTTTCTCGAATTTCTGGCTGAACGGCTCAGTTCAGCCCCGTGGCGAACGAACGGGCGCGTACGATCCCTATGACCCGCTAACCGCCGCTCGTTCGCCGACTTCTCGTCATCATCGGCAACAGCGTCTTGTCTTGCCCGCGCCCGCTTGACTGGTTTTGGTCATCCTTCCTTCCGTGTTTTCGAGGAAGGATGTGTCCGGTGGCAGCCAGGGAAAATTTCCAAAAGCCATCCCCTCTTGTAGCGAGCAGCACTGAGGGGAAATTTGAGGCTCAAGACGGATATACCTTGGTCAATCCCGACGATCCCGATGATCTCAGCGTGGAAAAGGCCGGCCGCACCCACGATTAAAAGCACAGCACGTAGGATGGGTTGAGCCCATCCTATTCGGTCAGGTCATCCGGATCGAGCGCCTCTTGGATCGGCGTCCCGGTTCGCGACGACGTAGTCGATCTCGCCGCGCGAGATGCCGATGTCGTGGAGCGCCATGTCGCTCAGGTCGGACAGCCTGGCTTGCAGCCGTCGGCGTTCGTGCCTTTCGCGAAGGGCGGCGCGGCAATTGGTGAGCAGGTCCAGCCCAAATCGAACCAGGCCAAGTCGAACCAGGCCAAGTCGCACCGGCGCGAGGGTCTGTCGCGACGTGGACATATCGAAGGTTGTAGCCATCTGAAATCTCCCCGGTATCTGCCTCGACAAGGCAAGGATGCCAGCGCGCTCCGGGATGCGCTTGACATCCGGCTTACATTTTCCTTACCGGCGGCATATTCTTTCGGTTCCCGACTGTGCCGGAGCGTGTGAAGCGACCCGTGAGGTGACGAGGGAGCGGTAGCGTGCGCTATTTGTTCGAGGACTACGATCTCGACACCGACCGATGCGAGCTCCGCCGGGGGTCCCATATCGTCCCGACCGCACCGCAGGTTTTCGACCTGCTCGGCTACCTGATCCGCCAAAGGGATCGCGTCGTCAGCAAGGACGACCTCGTCAACGCCATCTGGAACGGACGCATCGTGTCCGACGTCGCTCTGACGACCCGCCTCAACGCGGCCCGAAGCGCGATCGGCGATTCCGGTGAGGAGCAGCGCCTGATCAAGACGCTGCCGCGAAAGGGCTTTCGTTTCGTCGGCGTGGTCCGCGAGGAAGACAGGCCACCTGCCGTCACCGCTCACGCCGGTGACGCGGATTCGAAGGCCGCACTTGCGCTGCCCGACAAGCCTTCGATCGCCGTATTGCCCTTCGAGAACATGAGCGGCGATCCCGAGCAGCAATACTTTGCCGATGGCATGGTCGAAGAGATCACCACTGCGCTGTCGCGGTTCAAATGGCTGTTCGTCATCGCCCGAAACTCGAGTTTCACGTTCAAGGGCAGGGCAGTCGACATCAAGGAGGTCGGGCGCAGCCTCGGCGTGCGCTATGTTCTCGAAGGGTCGGTTCGCAAGTCGCCGGGCAAGGTTCGCATCACGGGGCAGTTGATCGATGCGGTGACAGGCGCGCACATCTGGGCCGACAGGTTCGAGCGCGACCTGACGGACGTGTTCGCTCTTCAGGACGAGGTCGCCGTTGCCGTGGTCTCGGCCATCGAGCCGAAATTGCTTCAAACGGAAATCGCGTTGGCGACGCGGCGGCGGCCGGAGAACCTTACGGCCTATGATTTCTATCTGCGGGCCTTGCCGCATTATTCGGCCTCCACCCGCGAAGGGATCGCCGAGGCGATAAGGCTCACCCACAATGCCCTGGAGCAGGACCCCCGGTTCGCCTTGGCGGCTGGTTTGGCAGCCTCCTGCCACTCGCTCAGTGTGACCATGGGCTACTCCGTCGATCCTCAATTCGATCGCAGGGAAGCGATCCGCCATTTTCGTCTGGCGCTGAATATCGACGACAGTGATCCCGCAACGCTGGCTCATGCCGCCGTTGTCTCGGCCTTCATGGTCGGCGATTGGGAAGGCGAGATCGAGATGGCGGATCGCGCGGTCGCACTCAACCCGAACTCATTTGTCGCATGGCATGCCAGAGGCTGGGTGTACCGAATTGCGGGGCAGCCGGAAGAGGCGATCAGAAACTTCGAACATGCCTTTCGCTTGAGCCCGCTCGATCCGCAACTGCACCGGTCGCTGATCGGAATGGCGATGGCCCTCATCGAGCTCGGCCGCTTTGACGAGGCGGTCATGGCAGCCAAGAAAGCTGTTCGTCAGAATCCCGCTCATGCGGCATCGTACCGGTGCCTTGCAAGCGCCTTTGCCCATCTCGGCCATGACGCGCAGGCGCACGAGGCGGCGGCCGGTGTGATCGAGCACGATCCGACCTTTACGATATCGACCTATATCGGCCGAGGTGGTCAAGCCAAGGCGAAGCGATTGATCGAGGGGCTTCGGAAGGCGGGGTTGCCCGAGTGACCCTCGGTGAAGTGCTCTGGGATCATTTGCTCAGTTGGCGTGCGCGCTACCCATCCGGTGCAGCTTGAGCATAGCATAGACCGCATTGTTGGCTGGCGTAGGAACGCCAAGCGAGCGCCCGAACTCCACCACCTTTCCGGCGAGCCAGTCGAGTTCGAGCCGGTTGCCGCGTTCGAGATCGTGCAGCATGGAAGCCTTGAAGGTCGGCGGCGAGGCTTCGGCGAATTTCATTCTGTCCTCGGCAAAATTCTCCGGTATCGGAACGCCCTTGGCGCGGCCGACCGCCACGACCTCGCTCATCAAGCTGCAAAAGAACGCTCGCGTATCCGGGTCGGCCAGGATTGGCCCCAGCGGCTGGCGAGTCGTTGCGGTCGCCCCCGATAGCCCGACGAGAAATACAAATTTCTGCCAGCGCTCCCGGTCAATCGCGTCGGATACCGAGATGTCGATCCCGGCCAAGTGAGCGGCGTCGGCAAAGGCTTTGAGACACCCATCGGGGCTTCCGTCGGTCCTCCCGCAGACCATGCGCGCGAACTGACTCGTGTGGGTGACGACGCCGGGAGCAGACAGCACTGTAGCAATATAGGCACTTCCGGCGACCACATTTTCGGTGCCGAGAATTGGGGCGATCCTCTCCGCACTATCGACACCGTTTTGCAATGGGATCACCCGAGTGTGGGCTCCGACCAAGGGGAGAGACAGTCTGGCCGCCTGCTGGCTGTCCCAGAGCTTGACCGCGAACAGAACGATATCAACCGGGCCGACCGCGGCCGGGTCATCGGTCACATTGGGGGCAGGCAAATGAAGATTGCCAAGCACACTCTCGACTTTGAGACCATTTTTCCTGATTGCCTCCAGGTTGGAGCCGCGTGCGATGAAGAACACATCGTGCCCTGCCGCAGCCATGCGTGCTCCAAAATATCCGCCGAGGGCACCAGCCGCCATCACAGCGATACGCATGTCATCCTGCCTCCCTATGACGACACTCAGCCGATGGAGGATACTACACGACGGACCTGGGTACGATCCATTGCGAAACCCATCGCTGCGACGGGCGGGCGTCGTATCTCGTCATTCTCGTTAGTTCGATCCGGTCGTGAGGATAAAGCTTGACGGGTTTCGCAAGAGCTCAACCCATCCTACGCGCTACGGTGGACCTGGCGGGAAGGCGCTCTCGGCACACATGGCCCAAGCGGCCCAGTGCTCGCTTAGTCGGCGCTTGTCTCCGAAGGTTCACGCGATGCTAGAATATTTCGCGGCTCCTCAGCGCGCGCTTACCGTCTTAGGATTGGACTATTCGAGCGAACGGACTCCAGTTTTGTCGCGTCCATTTTAAACGCGAAGGTAGAGCCGGGGGATCGCTCGTCAAAGCCGGCCGCATCGGCGAATAAAAGCACAGGGGGGGTATCATGTCCGCGTTGTCACGCCGCGATTTCCTTGCACTTTCGACATCCGCCGCAGCCATCGGTCTTGCCGCGCCGGCGCGCGCCGCGATGGGACCGAACGACAAGTACGATCTGGTGATCCGTGGGGGCGAGGTCCTCGACCCCAGCCAGTCGCTGCGCGCGAAGCGCGATATCGGCATCCGCTGGGGCGTGATCGAAGCCGTCCAGGAGACGATCCCTGCCGAGCGCGCCCTGAAGAGCATCGACGCGTCGGGCAAGCTCGTAATGCCCGGCCTCATCGATCTGCATTGTCACGTCTATCCCTACGGCTCGGCAATCGGCATTCCCGCCGACGAGCTGGTGCAATTCCAGGGCACGACGACCGTCGTGTCCGCGGGCGACGCCGGGGTCAACAATCTGGCGGCGCTGCGCCGTTTCATCGTGGCCCAGACGCGGGCGCGGATGTACGCCTTCGTCCACATCGCCAACAACGGCCTTTCGGCGTTCCCCGTCGCCGAGCTCTACAATATCGACTCCGCGCAAACCGAGGCCTGCGCGATGGCCCTCGCCGAGAACCAGGACTTCCTCCTCGGGGTCAAGGTGCGGATGTCGGAGAACGTGATCTACAAGCACGGGCTCGAGCCGCTCAAGCGCGCCATCCAGGCCTGCGAGATGTGCGGCTGGCCGGCGAAGATGATGGTGCATATCGGTGGCGTCGAGTCCAAGGAGCTGATGTCGCAGATCCTCGACCTGCTTCGCCCGGGCGACGTGCTGACGCATGCCTATTCGGGGGCACCGAACATGTCCAACGTCTTCACCAATATCGTCCAGGAGGGCAAGCTGCTGCCTGCGGCGCTGGCGGCCAAGCAGCGCGGCGTCCTGTTCGACGTCGGCCATGGCGGCGGCAGCTTCGATTTCACCGTGGCGGAAGTGGCGATCCCCGGTGGATGCACGCCGGACACCATTTCCTCCGACATCCACGTCTTCTCCGGCAACTCGCCGGGCATTCCCTTCCTGCCCAACGTGATGAGCAAGTTCATGGTGCTTGGCTTCACGCTGGAGCAGGTGGTGGCCATGGCCACGACAGCCCCGGCGAAGATCATCAGCCGCGCGCCGAAGATCGGCACGCTGCAGGTCGGTGCGCCCGGCGACGTCGCCATCATGGAGCTGGTGGAGGGACCGGTCAGCTTCCTCGACACCCGCAACAACAAGAGAGACGGGAAGGCCCAGCTCAAGCCGGTCCAGACTGTCATCAACGGCGTGCCGTTCGGCCGGCCTTATCAGGCGCCGTTCGCGGTGAGGTAGCGAGGCGGCCGGTGCTCAGCGGTCGAAGAGTGGACGCCTGAATCCGTCGAAGCCGCGCCCGCTTGTGCCGGGACGCGCGGTCGAAATCCCGGCTAGGGGTCGGCTTTGACATTTTGGCCCGCCAGCGGTTCGGAGTCCTGCTCGGCCTGGTCCTCCCAATCGTCCCACGCGACGTTGTTGATCTCGAGATAGCGGGAGACGGCCACGCCGATGGTCGGGAAGAAGTAGTGCTCGCCAAGCTGCGCGAACAGGCCAAATCGCTTCAGCTTGTCCTTCACGGGGTCCTTGAGCTCGGCAAAGCAGAGCTCGATGCCCTGCGCGGTCAGCGTCTGGTCGAGTTCGGCGACCACATCGCAGGCGGTGACGTCCACGCTCGTCACCGGCTCGGCGGCGACCACCAGCCAGCGCACGGGCGTCGGCGATGTCGCGATGGCATCCAGGACCCGCTCCCTGAAGAATTCCGCGTTGGCAAAAAACAACGGCGCATCCCACCGGAACAGGACCAGTCCCGGGACCCGGCGTGCGGCCGGATATCTCGTGATGTCGTGATAGCCTTTGACACCCTCGGCGCGCCCCAGGATCGCCGAGTGCGGCCGCCAGCCGTCCCACAGGAACTCGATGATCGCGAGTGCGATGGCAAGACCGATCCCCGGAATGACGCCGAGCACCGCCACACCGACAAAGCAGACGATCGACAGCCAGAATTCCCAGCGCTGAATGCGATAGATCCGCTTGAGATCGGCAACCTCGAACAGGCCAATCGCCGAGGCAATGACGACGGCGGCCAACGCGGCGGTGGGCAGATGCTCCAGCAGACTTGGCGCAACCAGCAGGAGCAGGGCGATCGCAAGCGCGCCGATCACGCTGGTGAGCTGGGTGCGGGCGCCGGCGGCTTCGGCGACGGGCGTCCGCGAGCTGCTGCTGCTGATCGGGAAACCCTGGAAGAAGCCGGTCGCCAGATTGGCCGCGCCAAGCCCCACCATCTCCTGGTTGGGATCGACCCGCATCCCCAGTCGCGCGGCGTAGGCACGTGACAGCACGCTCGTATCGGCGAACGAAACCATGGCGATCGCGCAACCGCCGAGCAGCACCGGGATGATGTCGCCTTGGGTGATCCATGGGACCGCGAAACCCGGCAGCCCCTGCGGCAGCGGGCCCAACACCTTGACGCCGTATCCGGTCCCCAGGCCGAGCATCCCGACGACGATTGTCGCCGCAACGACGGCAATCAGGATGCCCGGCAGCCTGGTGTTCTTGAGAAGGATGATCGTGGCCAGCGTCGCAAAGCCGATCGCGAACGCGACCCAATTGATCTGCCCGTCAAGGATCGCCTTGGCGACCGCCCACAGGCTCCGCAGCGGTCCTTCGCCCTCGACGGAGAAGCCGAGGAGTTTGGGCAACTGGCTGATCAGGACGGTCAGCGCGATTCCGTTCATGTAGCCATAGCGTATCGGCTTGGAGAGAAGCTCGGTGACAAAGCCCAGGCGCGCGACGCCGGCCAGGATGCAAACCAAACCGGAAACGATCGCCATCATGCCGGCGAGCGTCACGGCGCGCATCGGGTCGCCGGCAGCCAGCGGCGCGATGACGCCGAGCAATATTCCCGCCAGCGCCGAATCCGGGCCGAGCACGAGGATGCGGCTCGGGCCGAACAAGGCGTAGGCCAGCAGCGGCACGATGGTGGCGTACAGGCCGTAGATGCCGGGCAATCCCGATGCGACGGCGTAGGCAATTCCGACCGGGACCAGCATCGTCGCCAGCACCACGCCGGCGAAGACATCGTGCGGAAGCCACGCGGCTTCATAGCGGCGAAGCGTGTCGAGCCCGGGCAGCCATTGCTTCATTCGTCGTCACTCCCGCGCGCGAGATCGCCTTTCCGACAATTTGCAGTCAATTGTCCTTAGCATGCGCAATGTTGCGTTGTATGGTCCTGCACTGCGCGCCGCGCCGCGACCAGACGAAGCCACAGGCTCCGTCATCATCGTCGGAGAGGTTTGATCGAAATCAACGCGTTGGACGTCGTCAAGCCAAAGCCCCGGTCGCACCTCGCGCGTGTCGTCGACGGCCTTCCGCTGGACGCCGGGCCGCAGAATGGCAATATGGGCGTCCTGGTCGTTTGGAGCGGGTAAGATGTCCGACGCGCAATTCGATCGGAATGCCTGGCTCGCGCGCATCGGCTATGCCGGGCCGCTGACGCCGACGCTCGAAACCCTGAATCGACTGATCTTCGCGCATGCGCATGCGATCGCCTATGAGACGCTCGATATCATGCTCGGCCGCCCGCCCAGGCTCGACGTCCCGACGCTTCAGCAGAAGATGATCGAGAGCAGGCGCGGCGGATATTGCTTCGAACAGAACATGCTGTTCCGGGCCGGACTTCGTTCGCTCGGTTACAGCATCACGAGCCTGCAAGGGCGTGTCGTGCGCGGCCTGGAGATCGACGCGCCGCGCCCGGCCATCCACATGCTGCTGAAAGTGGACTTGCCGGAGGGCACTTATCTTGCGGATGTCGGTTTCGGCAACCTCGCGCCGACCTCCGCGCTGATGCTTGTACCAGAGGTCGAGCAGGAGACGCCTCACGAGGTCATGCGTTTCATCGATGTTGGCGGCGAGCTGACGCTCCAGGCGCGGCTCAGGCATGGCTGGCAGCACATCTATCGGGTCATTCCATATCCCCGCTACGACGGCGAGTACGAGATCACCAATTGGTACACCGCGACCCATCCGGATACGCCGTACCAGGGCAACATCATCGTCGCGAAGCCGGGACCGAACCGGAGCCGGATCACCATGTACAATGCGCGTGTCACCATCCGCGACGCGGACGGGCGCGCGGAGAAGCGCAGGCTGTCGACGGAGAACGAATTCAAGGACGTGCTGCGCGGCGAATTCGGGCTCAACATGTCCGATCAGGACATCGACGCGTGCGTCGCCGTCATGAAGGCGAAGGGCACGGGAGACGCGCCGCATCCCTTCTTCGCGTAGGCATTCTCCGATTCAGGAAAGCTGCTCATGTTGGGCCGCCAAAGCGCCGGCGACGGCTGGGCGCCGGTCAACATCAGCCAGGCGCCTCGGACGGGCTTAAATATCGGGCCAAACGAGCGGAATCGGGCACCTCGCGGGGGCAGTCCGTACCTCGCCGGGCTTCCCCTGGCCGCCCGTATGGAATATGACGCTGCAACGCAAAAATCCCCCCAAAAAGACCCCATGATCCGCCTCGACAACGTCAGCAAGCAAGCCGGCCACCAGATCCTCTTCATCGAAGCCTCCGCGGCCCTCAACAAGGGCGAGAAGATCGGCCTGGTCGGGCCGAACGGCGCCGGCAAGACCACCTTGTTCCGGATGATCGCCGGTGAGGAGCTGCCCGACGAGGGGCAGGTCTCGACCGATCGCGGCATCACCATCGGCTATTTCAACCAGGACGTCGGCGAGATGAGTGGCCGCAGCGCCGTCGCCGAGGTGATGAACGGCGCCGGTCCCGTCAGCGAGGTCGCGGCCGAGCTGCGCGCGCTCGAGGCCGATATGGCCGACCCCGACAAGGCCGACCAGATGGACGAGATCATCGCCCGCTACGGCGAGGTACAGCACCGGTTCGAGGAGCTGGACGGCTACGCGCTCGACGGCCGTGCGCGCGAGGCGCTGTCCGGCCTCGGCTTCAGCCAGGAGATGATGGACGGCGACGTCGGCAAGCTCTCCGGCGGCTGGAAGATGCGCGTGGCGCTGGCCCGCATCCTGCTGATGCGTCCCGACGTCATGCTGCTCGACGAGCCGAGCAACCATCTCGACCTCGAAAGCCTGATCTGGCTGGAAAAGTTCCTGCACGACTACGAAGGCACGCTGCTGATGACCTCGCATGACCGCGAGTTCATCAACCGCGTGATCTCCAAGGTGATCGAGATCGATTCAGGTTCTCTCACCACCTACACCGGCGACTACGAGTTCTACGAGCAGCAGCGCGCGCAGAACGAGAAGCAGCAGCAGGCGCAGTTCGAGCGCCAGCAGGCCATGCTCGCCAAGGAGATCAAGTTCATCGAGCGCTTCAAGGCGCGCGCCTCGCACGCCGCGCAGGTGCAGAGCCGGGTCAAGAAGCTCGACAAGATCGAGCGTGTCGAGCCGCCGCGCCGCCGCCAGAGCGTCGCGTTCGACTTCCTGCCGGCACCGCGCTCGGGCGAGGACGTCGTGGCGCTCAAGAACGTCCACAAGGGCTATGGCGCCAGGCGCATCTATGACGGCCTCGACTTCATGATCCGCCGCCGGGAGCGCTGGTGCGTGATGGGCGTCAACGGCGCCGGCAAGTCGACGCTGCTCAAGCTGGTTGCCGGCGCGAGCGAGCCCGACCAGGGCACGGTGGCCTTGGGCGGCAGCGTCAAGATGGGCTATTTCGCCCAGCACGCGATGGACCTGCTCGACGGCGAGCGCACCGTGTTCCAGTCGCTGGAAGACCAGTTTCCGACCGCAGGGCAGGGATCCTTGCGCGCGCTCGCCGGCTGCTTCGGCTTCTCCGGCGACGATGTCGAGAAGCGCTGCCGCGTGCTCTCGGGCGGGGAGAAGGCGCGCCTCGTGATGGCCAAGATGCTGTTCGATCCGCCGAATTTTTTGGTGCTGGACGAGCCGACCAACCATCTCGACCTCGCCACCAAGGAGATGCTGATCACGGCGCTGTCGGATTTCGAGGGCACCATGCTGTTCGTCTCGCATGACCGCCACTTCCTGGCGACGCTGTCGAACCGCGTGCTCGAGCTGACGCCGGAAGGCATCCACCAGTATGGCGGCGGCTACACGGAGTACGTCGCGCGCACCGGGCAGGAGGCGCCGGGTTTGCGGTCGTAGCTGGGCGGTAGCCCGTAGCCCGGATTGCGCTTCGCTTCATCCGGGCTACGATCACATCGCGGGATGGGCACCGATCGGCGCCCATCCGCTGGCTCTCAACCGTTACCGCAAGATCTCGCGCAGCACTTCGCCGTCGACCTGGTGCGGCCTGACGCCGAGGAGTTGCATGATGGTCGGGGCGACGTCGAGATTGCGCATGCGGCGGATCGTGGTGTTGCCCCGGATCTGCGGGCCGGCGGCGATGAAGGTCGCGCTCATCACCGGCAGCTTCGGATCGTGGCCGTGGGCGCCGTAGAAGTTCGGCATCGACAGCGTGGTGGTCGCGGCGTTGAACGGGGTGTCGCCGAGGCGCGCGACGCCGGGGTTCTGGATGCCGTCGAAATTGTAACCCGGGGCCATCAGCGCGAACATGTCGCCGAAATCCTGGCCGATGGTCTTGCTTGTGCATTGCCCGATCCCGGCCTCGCACTGCAGCGGACGGGTCTCGACCACGGTGAAGAGCCTGCTACCGTCGAGCGAGAAGTTGAATTTCGGATTGGGATCGACCGCGTTCTTCACGGCATCGGTAATCTGCGTCACCAGCGCGGTGTAGGTGGCGGGATCGACGGTGCCGCCCTGTTCGCGCTGCTGCAGATTGACGTAGATGTTGACCGCCGGCCCCGAAGTGCGGATCGCCACCTTGCTGGTGTCGATGCCGGCATTCTTCAGGATGTTGGTCATGCTGACCGAGGTGTGGAACGGTGCGAAGCCGTGGTCGGACACCACGATGATGTTGCTGTCCGGTCCTGCCGCGTCCGCAATCCGCTTCACCGCCTTGTCCGCGGTCTGATAGGCGAAGCGGATGTAGGATTTGTAGCGCGCGACCTTGGCGACGTCCTGGCCGGCGCCGATCGAGTTCGGATCCCTGGGGTTGGTGCCCTGGCGGGGATCGGTGAGCAGGAACTGATGCTCGGAGCCGTCCGGCTGCTCGATGTAGATCATGACGAGGTCGGCATCCGGATTGTTCTTGATGGCGCGCTCGCCGATATCGGCCTGGTAGCGCACGAAGGTCTTGACCATGTCCTCGAACATCGCCTCGATCTCGATGTCGGGAAAGCCGGTGAAGCCCGGGCTGAGCCGCTCCGGAATGCGGAAATCGGCCTGCGGGCGCCAGAACCCGACGCTGTTGTTGATGTCGTCGACGTCGGCGAGCACAGGCGTGTTGCGCGGGATGTAATTGGCGCCGTAGCGGGCAAAGTGCACCACCGACAGGTCGGACGCGAGCTGCGAGACGAAATAGGCCGCGCCGACCTTGGCGCCGCTGCCCTCGAAGAAGAACGGCGCGTTCTCGCCGCCGATCTTCGCATAGGCGGGGCCGGTCGACGGCGGCGCGAACGGGCCGGCCGTGATGCCGCGCGTGACGTCGAAGAAGACGAGGGTGTCGTAATTGACCTTGTTGTCGTTGGTGGTGTCGAGCGCCGCCACGCGGATCGCGTATTTGACGTCCTGCGTCGCCGCGTTGGTGCAGGTCGCGGTCGGCACCGATGCGCATGAGAACGTCTCGATCGGCGTCGGCGTTGCCATCACCGGACTGAACGAGAAGCGGCCCGCGGCCTGCAGCGCCGCGCCCACCGCCGGATCGGGGATGAAATTGGACTGCGTGAACTGGAAGCCCTGCGCGCTGAGCCCGCCGAACGCGCCGAACGGCACGGTGTAGTCGGTGACGCGGATCGGCTGGGCCGCCTGCACCACGGTGCCGTTGATCGAGATGTCGGCGCCGTCGCCGCCCGGCCAGGTCGCGGTGACCACCTTCTTGCCCTGCTGGCGCAATTGCACCCACAGCGGCAGCGCCGAGGGCCGCGGCGAGGGCCCGAGCGGGCTCTCACGATAGCCGCCGATCGGCGCCGCGAAGCCGCTGAGGCTCGAGGTGATAGGGCCGACGATCGCCTGGAAGGTGTTGGAAGGGATGTCGTTGTGAACGGCGGTCGAGCCGGTGGCGATCTCGATATGCGAGACCGCTGTGAGGGAGGGCGAGGCCGTGATGTTCTGCAAGGCCACGGCGCCATGGCGGCTCAGCCGCGCCAGTCCGCCATCGCGCGGCAACACGCCTTCCTCGATGAACTGCTGGATGAAATCAGGCTTTGCGCCGTCGAGCGAGATCAGGATCACAGGCGATTTGCGGCCGTGGTGGTGGCCGCGATCGTGGTCGCGATCCCTGGCATTGTCGAAGCCGCGGTTGTTGTCATCCTGATCGGCATGCGCCGTCGCTGCAACACCGGTCAGCGTTGCGGCGAGTGATAGCGAAGAGATCAGGGAGAAGAGCTTTTTCACGTGAACGCCCCATGTTTTTTGTTGCGCAACCTGTGCGCGCTTAACCCGAGATGACACGGAGATTATCCAGCGTGGCTGACGACGCGCGTGTGACGCTTGAGCGACGCATGTGCGTGGCTGTGGAATGCCGTCGCGCGAGTCCAAGTGAATCGCAGTCACGCCGATGCCGGGAACTCTTGGTGGCGTGTGCACACGCTCATGTGCCTTGAACGCTGCGAACTCGTTCGCTACGCTCGCAAAAAATCAGGAGAAGATGCGTGAAGCAACTCAGGATCGGCGACATCACCATCGATGCGGTGATCGAGCGGGAGGGACCGTGGCGGCGGCCGCAAGATTTTTTCCCGACCTATGACGATGACGTCTTCAAGCGTCATTTGCCGACGATGGAGCCAGAGGTGTTCGATGCCGCGCGCGGCATGATGGTGATCACCTACCAGACCTTCGTGGTACGCACGCCGCGCTACACCATCCTGGTCGACACCTGCACCGGCGAGGACAAGGGCCATCCGCCGCCGTTCGACTTTCCCGGCAAGGAGCGCTGGCGCAACGAATTGTTCGCACTCGGCATCTCTTTCGAGCAGATCGACTACGTGTTCTGCACCCATCTACACATCGACCACACCGGCTGGAACACGACCTTGCGCGACGGGCGCTGGGTACCGACGTTCCCGAATGCGAAATACGTCTTCCACAAGGGCGAGTATGCGGCCTGGGAGGCCGAGCATGCCAAGGGCAGCAATCCGCCCGGCACCGTGTTTCGCGACAATTGCCTGCCGATCGTCGAGGCCGGGCAGGCGCTGCTGGTCGATGACGACTACGCGCTCGACGAGACCGTCACGCTGACGCCGACGCCGGGGCATTCGCCCTGCCATTGCTGCGTGAACATTGTGTCCAGGGGACAGCGCGCGGTGGTCGCCGGCGATCTCATGCATCACCAGATCCAGTGCCGCGAGCCGGACTGGTCGGCGCGGCCGGATTGGGATCCGAAGCAGTCGGCGATCTCACGGCGAAAGTTCTTTGCGTCGGTTGCGGACACCGACACGCTGATCCTGCCGGTTCATTTTCCGGCGCCGACGGCTGGCCTGATCAAGCCGCTCGGTGCGGCGTTCGATTATCGGTTCAGGCGGGAGTGAGATTTTCTCCGCCGTCATGGCCGGGCTTGTCCCGGCCATACACGACCTTGTCACGCGCCCGCGAAGAACGTGGATGCCCGGGACAAGCCCGGGCATGACGAATTCGTGGAGCGATGCTTCGGCAAGGAGGCAACGAAATCGCCGCGCGTTACGCGCTGACTTCGCACTTCTTCATGAAGCTGTTCTTGGCGGCGCCGGCGAGCGGCTTGCCGTCGGCACTGACGGCCTTGGGTGCGCAGGCGTCAGCCTTGCACTTCTTCATGAACGAGGTCTTGGCGGCGCCGGCCAGCGGCTTGCCGTCCTTGCCGACCGCCTTGCTCTCGCAGGTGTCCTCTGCGAAGGCCGAGCCGGCTGCAAAGGTGGCAACGATCGCAGCCAGGAAAATCCGCTTCATCATGGGTGTCTCCTAAACCAGAAGTGGCGAGGGATTGGAGCCGCAAATCGTGGCGCAATCAAGCAGGATCGCAGCGTGTCGGGCCCGGCCCGCGCAAATTTTCGGCGCGCGCTGAATGCGTCTCGCCTTGACGCGCACGCAGCCTATGGCTGCTTGGGGATTCGCGCCGGGTGCTTGCTGCACTGCGCGCAGACCGTGCGATGCGAACCTGCTAGGCTCGTCCCATCGCAGCAGGAACGGAGCGTTGCCATGGACGCCGTGACGAGCCCGCAGGCCGCCGACCAGCATTCCCATCTGGTGCAACCCGAGACCATGGAATGGCAGAAGACGCGCTTTCCCGGTTGCGAGGCCAAGACCCTGCTGTTCGATCGCAGCACCGGCCTGATGACGGCGCTGATGCGCTTTGCGCCGGGATCGGTGCTGCCCGACCACGAGCATGTCGGCATCGAGCAGAGCTACGTGATCGAAGGCGCGCTCGTCGACAAGGAAGGGCCCGCCCGGGGCATCGCCTGCAAGGCCGGTGAATTCATCTGGCGCGAGGCGGGGAGCCGGCACGCCGCCTGGTGCCCGGACGGCGCGCTGATCCTTGCGATCTTCCAGGTGCCGAACAAGTTCTTCGAGGCCGACGGCCGCGTGGTCGACGCCTCCGGCCAGGATTGGGACGAGGCCTGGGGACACACGGCCGCGCAGCGCGCGCGCGGCACCTAGCGGGCCATTACACCCCTCGCATGAGCAGCGCCTTGAAGTCGGCCCGCGCGCGCTGCGCCTCGGCGCGCGCGACGTCCGAGGCGTCGCCCATGCCGAAATAGCCGTGGATCAGGCCGGGGCCTTCATGGTGCTTGACCCGCACGCCGGCCGCCTCCAGCGCCCGCGCATAGGCGGCGCCCTCGTCGCGCAGGGGGTCGAACCAGGCGGTGGTGACGATCGCGGGTGCAAGGCCCTTGAGCGACGGCGCGCGCAGCGGCGAGACGCGCCAGTCGCCGGCGTGCGCGGGGTTGGCGAGATAATGGCCGCAAAACCATTCCATCGTGGCGCGGGTGAGGAAGTAGCCATCGGCATTTTCGGCGCGTGAGGGAAAGCGCGCGTTCTCGCCCGCATCGGCGTAACCACCGACGACGTCGGTGACGGGATAGACCAGGAGTTGCGCGGCGAGCTCGATGCCGGCATCGCGGCAGGCGAGCGCCGTCGTTGCCGCGAGATTGCCGCCGGCGCTGTCGCCGGCAACGCCGAGGCGTTTTGCGTCGCCGCCAAATTCCGCGACACGGCCAAAGACGTCGCGCACCGCGGCAAAGGCATCCTCGAAGGCGCCGGGAAAGCGCGTCTCCGGCGGACGGCGGTAGTCGACGGAGACGACGACCGCGCCGGTCTCGATCGCGAGATTGCGCGCCTGCCTGTCATGGGTCTCGAGATCGCCCGCGACCCAGCCGCCGCCGTGGAAGAACACCACGGTCGGCGCGGGCGTGGCGCCGACCCGATAGACGCGCGCATCGAGCGGGCCCGCGCCGCCCTTCACCTTGATATCCTGCACACTATCGACCGGCGGCGGCGGGATTGCCGCGCGCGAGGCAGCCAGTGCGCGCAAGGAATCGCGGGCGCTCTGTGGCGTCATCGTGGTGGTATCGCGCATCGGCATCAGCGGGATGATCTGGGCGATGACGGGATCGAGCGGCGCGGCCATGGGCAGTCCTCCAGGGTTCTTGGTCTTGCTTGCGGGTTAGCATAGATTTTGCGCGCCGCACCGGCAACCGTGGTGCGATGCTACGAAAATGAACGGGCGAGGAGGCCAAACAAGGTGGAATTCGAAACGCTGATCCAGTCGCGCCGCAGCGTGCGCGGCTTCAAGCAGAAGCCGGTGCCGCGCGTGGTGATCGAGGCGATCATCGACAGCGCCAAGCGTGCACCGTCGTCGATGAACACCCAGCCCTGGCATGTCCACGTGCTCACCGGTCATCCTCTGGAAGAGGTGCGCCGCCGCAACATGGAGGAGATGGTCGGCGGCGCCAAGGTCAAGCGCGACATCGTCAGTCACGGCGAGTACCAGGGCGTGCATCGCACGCGGCAGGTCGACATCGCCAAGAAGCTGTTCGGCGCGATGGGGATCGCGCGCGACGACAAGCCGATGCGGCAGGATTGGGTGCTGCGCGGCTTCCGCCAATTCGACGCGCCGGTCTCGCTGGTGTTGACCTATGACCGCGTGCTCGATCCCGGCGCAGTCTGTCATTTCGATCTCGGCGCGCTCTGCTATGGCATCGTGCTCGCGGCGTGGGACCGCGGCCTCGGCTCCGTCATCAACGGCCAGGGCATCATGCGCTCCGACATCGTGCGCGAGGTTGCGAAGATTCCGGAGGACGAGGTCATCATGACCTGCGTCGCGATGGGCTATCCCGACGACGACTTCGCCGCGAACGCGGTGCGCTCGGATCGCGAGCACAACGACGATTTCGTGCGCTATGTCGGCTTCGCCGATTAGCGCGTGTAATCAGATCGGCGCTGCGCGGAGGAGAAAATTCTATTCCCGAAATTTTTGGTGCGGACCGGCTGGCGGCCTCTTGCAATCTCCAACGTGCGGGAGGAACAATATGCGGATTGAAAGGTTTGTTGCTGGCGCGAGGGAATTGATATGCGGCGGCTGGCTAGCCTGGTGCGACGGTTGTTCGGCCCGCGAGCGCGGCGTCCGATCGACGACGATCCCAATCTTCCTTTCACACCCGATGAGTTCGGCAGGCTGATCCGAAGCGGCAGACCCGAGGATATGAAGCTGCTGGCCGAAGGTCTGGCATGCCGCTCGATCCCGCGCCGCGCCAGATACCGCGCGACGCATTAGACCGCCGCGTCCCAGAAGAGGGCGCGACCATATCGTCGACCCCAGCGAAGACAGGGTCTTCGCAGTCATCATCCGCCGTGACTTGTGCGACTGCGATCCCATGTGGAACTCGCTGGCAGCACCGGCGCGGGATTTCAGGCGAGGCGCCTCGGGTATCCCCACACCGTCGTTCGCATTTGAAACGCTATCGAAATTTGGCAGGACACCAACCGTCAGCTTGTCCTTTGCAACAGACCCTCGCCAACTGGCCGGGACACGCTAGGGTGATTCTTTCGGTCCGGGGCGCTACCGAAAGGGGGATATTGAGATCGGCAGATTTGCCGGACGCGTCATGTCGCGACGCGGCTTTTCATTTGTCATGAGCAACATTGATGATGCGCCGGGGTTGGCGCCAAAGATATTTCGTTTCTCCGATGTCGACGAGTTTCGCAGTTCGATACGCGGGTTGAACGTCGAGTTTACGCCGTTCGTGCGACGCATCGCTGCCGAGCAGGTGATCCTGCGCCTGCCCGGCTGCGACGTGAACGTCACGCGCGCGTTTCCGCGCGTGGTGGACGCGCAGCTGGTTGCCGATTGCACGGCAGTGGGCTTTGCGATGGACGATCTCGAGGTTCCCATTCGCTTCAACGGTGCCCAGCGCGACCGCGCGGTCATCGTCATCGGCAGCAACGGTGCGGCCTACAACACCATCGAGGAGGTGCAGCGGCAGATCGCCTCGATCGTGTTTCACCCCGAGGTGAAGGGCCGCGGCTGGCCCGAGACGCAGTCCAGCTTCAAGATCTTCGAGACCAGCATGCCGGCACTGCTTCGGCTGCGGAAGGTGGTCCGGGAGGTGGTGGCGGCCGCGTCCGGGCCGATCGATGCAGCCGAGGTGCCGTTGAAGGGCGCCGCGATGAAGGAGTCGCTGTTCGGCGCGGTCGACGACGTCTTTGCCAATCTGGTGGCCGCGCGATGGACAAAGCGGCCCAACGACGGGCGGCAGTTCAGGGTGTTCCAGGACATCCGCGCGCTGCTGTCCGAGGATCTCTCGCAGCCGATCTACAGCGAGGAGATCGCACGCAAGCTCGGCCTGTCCGTGCGCACCCTGCACGACGTCGTCCGCCGTTATCGCGGCATGAGCCTGCACCGCTATTTGCGGCTGCGCCGGCTCTGGCTGGTGCGCCAGCGCCTGCTCGCCGGCGCCGACAGCGTCAAGGCGGTCGCGCTCGCCTTCGGTTTCTGGCATCTCAGCGACTTCTCCAGAGGCTACCGGGAGCAGTTCGGGGAGTCGCCGTCGCAAACGCTCGAGCGCGGCCGCGGGCGCTAGCGCGAATAAATCGACGGGATTCTTCGCCGGCTTTCGTGCTAGCCTGCGTTCATGAGCAATCGCATCCTCGTCCTTTACGGTTCCTACCGTTCCGACCGCATGGGCATCCGCCTTGCGAATTTCGTCATCAATCGCCTGCGCAGCCGCGGCGAGGAGGTCGAGTTCATCGACGCCAAGGCGATCGGCCTGCCGATGCTCGACCGCATGTACAAGGAACACCCCAAGGGCGCCGCGCCCGAGGCGCTCGAGAAGCTGGCGGGGCAGATCCGCGGCGCCGACGGCTTCGTCTTCGTCACCGGCGAGTACAATTGGGGCATTCAGCCCGGCTTGAAGAACCTGACCGACCATTTCCTCGAAGAATGGTTCTGGCGCCCGGCTGCGATCGTGAGCTATTCCGCCGGCCGCTTCTCTGGCGCGCGCGCGGCGACCGCCTGGCACGGCACGCTGTCGGAGATGGGCATGGTGGTGGTGTCGAGCACCATCGGCGTCGGCCCGATCGCGCAGAGCTTGTCGGAGGAGGGCGAGCCGATCGGCGAGGGCGGCAAGGCGCTCGAGCGCTCGTTCCCGCGCTTTGCCGATGATCTGTTGTGGTGGATCGAGGCGGCGAAGGCGCAGCGGGCGCGGAAGGCTCCGCCGTATTGAGCGGTCGTAGCCCGGATGGAGCGCAGCGCAATCCGGGGCGGTGCATCCGCGGTGAGACTTTCCCGGATTTCGCTGCGCTCCATCCGGGCTACGAATCCCGCGAAGCCGCGATTACGCGGCCCTGACCTCGCCGAGGAAGCGGTCGAACTGTCCGGCGAGATCGCGCGACTGGGTCGAGAGCTGCTCGGCTGCGCCCAGCACTTCCCTGGCGGCAGCTCCCGTATCGTCGGCGGCGCGCTGCACGCCGGTGATATTGCTGTTGACCTCCTGGGTGCCGCGGGCGGCCTCCTGGACGCTGCGGGAGATCTCTCGCGTCGCCGAACCCTGTTCCTCGATCGCGGCGGCAATGGCGGTGCCGATCTGGTCGATCTCGGCGATGACGTCGGCCACGTTGCGGATCGCGGCCACGGTCTCGTCGCTCGCCGACTGGATCGCGGTGATCTGCTCGGAGATCTCGGTCGTCGCCTTGGCGGTCTGGCCGGCGAGCGACTTCACTTCGGATGCCACCACGGCAAAGCCGCGGCCGGCATCGCCGGCGCGGGCGGCCTCGATGGTCGCGTTCAGCGCCAAGAGGTTGGTCTGCTCGGCGATGCTCTGGATCAGCGTGACGACGTCGCCGATCTTCTGCGCGCCGTCGGCGAGGGCGCGCGCGGTGTCGCCGGTGCGGCGGGCATTGTCGACGGCGCGGGCGGCGATCTCGGTGCTCTGCGCGACCTGCCGGCCGATCTCGGCGATCGACGAGGTCAGCTCCTCGGTGGCGCTGGCGACCGTCTGCACGTTGGTCGAGGTTTGCTCCGAGGCGGCGGCGACGACCGCGGCCTGGCTGTTGGTCTGGGCCGCCGTCGAGGTCATCGACTGTGCCGTGCTCTCCATGGTCGAGGAGGCCTGCGACAGACCGCCGACCAGCTCGGTCACCTTGGCCTCGAAGGCGCGGGTGAGCTCGTCGAGCGCCTGGGCGCGGCGCATCTTGCCGTCGTTCTCGGCCTGTTTCTCCGCCGCAAGGCGATCGGCCCGGATCATGTTGTCCTTGAAGACCTGGACGGCCGCGGCCATCGCGCCGATCTCGTCGGAGCGCTCCGCGCCGGGAATTTCGTCGGCAAGGTCGCCGTCGGCCAGCCGCGACATCCGGTTCGTCAGGCCGACGATCGGTGCGCAAACGCGGCGGCGGACCATGACGATGAGGCCGGCGCTGGCGATCAGCACGGCGAGGAGGCCGACAAGCGCGATCGTGAAGCTGGTGCGCGCGGCGGAGGATGCGCCGGCGAGGATCTGCTCGGCGTTGTCGTAGAAGGCGTCACGGACCTCGATGATGGTGCTGAGACCACGCTGCGTCGAGGCGTAGTAGGTGTCCATGTCGTGTTCGTACTTGCCGGTGACCGCACCGTCCTTGACGAGCTTGAGCTCGCGGCCGAACTCCTCGACATAGATTGCGTTGAACTTCTCCAGCGCGGCGCCAACGTTCGCCGGCGTTGCCGGATTGCCGCGCAGCTCCTGCAGCGACATCACGATCTGATCGTTGCGGCCCTGCGAGCGGCTGATGTCGGCTTTCTCGGCGTCGGTCGCCGGCTTCTTGCCGCCGACGAGATTCTTGTGGAGGCTGGAATTGAAGCCGCCGACGTCGCGCAATGTCATCGCGATGTTGGCGTAGCTGGCCTGCCGGTAGGCATCGCCGTTGAGGATCGCCATGCGGCGGACCTGCTCGTTGAGCAGGGCGGTCACCCCGCCATTGAGCACGGCATTGTCGGCGACGATCTTCTTGGCGGCGTCCTTGCGCGCCTCGGCCGGCCCGGCCAGCGCCTTGTCGATCGCCTCGCGCAGCGCCGTGAACTTCGCATTGATGCCGTCAATATGGCTGCCGATCGTGTTGCCGTCGTCGAACGGGCCGGGCAGATCCTTGCGCAGCGCATTCATCTTGCCGCGGGCGCCGTCGGTCTGCCCGCGCAGCTTGTTCTGCTCGGCAATCAGTGTGGGGTCGATGGTTGCGGGCCCGTAGAGGATGTTGGTCGAGAAGCCGCGTTCGGGATTGAGATAGCGCGGGATGTCGCTGACGGCGCGGACGATGGCGAGCCGGCCCTGCGCCTCGGTGATCCGCTCCATGGTCTGGTACTTCGTTACGGCGACGTAGACGGCGAGCCCACCGCCCACGGTCGAGAGCGAGACGATGGCGGTGGTCAGGAGCGTTCCGATTTTCATGATCTGTCCGGCAATTGGCGCGGGAGAAAATTATTCTGCGCGAACGATAGGCAGCCGGTGTTAATCGCGGGTTTACGCTGCCGCCCGGCATGCCCCGCCTGCATGCGTCCATTCGTCTTAAGCGCGAGGCCGCACTAGCGCGGCGCCTGATCGAGCTTCGCGAGGATCTCCAGCGTCGCGTCGTCGCGTTTCCCTGCGAAATAGCGGGCGAGCGCCTGATCGAAGACGGGCTCACTGGACACCGCGCCGAACAGCGTCATCGACGAGTGGAACTTGGCGTCGTCGGGTGCGCCGAGGATCGCGTTGATGGTCCGCCCCTCGACTCCAAGCACTAGGCGCGTGCACTCGGTCAGCCGAGGGCCGAGGAGGGGATGGGCGAGATAGGCCACGGCCTCCGCGCGCGAGCCGATGGCATAGCGCTGCGACATGGCGCTGAAGCCGAGGCCGGCGACCTGCGGGAAGACGAACCACATCCAGTGGCTCTGCTTCCGGCCCCTCGCCAGCTCCCCCTGGACGTCGCGAAAAACCGGGTTTTGGGCCCGGACGAAGCGATCTAGGTCGAAAGGATCGGTCATGGGGTACCTTGGTGCCGCCTATCCGGCCGCGATTATGCCTAACTTTTGGCTCCCAATGTGGTAGCTGGTATAGAGTCTCCGGGCGGGGGTTGGGCCCCCCGGGGGTCGATTTGGGGATCTGATGGTTTCCGACGCAGCACGAGCCGAGAGGCTGTTGTCGCGCCGCCGTATTGGGCGAGCCGAGACGATATTGCTGTCCTTGGCGGCCGTCGCGCTGGCCGTGGGAGCTGCCGCCTGGGTCGCCGATATCGGCGATTCGACGCCGCTCGTGACCGCCGCGCTGCCGCCTGCCAATTCGCCTTCCTTCGAGGATCGTTTCGCGTCGGCGTCTGCCAACCCGCCCGCCCGCGAGCTCGGCCTGCGGACGCTGGAGCGCTCCGCCGTGAACGCGGTCCAGGCCAAGCTGCGCGACGCCAAGGCGATGCTGGCGCAGAAGCTTCAGGGCGACGAGTGGCGCTCGACCCTGACCGAGGACGACCGGCATGTGGCCGACGAGGCGAAGCCCTCGCAACGTGCCGATGCTGCTGTCCCGATGCCGCGCTCGCGTCCGGTCCAGGCCGACTTCTCCGCCCAGATCGCCTCGAGCCAGTCCTATGCCGAGACCAATCCGCGGGTGGACAACCGCAACTTCTTCGAGAAATTCACCGACAAGATCAAGCTAGCCTCGCTGACGCCCGGCGACGGTCTGTTCGCCAAGGCGCCTGATCTGGCCGCGCTCGGCTATGATTCGCGCACGGCGGTCTACGACATCTCGGCCAAGGCGCTGTACCTGCCGAGCGGCGTCACGCTGGAAGCGCATTCGGGCATGGGCGCGCTGATGGACGACCCCCAGCACGTCGACCAGCGCATGGTCGGTGCGACCCCGCCGGCGACCTACGACCTGAAGCCGCGCGAAAAGCTATTCCACGGCGTCCGCGCGCTGCGCCTGACCCCGACCGATGGCACCAGCGCGCTCGGCCGCGTCGGCCTGCTCACCCACAATTACATGCTCGGGCCGCGCGGCGATTCCAACGGCTGCGTCTCGATCAAGGACTATGATCGCTTCCTGAAGGCCTGGGACAATGGCGAGTTCAATCGTCTGGTCGTGGTGCCGAGCCTGAGCGGATCGGCGACCGCCTCGCAGCGCGCCAGCACCGACTCCTGATATTCGATGTCCGACATTTGCCTGCTGCGGCGGGGCTGCCGTTTCCCCTTCGTTAAGTCGTCATCGTCCAGAAGCAGCCCATGAGTGATCCAGCAAATTCCGAGACCCCGCTGCGCACGACGTTCAAGATCAAGCTGAACGGAGACACGCTGGCGATTGCGACCGTCGGCCAGGCCTATCAATTCCTGACCAATTTCAAATCGGTCGAGTGGATGGAATTCCGCTCCCTGCATGAGGACGCGATTGCGGCCCTTGAGGGCGCGGCCGGCAATGCCATGCTGGCGGTGCAGGCGACCAACGCGGTGCGCGCGCTGTTCGTGAGCGCAAAGCTGCTCTGACCGGCGTCGTCGCGGCCTTCGTAGCCCGGATGAAGCGAAGCGCAATCCGGGCTCCGCGTTGCGCATTAGTCCGTCCCGGATGGCGCTTTGCTCCATCCGGGCTACGTCCATCTCGCCGAACCTGTCCCTGCGGGGCTGCGACCAAGCCTGGCGCGTTTGGCGCGAAGGAAACAGGATCGCATGGATATTTCCGAATTTATTGCAGGCGTCGACCGCGCCGGCACAAACCAACCGACACCCGCAATGCTCGAGGCGTTCGAGAAATCGATCGGCTGCCGCCTGCCGGACGAGTATCGCCAATTCCTGCTGGCCTGTGCCGGCGGCTATTTCCAGGGCTCGGCCGAATTCAACTGGCCGCAAGGGCATTGGGCCGGCTCGGTCCAGGAGGTGCTGGGATTGCGGCACGACAAGTGCTCGCTGGTCCTGACGCGTCAGACGCCGCAATGGCCGACGGTCGACGAGCTGCTGTGGATCATGGACGACCACGGCGGCAACCCGATCTGCATGACGATCGACCAGGTGCATTTCGGCAAGATCTGGTTCATCGATCACGAGGTCGCCAATTACGACGAGGGCTGGACGCTCGCGCAGGCGATGTCGGACCAATGGGGCTACGTGCTGCCGCTCGCGCCGAGTTTCGGCGCGTTCATGGCCGGGCTGTACGAGCAGGCCGAAGCGGCGTGAGGTGTTGCTCGTGTCCCGGACAAGCCGCAACGCGTGAAGCGTTGCGGCGCAGAGCCGGGACCCAGTAGCCACGATCTCGTGCACGGCATGGGCCCCGGCTCAGCAGCGCATCGTCGAAGGGACGCTGCGCTGCGTCCGGGGCAGGAGAGCGCCTCACTGCCTGTCGTCGCCGTGCCCGTCGTCGTCATCGTGGAAGTCGTGGTCGCCGCCCGGCCTGAAGCCGGGGTCGATGCAGGCGAAGCTGCCGGCGTCGTTGGTCAATCCGCTGCCCTTGTACGCTGCGATCTTCGGATAGACGCAGAGCGGCCGCGTGCCGCTGGCCGGGAAGTTCTGGGCAATGCGCGGATCGAACAGCCCGCCGGCCGGATAGGGCGAGGTGGCATTGGTGTTGGCCGCGACGATGCGGTCCGGCGCGATGCCTTTCTCGACCCAGTCGGTGAGGGCCTTGAGCTCGTTGCCGGCAAAGCTCGCGGTGGCCGCGCCGCCGCCGCAATGGGCCATGTTCGGCACCATGAACAGCCGGGCGAAATCCTCGGCGCGTCCTCCCATGCGCCGGTCCATGTTGCGGTACCAGCGGGCGATCGCAGCGCCCGAGAAGATGCCGTCATTGACCGAGGAGGAGATGATCAGCTTGCCGCCGCGTGCCCTGAATGGGCGCAGATCGGTCGAGGTCGCGGCCATGAAGTCCATGCTGCTTTCGGGATAGGCCGCCGTCTTCGTGAAGATCTTCGGCGCGTCGGTGTCGAAGTTGAATTTGAACACGAAGGCTTCCTGGCCGTTCGGCCCGTTCACGGGCGTGACGACCGGCGGGGTCTGGAAGATCATCGGGATCGCACCCGCGCCGAGCGTCAGATTGATCGCGGTGTTGACCCCGGGCACCGGCGCGGTGACGACGTTCCAGAGTTGCCAGCCCGCGCCCGGCGCGGTCGGCGGCGTCCAGATGCCGGCATCCCAGAACCAGTTCGAATAGAGCCGTTGCCCCCTGGAGTTGACCGGGCCTGCATAGATCTTCTTGAGCGCGTCCACTTGCCCGGTGGTGAGGCAGGTGCCGCCATGCGGCGTGTTGCCGTGCGAGCCGGTGCCGCAGGTGTATTTGGCGAGCGCGGGATACACCTTCTTCGCCGTGCAGGCGTGATAATTGTCGATGATGCCGTCGACCAATCCGTCGAGGGCGTCGCAGGCGCTCAGGATCGCGGCCGAGGCCACCTGGAGGTCCTGCACGGGAAACGTGTCGGGAATGAACGGTTGGCCGTTGACGTCGGTGCTGGTCGAGAGCTTGCCGAGCACCTGCTCGTTCCAGGCTTCCGCAAGGCCCGCTTGCGGCAGGTTGAAGCCGGGATTTTGCGAGATGACGCCGTCGAACAGCCAGGGGAAGCGCTGCGAGGCCATCATGGCGTCGCGGCCGCCGTTCGAGCAGCCCATGATGTAGGAATAGACGGTGTCGAGCCCGTAGAAATAGGAGATGATCTTCTGGGAGATCGTCGCGGTCTTCTCGATGCCGTTGTAGCCGTAGTCCCGGCGTGCCTGCGCGTCGATCGCGAAATGCGCGGAGCCGCCGGCATTGACGTCGTCGTCCTGATGTCCGCCGACAACGTTGTTCGCGTTGTCCTCGTGCCCGCCGTCATTGGCCGCGACGGCCCAGCCCTGGCCGAGTTCTACGCCGGCGGCGCCCTGCGGATCGGCATTGAGGCTGCCGTCGGTACCGCCGCCGCCCATCATCTCGAAACGGCCATGCCAGGTGTTGGGCAGGTTGAGCGCGAAGCCGATGCCGTAGGTGAAATGGTTGGGGTCCTGCGTCGACACGCGCTTGTTGATGATGCCGATCACGTTGCAATAGCCCGACTTCTGCGTCGCGCTCAGGATCTGCGTGTTCGGCAGCGTGAGGCCGGTGAGGGCGGTACAGGACGCGCGCGGCGCGACCCCGCTCGGCGGAAATCCGTGCGCGATGGCCTGCGTGCCCAAGGCGGCACAGCCGGCCATGATCGTCGATGCGAGAAATAGGCGTTTCATGTCAGTCCCTCCCAGTTTCATCAATCATGGTCGAGCGAAAGCGCGCCGCGAGGGCGCGTTCGTTCAGGCAGTGTCGTTGACGATGTCGTTGCCGAAGCAGGGGGGACGGTGCGCCCTTTGCGTACAAGCGCGCCGAAGCGTGTTGCGCGAACAGATCGCACCGCGACGCGCAAGCGCGCGCGGCTCGTCGCCCATCTCTGATGGAAGCACGGACGTCATCCCCCTCGGTCCCGCTCGTGTTGCGGCGGGATGTCGCGATCCTAGGGCGCTCGATGTTGCCGTGTCAACATGACGCAGCGCGCGAACAAGCGGCGCAACCTCTCGTAGAAGCTGTGTTCGCAAAGCGCGCGATGCCGCCCGGCTTCTCGATCCGGGCCGGCTGCGATAGACTCGACACTCGAATCCCGGATGGCCGGGCCTGACGCCGCTACGCCGGCTTGCGAGAGGTCATCGTTGATGGAGCCGAAGAAGGCGGGCGTCAGGAAGCGATCGGCCAAGGGCGCGCAGCACCGGGCACCTGTTGCGAAGCCGCAGCGATCCGCGCCGCGCGCTGCGCCGGCCGCGAAGCCGGCCCGGCCCAGGCTGCTCGCCTCCGACGACCTGTCCCGTTCGCTCGGCTATCGCATCCGGCGGGCCCAGCTCTGGGTCTTCAAGGACGTCAGCCGCCGGCTCGCGGCCTTCGACATCAGCGCGGCGCAGTTCTCCGTGCTGTCGGTGATCGAGGCCAACCCGGGCGTCAATCAGCTCGCCATCGCGCAATCCCTGTCGATCGAGCGGGCCGGGCTCGGGCGCCTGGTGGATCATCTGGAGCGGCGGGGCCTGGTGCAGCGGTCGGCCTCCGCGATCAACCGCCGCTATTACGTGCTGTATCTGACGGAGGCCGGCGCCGCGCTGCTCGGGCGCCTGCGCCCGGCGATTGCCGAGAGCGAGAAGACGCTGGCGGCCAAGATCGGACCGCGCGCATTCAAGGAGCTGCAGCGGGCGCTGTCGGTTTTTCTCCAGGACGCCTGAGCCGCCTATCGCAAGCCCTTGGTTTGCTGCGCCCTTCTGGCGGCCCAAGGCCGCGGCGCCATGCGTTCTCGTAACTTGAACTCTGCGCCGGGAACAGGCAAACGGTCGGGCCAAGGCCGTGGCCAGCCGGGTCACAGAGCCACCCGTTTCGAAGCTTGCATCAAGGGAGAGACCCGATCATGAAACGCCGTACATTCCTCAAGGGCGGCGCGGTCGCCGGCGCGACGACGCTGGTTGCTGCACCTGCGATCGCGCAGAGCGCGCCCGAGATCAAATGGCGCCTGACCTCGAGCTTCCCGAAGTCGCTCGACACGATCTACGGCACGGCGCAGACCTTCGCGAAATACGTGGCCGAAGCCACCGACAACAAGTTCCAGATCCAGACCTTTGCCGCGGGCGAACTCGTCCCGGGCCTGCAGGCGCTCGATGCCGTCAGCGTCGCCTCGGTCGAGATGGCGCAGACGCCGCTGTATTTCTACATCGGCAAGGAGCCGGCGCTGGCCTACGCCACCGGCGCGCCGTTCGGCATGAACCACCGCCACCAGGAGTCCTGGTGGTATTTCGGCGGCGGCGCTGAGCTGACCAACGAGGCGCTAAAGCCGTTCAAGACGCACGCCATCCTGTGCGGCAATTCCGGCACCCAGATGGGCGGCTGGTTCCGCAAGGAGATCAAGACCGTCGACGACCTCAAGGGCCTGAAATTCCGCATCGCCGGCATGGGCGGCCATGTGCTGGCCAAGCTCGGCATCGTGCCGCAGCAGCTCGCCGGCGGCGACGTCTATGCGGCGCTGGAGAAGGGTTCGATCGACGCCGCCGAGTTCGTCGGCCCGTATGACGACGAGAAGCTCGGCTTCCAGAAGGTCGCCAAGTACTACTACTTCCCCGGCTGGTGGGAAGGCGGCGCCATGCTGCACATGATCGTCAATGACGAGAAGTGGGCGAGCCTGCCCAAGCAGTACCAGGCGATCGTCAACCAGGCCGCGTCCGCGGCCGGTGCCTGGATGCTCGAAAAATACGACAGCGTCAATCCGGCGGCCCTGAAGCGGCTGATCGCCAACGGCGCGGAGCTCAAGGCATTCCCGCAGCCGGTGATGGAAGCCTGCTACAACGCGACCCAGGAGCATCTGAACGAGCTCGCCGCCAAGAGCGACCTGTTCAAGCGCACCAAGGAGAGCCACGACGCGTATATGAAGGAATTGCTGTTCTACACGCAGATCGCGGAAAACTTCTACGACAACTATCTGCTCAGCAAGATGCGCAACAAGACCTGATCAAGAGGCGGGCGCGGTGACGACACCGCGCCCCCGCTCTCGCAGGGTGGGCAAAGGCGACCTTGCGCCGTGCCCATGTTCTCTCGCTTCATTGGCAAAGGGTGGGCACGCGTCGCTTTGCCCACCCTAGGGGACCAGAGTGTTTCGATGCGTAGCCCGGATGGAGCGCAGCGAAATCCGGGATCTCGCGCGTCATCGGCACCGTCCCGGATGACGCTGCGCTTCATCCGGGCTACGAAGCGAGCCCCAGCTTCGCATAGATCCGCCTGGCATAGGCACCGAACGCGTCCGTTGTTTTCAGCGGCAGGTCGCGCGGGAAGGGCAAGTCGATCGGGAAATAGTCGGCCATCTTCGCAGGGCCGGCCGTCAGCACCGCGCAATGCGAGGACAGGAACACCGCTTCCTGGATCGAATGCGTGACGAAAATGATGGTCTTGCCGCTCTCGCGCCAGATACGCAGCATCTCCAGGTTCATCTGCTCGCGCGTCAGCGCGTCGAGCGCGCCGAACGGCTCATCCATCAGGATCAGCTTGGGATCGTGGATAAAGGCGCGTGCGATGGCGGTGCGCTGCTGCATGCCGCCGGAGAGCTGCTGCGGATATTTCTGCTCATAGCCGGCAAGCCCGACCAGCCTCAGCAGATCGCGCGCCCGTTCGCGCGCGGCCTTCATGGGAAGACCGACGATCTCCGCCGGCAGCAGCACGTTGTCCAGGATAGTGCGCCACTTCAGCAGCAGCGCCTGCTGGAACACCATGCCGATGTCGCGGGTCGGATCGAACGGACTTTTGGCGTTGCCGATCTTGACGGTGCCGCCGTCGGCGCCGTGCAGGCCGGCCAGGATCTTCATCACCGTGGTCTTGCCGCAGCCGGAGGGACCGACCAGCGAGACCAGCTCGCCCTCCTGCACGTCCATGGTGACGTCGGACACGGCGAGAAACTCCGTGCCGCCGCGGCCATAGACCTTGCGGACGCCGCGCAGGCTGATGAAGGGCTCGTCCGTCATGCCAGCCATTTGCTCAAGTTCGCGGCGACGAAGTCATCGTCGCTGAGGTCAGCATGCTCCCGGCAGACGCGGTCGATCTCCTCTTTCTGGCCGGGGCTGAGGCCTTCCTTGGGATCGAGGCACCACAGCCCCTGCATCAGGCCCTGGCGCCGCAGAATCTCGTGGCAGCCGGCGATGCAGCCGTGAAAATTGTTGGCAACGTCGAAGAAGGCGCTGTTGCAGTCGGTGACGCGGGCATCGAGCGCCAGCAGATCGGCCGGCACGCTGTCCTTGTGACGCGCGGCCTTGCAGCGCTCGAACTGCTCAATCGCGCTCGCGGTCCACACCGACCAGTGGCCGAGCAGGCCGCCCTTGAAATAGGTGCGCGTGGTGATGCCCTTGTCGCGAAGGTCGAACGGCAGCATCAGGTCGAGCAGGATGTGGTCGTCATTGCCGGTGTAGAGCGCGACGCGGTCGAGCGCGCCGGCAGCCGCAACGCCGCGCAGCACGTCGAGCGTGCGGTAGCGGTTGAACGGTGCGATCTTGATCGCGATGACGTTGTCGATCGACGCAAAACGCTGCCAGAACCGGCTCGACAGGATGACGCCGTCGACGGCCGGCTGGAGATAGAAGCCGACCAGCGGAATCTCGGCGGCGACCGCCGTGCAATGCGCGATGATCTCGTCCTCGGAGGCGCTCTTCATCGCGGCGAGGCTGAGCAGGCCGGCGTGATAGCCGATGTCGCGGGCGGTGCGGGCTTCGGCTGTGGCCTGCCGGGTCGGGCCGGCGAGACCTGCAACCATCGCCAGCGGACGCCTGGTCCAGTTCGCCGCGGTCTCGGCCGCGAGCTCCAGCACAGGCCGGTACAGGCCGACGTCGCGGATCGCGAATTGCGTGGTGTGGACACCGACCGCGAGGCCGCCCGAGCCCGCATCGATGTAATAGCGCGTCAGGGCACGCTGATGCTTTTTGTCGAGCTGGCGCTCGGCGGTGAGGGCGAGCGGATGCGCAGGCAGCACGGTGCCGTCGGCGATCAGCTTGCGGATGTCGGCGTTGATCTGGCTGTGGTGCATGATGTCCTATCCGAATTCGGGGCCGGCGACGGCGAACGGCAGCCCTTCGCCTGTGGTCGTGGCGGGGCCGAACCGCATGCGCTGGAACGGGCGCTCCACGGTCCAGCCTGATGCGGTCAATGCTTCGAGGAACGGGACTTGCGAGGCCACTGCATCGAGCAGGAGGGGGCGGGTTTCGGAGCGCTCAATGGCGTCAACGAGGTCAAGCGCTTCGGCGGCATTGTCGGCAAACAAGGGGCCGATATGGCGCGCGGTGCGGCCGTCGCGGATCAGCGCGATGCTGCCATTGGCGGCGACGATGCGCGAGCCGGAGCGCTGCGCAAAGGCGGTGAGCAGAGCAGTGCGGTCGAAGCCGGTGACGCGCCGGTCCCGCGCGCGCAGCGCCTCGAGCGTGGCGATCGCGGGCGCCGGCGCCGAGGTCTGCGCAGGCTTTGCCAGCTTCAGGCGGCGCAATTGCAGCGTCGGCGTGAAGCCGAGCGGCCCGTAGACGGCGGCGCCGTCGGGCGTGGCGTCAAGCCAGCTCGTCAGGCCGTTCTTGCGTGCGGTCTCGAGGCAGGCATCGACGAGACGGGTGGCGAAGCCGCGGCGGCGGTGGGTGGCCGAGACCAGCACCATGCTGATCCAGGCGTTGTTGCCGGAGTAGGGCAGCAACGCTGCGGTCGCCACCAGGCGCATGCCGTCACGGATGCCGAACACGACGCCGTCGCGCAGGAAGATGCGCCAGTCCTCCTCGGTCTGGTTCCAGTGCGCCTCCGTCGACAGCGCGAGCCCGGCAATCGCGTCGCTGGCGCCGAGCTTGAGGATGAGCGTTGTGTCAGTATCGTCCATCGCGCACCTCGTATTTGGTGGGCTTGCCGAGGCTCGGCATGGCGCGGGAGACCCAGTCCGCGGTCCAGGCGATCAGCTGCTCGGTGTCGACCACCGGCAGGCCGAACAGCGAGACGGCCTTCGACGTGTCGGTGAGCCACGCGGTCGGCTCCTCCTTGCCGACCAGCACCGGCGCGCGGCCGAACCTTGCGCCGAACTTTTGTGCGAGATCGCGCACCGCAAAGATCTCGTGGCCGCTGACGTTGATCGGCGAGGTCGGTGCCGTGCAATGCGCCAGACACCGCAGCGCCTGCGCGGATGCATCTCCCTGCCAGATGAAATTGACGTGGCCGAGGCTGACGTCGATCGGCGCGCCGGTGAGCACCTTGGTCGCGATGTCGTGCAGCACGCCATAGCGCATGTCGATCGCGTAATTGAGGCGGAACAGCCGGCCGGGCGTTCCGAACTTGCGCGAGAAATATTCGAACATGCGTTCTCGGCCGACACAGGACTGGGCGTATTCGCCGGGCGGGTTCGGCGCCATGTCCTCGGTCGAGCCCTTGCCGTCGACGGGCACGAAGGGATAGACGCAGCCGGTCGAGAACGCCACGATCCGCGAGGACGGGAAGGCCTGCGCGACCAGCGCCGGCACATGCGCGTTCATGGCCCAGGTCAGCGACAGGTCGCCTTCGGCGCCGAATTTGCGGCCGGCCATGAAGACGATGTTCGGCGCCTTCGGCAGCGCCTGAATCGCCTTTTCGTCCATCAAATCGCAATTGATGGTCTCGATGCCGCGCGCCTGCAGCCATTCCTTCACACCGGCCTCGCTGAAGCGCGCGACGCCGATGACCCGGCGGTCGGGCACGGCGGCCTTGGCAAGGCCCGCCAGCGTCGGTCCCATCTTGCCGCCGACACCGAGGATCATGATGTCGCCCTCGACCTCGGCAAGGTCGTCGATCAGCGCCTGCGTCGGCCGGCACAGGAGATCGTCGAGCGCTGCGATATCGGGAATCGTCTTCGGCAGGTTCTGGCGGGTCAGGAGCATGGATTTCGTCCTTGGTCTTCAGGTCTGTCTCGCATCGCCGACCACGAACATGCGTTCGAGGACGAGCACGAGGCCATAGAGGGCGACGCCGAGCAGGGTCAGCAGCACCACCGCCATCACCATCGCGGGCGTGTCGAGCGAGGACTGCACCTGGATCATGAGGTAGCCGAGCCCGCGCTCGGAGGCGATGAACTCGCCGACGATGGCGCCGGCGACCGCCAGGATGGCGCCGACCTTCATGCCGGAGAACACGTAGGGCAGCGATCCCGGCAGCTGGATCTTGCGGAACAGCGTCCAGCGCGAGCCGCGCAGCGATTTGACGAGGTCGAGCAAATCGGGCTCGACCTCGCGCAGGCCGCGCGCGGTGGTGAGCAGGATCGGGAAGAAGCAGATGCTGAAGGCGATCAGGATGTTCGGCACGATGCCGTAGGAGAACCAGACGATGAAGAGCGGCCCGAGCGCGACCTTCGGGATCATGTTCAAGGTCACGAACAACGGCAGCAGCACGAGGCTGAGCAGCGGCGCCCAGCTGAAGATCACGGCCAGCGTGACGCCGACGAACGCGCCGAGGGCAAAGCCGCCGAGGATCTCGACCGCCGTCACCAGCGTGTTGGCGCCCCAGGCGTAGCTCGCGGTGCCCAGCGTCTGCACCGTCGCCAGCGGCGAGGGCAGGATGAATTTCGGGACGTGGAAGGCGTCGACCAGGACCTGCCAGAGCACGAGCATGGCGAGGTGCACGATCAGGATGATCGCAAAGCTGCGTGCGGTGCCTGCGCCGTCAGCCGCCACCTTCTGCTCCCTGTTTACTGCGGCCTCTGTGCCGCCGCGGTCAGCCTAGACCCCTCCGGGGCAAGTTTCAACCAGTTGGTTGATTACGGCCGGAGCGACTGCAGCACGAGATCGACGACATGGCGGCGGCGGGCGCGGCGCTGGGCGCGGCTCGACAGGTCCTTGCCGAAGATCGCCGACAGCGTCGGCGTGTTTGAGAAGAAGAAATAGGAAAGGCCCGCAATGGAGATGTAGAGCTGCACGGGGTCGATCCCCTTGCGGAACAGCCCGCTGCGCACGCCCTCGTGCAGGATGTGGGAGACGCTCTTGACCAGCGGGGAATGCATCGCCTCGAGCCGCGTGGAACCGCGGACGTGACGCGCGCCGCCGCGGTTCTCGTCGTTCAGAAGCACGATGAAATCGGGATTTGCCGCCAGATGGTCGAACGAGGCCTCGATCAGCCGGCGGATCGCCTTGTCCGGCGGCAGGCCCTCCAGATTGAGCTTTCGCTCCTGCTCGCGGATGTCCTCATAGACCCATTCGAGCACGGCGAGGTACAGCGCGTCCTTGTCGCCGAAATAGTGGTAGACCAGCTGCTTGTTGACGGCGGCGCGCTCCGCAATCTCGTCGACGCGGGCGCCGGCAAGGCCGTGCCGGGCGAATTCCAGGCGCGCCGCGGTGAGCAGCTTCTTGCGGGTCGCCACGGGATCGCGGCGCTGCGGCACGGTGTCGCCAGATCGCTTTGCGGGCATTTCCAACCAAACAGTTGACAAGTGGAGGGCAGGCTTGTTGCATTGGTATCCTCACAAGGGGAGAGCGACAAGCCGGGTCGCGGGAATGAGGAGAGATGCGATGAAGCACTTGCAGGCGGCTGTTGTGGCGCTGGCGCTCGGTTTGCCGGTGCTGCCGGCGAGCGCGGGCGAGGCGGTCAACCTGATCCTGAACTGGACGCCGACGGCCGACCATTCGCCGTACTATTACGCCAAGGCGCAGGGCTGGTACGAGAAGGCGGGCATCGACCTGACCATCGAGACCGGCAAGGGCTCCGGCGTCTCCGCCGCCAAGGTCGGCTCCGGCGGCTCGCCGTTCGGCGTCGCCGACCTCGCCACCATGCTGGTGGCCAAGAGCAAGGGCGCCGACACGGTCGCGGTGATGAGCGTCTACGCCAACACCGGGCAGACGTTCTACTGGCTGAAGAGCTACGGCGTGAACGGGGTGAAGGACTTCCCGAACCACAAGATCGGCAACCCTCCGGGCGATGCCTCGCGCGTGATGTGGCCGGCCTTCGCCAAGGCCGCGGGCATCGCGCCCGATGCGGTCGGCTTCGTCAATGTCGGACCGACCGCGAAGATCGCGGCGCTGAAGAGCCACACCGTCGACATCATCAGCGACTTCTACAACGAGCACGATCTCAAGGTGATCGAGTTCGGCCAGGATCTCGGCTACGTCAACTGGAAGGACATCGGCCTCAACCCGTACGGCAACTCGCTGATCGTCAACGGCGCCTACCTGCAGAAGAACCCGAAGGTGGTCGAGGAATTCGTCCGCGTCACGCAGAAGGCCTTCGCGGCCTGCGTTGCCGACGCCGCCCCGTGCCTGAAGGCGCTGCTCGACCAGGTCTCCGGCCTCGACAAGGAGAACCAGGAGCGGCAGTGGGAGCGCATCAAATTCCTGATGACCGACGAGTTCACCACCACCAAGGGCCTCGGCTGGATCGACGGCGAGCGGATGAAAAAGGACTACGACCTGGTCCAGACCTATCTCGGCATGGAGAAGCCGTTCGACGTGACCACGGCGTTCACGACGAAGATGCTGGATCCGAACATCAAGATGGATGCGAGCAAGGTGAAGAAGTAGGGGGCTTCGCTCTCTCCCCGTCATTGCGAGCGCAGCGAAGCAATCCAGAGTCTTTCCTCGGAGACAGCCTGGATTGCTTCGCTGCGCTCGCAATGACGGAGTTGAGGCAGTTGCGCGCCAATCCATCCCCGTCACCCTGAGGTGACCGCTTTTTCAGCGGCCCTCGAAGGGCGACGGCCCGGCTCCCTCCGCGCGGTTGCATGGCGGCCGAGCATCCTTCGAGGCTCCCCGTCCGGTGCTTTGCACCGGACGCCTCGCACCTCAGGATGACGGGGCACGAGCGCCGGCCGCCGCTCACGGGCCATCACCCCACGTAACCCTGCGGAGAAATTAACCGGCCGTTAACCATATCCGCCGCATCGTTAACCATTCAATAACAGGGAACGAGTCGGCCGCTATGGAGGCTGCAGCAAAAGTCCAACGCCAGATGGTGCGCCTGCGCGGGCGTTCCTACGTGGCCTTCGTGTTCGTGCCGACGGTTCCGATCCAGGACTGGCTGGCCGAGATCGACGCCATGATCGCCCGCTCGCCGGGGTTCTTCGCCGGTCGTCCCGTGGTGATCGACCTGTCCTCGGTCGACCTCAGCCAGGCCGGCATCGGCCATCTGCTCACCAGCCTGCAGGACCGCAACATCCGCGTGCTCGGCATCGAGGGCGTGGAGGAGGGACGGCTGACCCCGATGATGCCGCCGCTGCTCTCGGGCGGACGCAGCTGCGTGGTCGAGCCGACCGCGCCCAAGAAGTCCGAAGCGAAGGCCGAGACCAAGCCGACCTCGCTGTTGCTCGAGGCGCCCGTGCGCTCCGGCCAGACCGTGATCTTCCCGGAAGGCGACGTCACCATTCTCGGCTCGGTCGGCTCCGGCGCCGAAGTCGTCGCCGGCGGCTCCATCCACGTCTACGGCGCGCTGCGCGGCCGCGCCATGGCCGGCGTGAACGGACACACCAGCGCGCGCATCTATTGCCAGAAGATCGAAGCTGAACTGCTTGCAATCGACGGGTTTTACCAGACCGCCGACGATATCGACGCCGCGCTTCGCGGCCGGCCCGCGCAGGCCTGGCTGCAAGGCAACACCATGCGAATTACCGCGCTGAACTGACCAGAAGGAGATATTTGAGATGGCCAAGGTACTGGTCGTGACATCAGGCAAGGGCGGCGTCGGCAAGACGACGACGACCGCCGCATTGGGGGCTGCGCTGGCGCAACGCGGCGACAAGGTGGTCGTCGTCGATTTCGACGTCGGCCTGCGCAACCTCGACCTCGTGATGGGCGCCGAACGCCGCGTCGTGTTCGACCTCATCAACGTGGTGCAGGGGGTTGCGAAACTCCCGCAGGCGCTGATCAAGGACAAGCGGCTGGAGAATCTCTGGCTGCTGCCGGCCTCGCAAACCCGCGACAAGGACGCGCTGACGGAAGAGGGCGTCGGCAAGGTCATCGCCGATCTGCGCAGCCGGTTCGACTGGGTGATCTGCGACAGCCCGGCCGGCATCGAGCGCGGCGCCTCCATGGCGATGCGCTTCGCCGACGAGGCCGTGATCGTCACCAATCCGGAAGTCTCCTCGGTGCGCGATTCCGACCGCATCATCGGCATGCTCGATTCCAAGACGGTGCGGGCCGAGAAGGGCGAGCGGGTCGAGAAGCACATCCTGATCACCCGCTACGATCCCTCCCGCGCCGCGCGCGGCGAGATGCTGACCATCGACGACATCCTCGAGATCCTGGCCACGCCCTTGCTCGGCATCATCCCCGAGAGCCAGGACGTGCTGAAGGCCTCCAACGTCGGCACGCCGGTGACGCTGTCGAACGCGGATGGAGCGCCGGCGCGGGCCTATATGGACGCGGCCAAGCGCCTCTGCGGCGAGAACGTGACAATGCACGTTCCTGCGGAGCGCAGAGGTCTGATGGATCGTCTGCTGCGACGGAGGGCTGCATGAGCATGGGTCTGCTCCGACTTCTCCGTGGCAACAAGGCCACTGCACCGGTCGCACGCGAACGACTGCAGATTCTGCTGGCCCATGAACGCGGAATGCGCGGCCAGCCCGACCTGCTCGGCGTGCTGCGTGAAGAAATTCTCGCCGTCGTGTCCAAGCATGTGACGCTGGACCCGACCAAGGTCATCGTCCGGCTCGAGCGCGGCGACGAGGTCTCGACCCTCGAGGTCGATATCGAGGTGCCCAACGACATCGAGCGCAAGAAAGTAGCGGTCGCGTAGGGGACGCGGCCGACGACTCACGGTTTTGGGGTGGGTGAGAAGGCGGTCCGCCGGGCATGGCGGGCCGCTTTCGTCGTTTTGGGCGGTTTGAGTTCTCGGGCTTGAGGATGTGATTGGTATCGGCCGGAACGGGGATCGCGGCGAGATCGTTGTCCTGGAGCCGCGGGAAGCGCCGAGCCGGGCGCCGCGGTTTCCACATACCGGGAGAGCGCTCATGATGTCCGAGATCCAGGTCCACACTGTCGCGCGGCAGATGCTGGAGCGGCATGGTTTTGCGGCGATCGCGAAGGCCGCCGAACAGGCGCAGGCCTGCGAGGGGCGTGGCGAGGCCGACGAGGCCAAGGAGTGGCGACACATCGCCGACGCCATGAAGATCATGCGCGGCCCCGCCCAGAGCTGATCAGCTCCGTCCGGTTCCGTCCTTGATCATGTCGAGGACGCGGCTTGCCAGCGCCTCGACCACGAACGGCTTCGTCAGCACCTGCATGTCGGGGGCGAGCTGGCCGTTGCCGATGATGGCGTTTTCCGCATAGCCGGTAATGAACAACACTTTCAGCGCGGGCCGCGTCGTGCGCGCGGCGTCCGCGAGCTGGCGGCCGTTCATGCCGCCGGGCAGGCCGACATCGGTCACCAGCAGGTCGATGGTCGCATCCGACTGCATGATCTTCAGGCCGGTCGGGCCGTCATGCGCCTCGAGCACGCTGAAGCCGAGCTCCTCCAGCGCATCGGTCAGCAGCATGCGGATCGACGGCTCGTCATCGACGACGAGGATGGTGTGGCTTGCCTTCGGCCGCGCCGCGCTCCTCGTGGCCAGCGCGGCCGGCTTGTCAGCGTCCTTGCCGTAATGCCGCGGCAGATAGAGGCACATGGTCGTGCCCTGGCCGACCTCGGAATAGATCCGGACCTGGCCGCCGGACTGGCGCACGAAGCCGTAGACCATCGAGAGCCCGAGCCCGGTGCCCTGACCGATCGGCTTGGTCGTGAAGAAGGGCTCGAACGCGCGCTCGACCACGTCGGGCGGCATGCCGGTGCCGGTGTCGGTGACGCAGAGCGAGACGTACTGGCCGGGCTCCAGATCGCGCTCGCCGGCGCCATGATCGTCGAGCCAGCGGTTGGCGGTCTCGATCGTGAGCCGGCCGCCTCCGGGCATCGCGTCGCGCGCGTTGATGCAGAGGTTGAGGAGGGCGTTCTCCAGTTGCGAGGCGTCGATCAGCGTCGGCCACAATCCGCCGGCGGTGACCACTTCGAGCGCGATTTCCGGGCCGACGGTGCGGCGGACCAGTTCCTCCATGCCCATGACGAGCCGGTTCAGGTCGGTCGGCTTGGGATCGAGCGTCTGCCGCCGCGAGAAGGCCAGCAGCCGGTGCGTCAGCGCCGCGGCGCGCCTGGCCGCGCCCTGGGCGGCCGTCACGTAGCGGTCGATCTCCTTGATGCGACCCTGGCCGAGCCGGGTCTGCAGCAACTCCAGCGAGCCGATGATTCCGGTGAGCAGATTGTTGAAGTCGTGCGCGATGCCGCCGGTGAGCTGCCCGACGGCCTCCATCTTCTGCGATTGGCGCAGCGCTTCCTCGGCCTCGCGCAGCCGCTGCTGCTCCCTCAGGCGATCGGTGACGTCGTAGGAGAATTGGTAGGCGGCAAGCAGCCGGCCCTCGCCGTCGCGCAGGCAGTTGAAGCGCATCTCGTAGCAGCGGCGCGACAGGCCGGGTTCGCCGAACTCGGCGATTTCGACGAATGGTTCTCCGGCAAGTGCCCGCGACCAGACGGCGCGAACGGCGTCGCGGTGCTCGGGTTGATCCTCAAGCAGTTCGAGCATGTTGTCACCGACCTTCGGCAAGATGCCGTAGATGCGATGGAATTCGCGCGCCGAAGCGCCGTTGATCGCAAGCCAGCGGAAGTCCGGGGCGACGACCTGGACGAAGGCGTCGGTGCCCTCGACGAGGTCGGCCATCAGCTTGCGCTCGGCCAGGGCTGCGATCACGCGCGCTTCCAGCGTCTCGTTGAGCTGCTGCAATTCCCGCTCGGCCCGCTTGCGCGAAGTGATGTCCTGGAACAGCACTGCGACCTGCTTGCGGCTGGCGGGCTCGACGCGGAAGGCGGCAAGCTCCAGATGCCGGCCGGTTGCGACCAGCTCGCGCTCGAAGCGGATCGGCTGGCCGGTCCTGAGCACGCCGCCATAGAGCTCGACCCAGCCGTCGGCTTCGGCCGGGACCATCTCGCGGACCTTCTGGCCAACCACGTTGGGAATGCCGGCGTGCTGGGTATAGGCGGGATTGGCCTCGACGTGGATATAGTCGCTGAGCGGTCCGTGCGGGCCGTCGAAGAACTCGATGATGCAGAAGCCTTCGTCGATCGAGTTGAACAGCGTCCGGTAACGCTCCTCGCTCTCGGCCAGCGCGGATTCTGCCTTGCGGCGCCCGGTCTGGTCGGCCATCCCGAGCGCGCGGAGGCGAGCGTTTTCCTCCTCCAGCGCCTTCAGACGGTGTTGAAGGTCCTCAAACTCGATCGAAGCCACGCACGCTCGCAGGGTTTGCGTTTCCGGGACGCCTTGGCGTCGTGCCCACCGTGCTCCAATGGGCATCCCACCACTGCCATGGGTTCAACGCGGATGGAACCCGGAAGTTCCCGTCTCGCCCGCGGGCTCAGTGCTCGCCCTGATCGGTGCCTTGCCGGCCGGACTTTTGCTGTGTCTGAGGTTGGCCCCGCTCGCCCGTCTCCTTGCAGGGCAGCTGCTCCCACGATCCGTCCGCCGCCTGCTGATAGGCGCTGCAGGTCGAGGACGAGATCGATTTGTCCTCGCCCTTCTGGGCGTCATTGTTCCTTGCGAAGGCCGGGGTGGCTATAGCGGTACTCGCCGCAAGCGCCGCGGCGAAGACGAGATGCGCAATCCGCATGGAGGTCTCCTGTTCGAAGAGCTGCATGCTCGCGAGGAATGTGACGATTATTGGCCACGGCGGCGGTTCCGCCGCGGCGTGCTTAACGCCGGACTGGAAGGACCGGTCAGCCGCCCTTGCTTCGGATCAGGCCGGCGAGGTTGGTCTTCTGCGCCTCGCACCAGCCGGGCATGCCGAGACGGCGCTGGTCCATGTCGGTGGCCTGGGTCGCGACCGCGACCTCGGCCATCAGATCGTCGTCCTGCTTCTCGCCCATCTTGCCGCCGGTATGCATCCAGGCGATCGCCTTGCGCACCTTCTCGGTGGTGCCGTCGGGCAGCTGCATCTGCTGGGCCTTCTGCACGAGGTCCTGATAGACGAGATCGGTGCCCGGACATTCAACCTTGGCGGCGAAGGCCTGCAGGACCATCGTCACATAGGTCGAACGTATGGGCGCGTCGCCCGCCTGAGCCGGCGCGGTCAGCAGCAGCAGGCCCGCCATCAGAAAACCGGTGCGCATCCTTGGTAACCTCCTCGATTTTTTGGAAGGCTAGCGTCCGGCGCGCCGCTCCGCAATGGTGCCGGGACGCAATTGTCGCACCGCGGTGCGGTGCACTAGACTGGCAGAGAACCCTCGGAGAACGTCATGAGCCTGTTCAGCGCCCCGTTCGATCCCGCAGCCGACACCGCACTCGTCACCGGCGCGGGCAACGGCATCGGCCGCGCGATCGCGCAGGCCCTGGTCGGCGAGGGCGTCCGGACCGTGTTCGCCGATGTCAGCGCGGAGCGCGTGAGTGCCGCGATCGCCGCGAGCGCGCAGCCTGAGCTCGCGGTGCCGTGGGTCGGGGATCTCGCGAAGCTGGAAGCCTGCGATGCGTTGCTGGCCGCCTCTCGCGCGGCGCTGGGTAATGTCTCGCATTTCGTGCACAGCGCCTCGCCGCCGCGGCGCGAGGCCGATCATGCGCTCGCGGTCGATCGCAGGATCTGGCAGGAGATGCACGCGGTCAATCTCGATGCCGGCTTTCACCTGGCGCGCGAGCTTGCGAAACGGCTGATGGCTGCGAAGCGCCCCGGCTCGTTCCTGTTCCTCACCTCGCTGCATGCCGGTACGCCGCGCAACCTGCCGCACTACTCGACGGCAAAGGCAGGCATGGCGATGCTGGTGAAGGAGCTGGCGAAGAGCTTTGGCCGCCACAACATCCGCGTCAACGCGCTGGTGCCGGGTGCGATCGCAGCAGGCGGGTTCGTCGCCGATGCCTCGCTGGCGCGGCACATTCCGCTCGGACGGCTCGGCGAGGCGAAGGACCTCGCTCCGATGGCGCTGAGCGTGTTGTCGAACAAGATCTCGGGTTATGTCACCGGCGCAGCCTTCGTCGTCGACGGCGGATTGTCGCTGACGAACTGGTTCGATGCGCCGGTGCTGGAAGAGTAAAGCCCCGTTCCGATGAATCGAAACGGCGCTTTCGATTCTCGGTTTGACGCGTTTTCTTTACGCGAACCGGCGTCCACTTCGCTCGAAAACGCTATGCTTAGCGCTGCCAGGCCGGCACGGGATCGAGCGGGGTGCGATAGACCTCGTTCTGATCGCGGTCGGTGACGCGCACCGCGCAGCCCTTCTGCTGCAGCTCCGGCTTCACCTGCGACAGCTCGCACGCCAGCTGATCGGCGCGGTCGGAAGCAACCTCGATGTCCTCGAGGATGATTCCACCCTGGTTCTTGAACTCTTCACCGACCACAAGATCGAAGGAGTAGTAAGGCATCCGAATTCCCCGGTGTGACGACCCAAGTTTCAGTTGCAAGTCTCATTTCAAATCTTGAAATCAAGTCTTCAACGGAAGTCCCGACACATCGCGGATGATACCACTGAGTCTGTCTTTATCGAATGAACGAGCCGCACAATCTCTGTGCCTATGTCGCAGAAATGATGTGCAGCACGCAAGCTCGTTAAGAGTTTATTAAATATACCGGCGTGAACATAAGGCATGGAATTGCAGCAGAACCGGGCTCCGGGAACCGGCAGCTGCAAGAGAAGGCCGGCGGCATAGATCCCGACGGCCTTTTCTCATTGACGAAAACGATCGACGCATCGTTCCCCGTAGTCACCCGGACTCAACGCATCACATCGACTCGAATGGTCTCTCCGGAGAACCGCGTCGCGCTGTGCGCCAGCGCGGCCCTTCGGATTCGGATCATGCTCTAGCGCAGCGGCATCGGCGGACGCACGACGGGTCCGTCGTCATCCGCAACGGCTTGCGTCGTCGCGACCGGCGGGGGTGGCGGCGGGACCGCTGCAGCCTGCGACGGCGGCGGCGGTGCGACCGGCGCAGGCGAATAGGCCGGCATGTAGGTGTGCGACACGGCCGGCTTCGGCTTGCGCGCCGGCGGCGGTGTCGGCACCGGTGCGCGCGGCGGCAGCGCGGACACGCGCGCGCGCGGATCCACGGGTGGCTTCGTCTCGACGACCGGCTTCGGTGCAGGCGGCTTCGCTATCTCGCGCGCCATCTGCTCTTGCCCGGCCTTCAGCTCGGCGATGTTGGCCTTGAGCGCTTCGATCTGCTGCGCCATCGCCGCGAGATCGCGCGTCATCGACTGCACCGATTGCGCTGCATCGGTCTGTGTTGCCGCCGGCGCGGCGGCTGCGACCTGCACCGCGGGCGGGCTCGCGGGCTGATCGGACACGGCTGGCGCCGCCGCGGTTTGATCGATCGGCTGATCAGCTACGGCTTGCGGAGCGGGCGGGGCGGCCTGTGCAGCGGCGACAGGCGCTGTCTGCGATGTCGACGGCAGCAGTGAAGCCAACACCGGCGTCCATTCCGCGAGCTTCTGCCTAGCGGTATCACCGTGCTTCTCCCACGCGATGGTGGCCGCCGCGCTGCTGCCCGCGAACAGGAACGTGAGGAAAGCGCCGCGCATCCATTTACCGGCGGAGGAGCGCTTCTTTCGGCCGTGACCATCGCCGGCTGTGACGCGCACTTCGGTGTCCACCGGGGACGCTGCCGCGGGTGGCTCCGCGCGCGGGCTGAGCTTCGGTTCAGGACTGAAGCGCGGCTCGGGACTGAACTTCCGCTCGGAAGCGACCTTGGGCTCGGAAGTGACCTTGGGCTCGGAATCGATTTTCGGCTCAGGCGCGAATTTCGGCTCCGGACGTGGCGTGATCTCGGGCGCCAGCGCGGGCGCAACGCTGATCGGGCGCGAGGCCAGCACGATCTCGGGCGAAATCTGTATAGCGTCGTGCGGATCGTTGTCCTTGACCGTGTCCTTCACGATCTCATCGACGATTTGCTTGCTGTTCAGCGTGGCGAGCATCGCAGCTCCTTTGAAGCCCAGGTGTTCAAAGTCCTGGTGTTTTGAGACTGGTCGTTCGCATTGGCGCGAGCCAGGTGAAGCCCCGTCATCGGGCGGATGACGCACGAGTCCAGCCGCGTTTGACCAAAGCAAGGCGCGAGGATGGAGATGGTGCGACGCTCTTCCGCCGTTTGTGGTGATGGAACCGGGCTTATCGAACACGGGCACGTGTTCCAGCCTGCCTTGTTTTCAGCACGATTTGGGCAGTATCTCGAAGCGCTGGGGGCGCTGCTATCCGCTATCGGGGGGCCGGTGGTGCCAAAATCTGTTCTCGCTTTTTTCGTCGTTGCCATGTTGCCGCTCGGCGGCTGCATGCAGACGACGCTTTCGCCATCTACGGACGCGAGCATGACGCCGCGCGACCGGCAGTTGCTCGCGCATACGCCTTACGCCCAGGCCAGCGTGCCCGAGCAATATCTGCGTCACATCGTCGATTATCCGCGCAAGGAGATGCCGGGCACGATCCTGGTCGATACCGATGCGCGCTATCTCTATTTCGTGCTGCCTGACGGCAAGGCGATCCGCTACGGCGTCGCGGTCGGCGAGGAGGCGATGGCCTTCTCCGGCGTCGCGCGCGTCGGCCGGCTTGCGGAATGGCCGGACTGGGTGCCGACGGCGGACATCCAGGCGCGGCTCGGACCTTATCCGGCACGCGTTCCCGGCGGTCCCGCGAATCCGCTCGGTGCACGCGGCATCTACCTCTATCTCGGCAACAAGGACACGCTCTACCGCATCCACGGCACCAACCAGCCCGAATATATCGGGCAGGCCATCTCGTCCGGCTGCATCCGGATGCGCAACGAGGACGTGATCGATCTCTACGATCGGGTGAAACTCAATTCGACCGTCGTGGTGCTGCCGCCCGGACAGAGCGCGCAGGTCGAGGCCGGCAGACGCTGGCGCGGCTAGCTCGCGCGCTCCGCCTTGCTCACTCTTCGGGCCGCGCGATGCGCCATTGCAGCGTCGTCGCGTTGCCGTTGGCATCGCCTGGCGCCTTGTCGGCAGGCGAGGTGTAGAGCGGGCGATAGCGATAGGCCCACATCTTGCTGCCGTCGTTGCGGCTGATCACGGTGAAGTCGCCGACGGCCTTGGCGTCGGCGGTGGCGGTGAGCGGCACCCAGGTCTCGGTGCACTTGCCGTTGCAGTTCGATGACTTGCCGGTGGTGTCGCGCTCGTAAGTGTAGAGCGTCATGCCCTTGAGATCGACCAGCTTGGGACCCTGCTTGGTCAGGACCACCTTGGCCGGTGCGGTCGTCGCTTCCGGCTTGGGCGGAGGAGGGGCATCGCCGCCGCCGTGGCCGTTCGCGAGCGCAGGGACGGCCGAGAGCGCGATGGCCGCCGCAGCGATAAAGAATCTGGACATCCAAAACCCCCGAACGGCAAAGTTAATCGCGCGTTAAGCGCAGAATGTTGCCGACCGTACCAGCCGAAGGTTAGTTCCAGGTTTCGCGGGCCTGCGACAATTACGGACAAAACACGCCTATTGCCGCAGCGGTGCGCGGCTCAGCTCGTTGCCGGCGGCGATGGCCTTGCGCAGCAGCCGCATCAACTCCTCGCTTTCCTTGCCGCTGAGGCCGCGCATCATGAGGCGCTGGGCGGACTCGACCGCGGGGGTGATCTTGCGCAGCGTGCGCCGGCCCTCGTCGGTGATCTCGAGCTCGCGGGCGCGGCGGTCGCGCGGACTGGCGCGGCGCTCGATGAGACTCTTCTGCACCAGGCGGTCGATCACGCCGGTGATGGTGGTGCGGTCGTAGGCGATCAAGCCGGCCAGCGTAACCTGGTCGAGCCCCGGATTGGCCTTGATGGTCGCGAGCGCTGCGTATTGCACCGGCGTCAGGTCGAAGCCGGCGTCGCCGACTTCGGCCAGGAACACCGCGACCGCGATCTGCTGGAACCGGCGCGCCAGATGACCGGGCATCTCGTTGTTGTCTTTCACCGAATTCTCCTCAACCAGCGGGGACAGCGGCAATCATTGACAAGTATACTGATAGTCAGCATACTGAGCAATATCGAAGAAGACGTTGACGGGAGGGGTGCTCATGCAATTCCATCTGAATGGATTCCAGCCGGGCGACCCCGAGATCGTCGATCCCGCAGAGCGCGTCCAGGCCTCCGGTGCTGCGGGCACCGTTCCCGCTGAGGTCGATGTCCTCATCGTCGGCTGCGGGCCCGCCGGCCTCACGCTGGCCGCGCAACTGGCGCAGTTCGGCGACATCAGGACCTGTATCGTCGAGCAGAAGCCGGGCCGGCTGCAGGTCGGGCAGGCCGACGGCATCGCCTGCCGCACCATGGAGATGTTTCACGCCTATGGCTTCAGCGAGCGTGTGCTGAAGGAAGCCTATTGGGTCAACGAGACGACGTTCTGGAAGCCGGACGAAGCGGCGCCGGACAGGATCGTGCGCAGTGGCAGGGTGCAGGACGTCGAGGACGGGCTGTCCGAATTCCCGCACGTCATCCTCAACCAGGCGCGCATCCATGACGGCTTTCTCGATGTCATGCGCAAGGCGCCCGCCAAGCTCGAGCCCTATTACAGCCGCCGCCTGATCGATCTCGAGGTCGATCCGGCCGCAGGCCCTTCCGACTATCCCGTGACCGTGCGGCTCGAGCGCGTCGATGCCGGACACGAGGGCAAGGTCGAGACGATCAAGGCGCGCTATGTCGTCGGCTGCGACGGCGCGCGCAGCACGGTGCGCAAATCGATCGGCCGCGAGCTGCATGGCGATTCCGCCAACCACGCCTGGGGCGTGATGGACGTGCTGGCGGTGACTGATTTTCCCGATATCCGCTTCAAGGCCCTGATCCAGTCGGCGAAGGACGGCAGCCTGCTGATCATCCCCCGCGAAGGCGGCTACATGGTCCGCATCTATGTCGAGCTCGCCAAGCTCGATGTCGGCGAGCGCGTCGCCAATCGCAACATCACCGCCGACGACGTGATCGCGAAGGCGCAGCGGATCCTGAAGCCGCATACGCTCGACGTGAAGGAGATCGCATGGTGGTCGGTCTACGAGATCGGCCAGCGCCTGACCGACAAGTTCGACGATGTGCCGGAAGCCGCGATCGCCTCGCGCCAGCCGCGCATCTTCATCGCCGGCGATGCCTGCCACACCCACAGCCCGAAGGCCGGGCAGGGCATGAACGTCTCGATGCAGGACGCCTTCAATCTCGGCTGGAAGCTCGCTGCCGTGCTGCGGGGGCGATGCGCGCCGAGCCTCCTGCATTCCTATTCGGCCGAGCGCCAGGCGGTCGCGAAGGAGCTGATCGATTTCGACCGCGAATGGGCGGGGATATTGGCGTCAGCCGCCAAGGCCGGTGGCGCCGATGCCGCCAGGACGCAGGACTATTTCGTCCGGCACGGCCGCTACACCGCGGGCACGGCGACGCACTACAAGCCGTCACTTCTCACCGGCGCAACATCACACCAGCATCTCGCCCCAGGCCTCGTCATCGGCAAGCGCTTCCATTCCGCGCCGGTCATCCGGCTCGGGGATGCCAAGCCGGTTCATCTCGGCCACGCATCGCAGGCCGACGGCCGCTTCCGCATCTACGCGTTCTCACCGGCGGAAGATCCTGCCGGCCCACGCTCGGCCATTCGCGCGCTGTGCAGTTTCCTCACCGAGGCGAGGGAATCGCCGGTCCGGCGCTACACGCCCGCCGGCGCCGACATCGACAGCGTGATCGATCTGCGCGCGGTCTTCCAGCAGGATCATCGCGACCTCGCCGTCGAGGCGATGCCCGCGCTGCTGCTGCCGCGCAAGGGCCGCTATGGCCTCATCGACTACGAGAAGATGTTCTGTCCGGACCTCAAGGGCGGCGACGACGTCTTTACCATGCGCGGCATCGATCGCGGGGCCGGCTGCATGGTCGTGGTGCGGCCGGATCAGTACGTCGCAAGCGTGCTGCCGATCGCCGACTTTGCTGCGCTTGCGTCGTACTTCGACGGCTTCATGCTGCCGGTGAATTGACACGCGCGCAACGCTCCGGCGCGCCGCGCCGATGAACGGCGAATGAATATTGAACCGCGTGCGGCGCAGCTCTCAATCTTTCGACGGATGCGACCTCTGCAGGCGGAACGCTCGTTCCGCCTGCGCGTTCCGACTCGCAGAGGAGGAACACACAATGAGACTCAGAAGCGTTCTGGTTGCAGCATTGCTGCTCGCCCCGACGGCCGCGCTGGCCGCGCCGGGCATCGTCACCGTCTCGACCGGCCTGCGCGCCGGACCGGGTTCGGGCTTTCCGCTGGTCGATCGCATCCCCGAAGGCGCCCGCGTCAACATCCATGGCTGCCTGCGCGGCAATGCCTGGTGCGACGTGAGCTTCTCCGACGATCGCGGCTGGGTGTCGTCGCAATATCTCGAATACCTCTACCGCAATCACTACGTTTATCTCCCTGACTATGTCGACGAGATCGACGTGCCCGTCGTCCCCTTCGTGCTGACCTCGTACTGGTCGAATTACTATGGAGGGCGGCCCTGGTATCGCCGCCACGCCTACTGGAATAATTACTGGACCTCGCACCAGAGCGTCGCGACGCGGATGACCATCGATCCGCGTGCGGCCCGTATCGGCCGCGCGGCGACGCGCGATGCGGCGATCGCACTCGGTCGCGAAGGCGTGCGTGGCAAGGGGCCCGCCGCGATCTCCGGACGTGACGCTACGATCACGAACCGTGATGCTGTGACCACCAAGCGTGACGCCGCGATCGCGAAACGCGACGCTGCGATCGCCAAGCGCGACGCTGCGATCACGAAGCGCGATGCTGCTGTTGCAGCCGACCGGACCCGTGCGGGTCGAAGCGAGCGCATCGCTCACGAGCGGACCAATGCGCAGATCCGCAATCCGCGCGATGCCCAGGCACGCATGATGCGCGAGCAGCCGGCGGGCCGCGCCGCCGCGCATGCCCCGCCGATGGCACGTGCGCATGAAGCACCGCGCGTGTCGGCTGCGCCTGCCGCGCGGCCCGCGATGCCGCATGTCGCGCAGCCCAATGTGAGCCACGGTGCGCCGATGAATGCCCGCGCGCAGATGCCGGCGCCGCGTGCCGCTGCGCCTGCGATGCCGCACGGCGGTGGCGGCGGCGCTCCGCACATGAACGCCGCGCCGCGTGGTGGCGGTGCCCCGGCCGGCGGCCCCGGCGGCGGCCACGAGAAGCGCTAACATCCCACGAAAAGCCCGGCCTTCGCGCCGGGCTTTTCAGTGCGGCAGGTTCCGGTTCCCTGCGCGTACAATTTAAGAAAGTTCTTCGCGGGCAGATTTCATCGATCGTAAGATGTGTACCCAAAGATGTAAGCATCCACTCGGGGCAGCGGGGCACGGGAGGATGTGATGAGACAGAGTCAGGCGGAGACGCGCCGCCAAAATGTCGCGAAGCGGTCGATGACCAAAGAGGCCAAGCAACTGACCGGCCTGATCGCCGGACTGCGCAAATCCCTCGAAGGCATCCAAAAGGAGCGGACGAGCACGAAACTCTCCGGCGCTGAAATGGGATTGCTCGACGAGCGCCGCAACAATCTTCTGCTGACGATCGCGGCTCTCGATGACCGCCTCTCGGCAGTGCAGGGGCTGATCGATCTCGGCCGTCCCCACGTTATCCGCGTCCACTGATCGGGACGCTCGGGCTATCGGTTTCGTCGCGGCGGCGACGAGGCCACGCCTTGCTGCCGCCCTTGCGCGGCATAGGGATTGGCATAGCACTGCGCGGACTGACCGGATGCGGTCGCAGCGCATTGCGCGATCGAGGTGAAGCTGCAATCGATCGTGCTGCCGTCAATCGTGTAGATCTCTATGCAGACGGGATAGCGCGGATCGTAGGTCTGTGCCGCTGCCGGTGCGCCGGCCAGGGCGATGCCAAGCAAGCCCACGACAAGCTGAATCGCATTCATGATCGGGCGCATGATCGACCTCCGTGGTTCGGCCGGAGCCAAGCACAATGCTGCCTGCCTATGGCACCAAATTGCCACGCTCCCGGCGAATTGCCGCCAAAGCCCGCTGCCACTGGGAACGTGGGGGCGGGCGACGCAAGGGGATGCGCATTGGCCTACAAGATGATCGCAGAACGCGAGAATGAGAAGTACAGTTTTGCCCGTGAGAGCCGGCTGCTGATTGTGGCGAAGGCAAGGGTGTGGGCGAGCGAGGGGTGGCAAGTCGTCATCACGGACCAGGACGGCAAGGCCTACGCGCCGCCCGAATTCGATCAGTTGCTGGCGGCGTGACCGCAGGACGGGCTCTGGTTTGAGGCGTTTTCTTGACGCGAGGCGATTTATCCGCTCCGCTCGAAAACGCTCCGGGGGATGATTTTGATATCGCTATTCCCACCGGGGCGCGGCCTGATCGCGCCCCTGATGACTCTGGCGGCTGCCGCGCTGACGGCAACGATCGCGTTCGCCCAGAATCTCGATGCCGGCAAGTCGCCCGAGCGGCTGTTTGCCGACGGCTGCGCCACCTGCCACCGCAGTCCCCGCGGCCTGGCCAAGGGGCGCTTCAGCCTGACGCTGTCCTGGTTCCTGAAGGACCATTACGCCACCAGTTCCGACTCCGCCAAGGCGCTCGCCGCGTATCTGGTGTCCGTCGATACGCCGCCGCCGCGGGCCGCGGCCAAGCCCGGTGCAAAGTCCCCCAAATCAACGCCGCGCCCGCCCAAGCCGATGACGAGCCAGTAGTCGCCGCCGTCCGCGACGATCCGTTGCGCCCCATCTCCTCATGCGCGTTCTCAATCAGAAATAGAATGATTGTACGATCCGTCGTGAGGTGGTATTAAATCTAAAGTAGCTTTTATTTGGAAGGCAACCGATTGTCCTGTCGGGGAGCTTTCGGGATTTTGTCGCACATCTCATTTTGAGCTCGGGCGGGGACGGGGCGGTTGAGCTCGCATCCAGTGAGGACCTCCCATGAAGCATCGGACGTCTTTGGGCCTGACGTCGCTGGCGTTCGCCGCGGTGATGCTGGCAGTGCCGTCGCATCGGCTCGCCCAGGCGCAAGCGCCGCAATCGCAGCCGGCAGCACCGCCCTATCTTCCGCAGGCCAAATTCTGCGCCAATGGCACGGGCGGACTGTGCTCCATCGTGCCGGCCTATATCGGTCCCGATCAGGGCCTGGCGCAAACCCAGGGCTATAACGGCCTCTATGGCCAGCCGCCGCAGAACGAGAAGGAAGACGTTCAATCGCCGTTCGACAACATGTCGTGGCAGATGTTCGTCGCACTCAATTGGGTGGCGAGCGGCGTCAAGGATCCGGCGGCTCAAGGGTTGACGCAGCCGGGCCGGCGGGTCTGGCAGACCTATCCGACCGTCTCGTCGCTGTTCGGGAACGCGCCCGTGATTGCCGGCTGCACGCAGGCGCTGGCTCTCCCCATCTTCCATATCGGCTCGAACGGCAAGGGCCAGCCGATGCCGAACAACGAGGAATATCTGCAGGCCGCGACCAACAAGCCACTGATCGACATCAACGGCAACTGGACGCTGTTCGAGCGGCGCGTCAACGACATCGAGGCGCAATATCTGCGGGCGCCGGGCGGCCAGAAGTCGCAGACGCTGACGACCAGGGCGGGCCAGCTCGAGTTCATCAAGAAAAATCCTGGAGGTGCCGAGTTCACATCGTCGGCCACGGTGCCCGACGGCGCCAACGGCTCGATCGAGATCAAGGCGTCCTGGCGCGTCCTCGACCCGTCCAAGGACGACCCGTCGAAGTTCTTCACGCAGAATATCCTGCTCGCGGTATCCGGCGATCTCGTGCGCGACGGCCGTCCGTTCTGCCGCAGCGAGCGGGTAGGGCTGGTCGGCATGCATATCCTCCAGCGCAATCCGCTGGACAAGACCAATTCCGCGCTGCGGCCGCAATGGATCTGGGCGACGTTCGAGCATGTCGACAACGCGCCGCTCGCGAACGCGCCCTGCAACGTCGCCGATGGCTGCGGCACCGACAAGGCCACGAACTGGATCAACCAGCCGAGCTGCGGACCGGCGAGCCCGGCGCCCGGCGCGCATTTCTCGTTCTTCAACCCCGCCACGTCGGGCCTCGGCACCAATATCTCGCCGCAACCGCCCGGCGGCACCAAGACAGCGTTTCCATGGAATCCGCGCAAGCCCTACGCGCAGGGCGGCACGACCAGCGCAACGGCGCAGCCGCAGGCGGTGCGCTGCTGGCGGATTTATCCGACGACGGAGGTGCTCAACGCGCAATGGCGGATGGCGCTCGGCTCGCTCAAGAGCGTGTTCCAGAACTACATGCTGGTCGGTACGCAATGGGGCGGCAATGTCGAGCCGCCAACCCCGCCAAATCCTGTTCCGTCCAACGCCGTGCCGGGCATGCTGTCCAACATGACGCTCGAGACCTACATCCAGAATTATCTGAGCAATGGGGCCGCAGGTCCGGGCTCATGCGTCAGCTGCCACAACTTCGCGACGCTGGTCGATGGCAAGACCTCGGCGAATTTCAGCTTCCTGCCGGGAATCGTGGAGCCGGCATCGCTGCGCGCGAAGATCAGAACGGCGCCGTAGTAGAGCTTGTAGCCCGGATGGAGCGCAGCGAAATCCGGGACAGCTTGCCGCCGCCGACGCACCGTCCCGGATTGCGCTTCACTTGATCCGGGCTACGGAGCCGCGGTGACTACCCGCGCCGATAAGTCTGCGCGATCAGCCGGTCGTGCACGGCACGCAGCTCGGCGCTCATGCGCGTCTGTCCCGTCGTGACGAAAGTCAGCCAGGCCCCGTCGGCGGCGAGGCGGACGACATGAAGCTCGGGCGTCGCGTCGGTTGCGCGGTGGCGCTTGAGCCGAGCCTTGATCCAGTCGTTCCAGAGCTGCCGCAATGACGGATCGGTGACGACGACCATGCTCAGCGCCGCCCAGGGCGTCGCAAAGCCGAAGGCTTTGCCGGTGAACACGGCGTTGACATAAGCCCGCGTGAAGCTGCCGCGCGGCTTGGGATCGGCCGCGATGGCGGCGTCGATCTCGGCATCGACGCGGCCGAGCAGATCGGCGAACAGGCCCTCGATCAGGGCCTGCTTGCTGCCGAAGTGATGGAACAGTCCGCCCTTGGTGACGCCGGCTGCCGCCGCCACGGCCTGCACCGTGACGCCGGCGACGCCATGGTCCATGGCGATGGACGCGGCGTGATCGAGCAGGGCGCGCCGCACCTGCTCGGGCTGCTTGGCGCGGGTATAGGCGCTTCCCGGCATCAATGCACCGTCGTCTCCGAGAACAGGTTGATGATGACGACCCCCGACACGATCAAGCCGATGCCGACGAAGGCCGCCGCATCCAGCATCTGGCGGAATAGCACGAAGGAGACGGTGGCAGTCAGGATGATGCCGACCCCGCCCCAGATCGCATAGGCGATGCTGAGGGGGATGACCCGGATCGCGACCGACAGCGCATAGAACGAGGCGACATAGAACAGCACCATGGCGAGCGTCGGCCACGGCCGCGTGAACTGCGCGGATTGCTGCAGGAAGGCGGACGCGGTGACCTCGAGCACGATGGCGAGGGCAAGCGCGGCGTAGGCGTTGAAGACGGACGTCATGACGAACTCACGGAGGCGCAAAAGATACCGCGCGGTAGGTATGTTTAGCATGCCGACCATGGCCTTTGCCAGACGCTGTTATCACGTCTCGGTGACGAGCCTGCGACAGGCCGGACCGCAGCAGGAAGCCGCCATGCGATGAATCGCACGGCGGCTTCTGATTGTCGCAGGTTCCAATGCCGCGCTAGCTGATCCGGACGGAGAGTTCGACGTCTTCGGCAAAGGGCGTCGACATGTAGCCGCTGCCGGGCGCCCGCACCCGCGCCAGATAGTCGGGGCTGTCGTCGGCATTGTCGGCAACGACGATCGCGCCCGGCCGGAGATGGCCTTCAATCAGATCGAGGATGTCCGGGTAGAGCGCCTTGGCACCGTCGAGCAGCACGAGATCGACCGTATCGGGCAGATCCGCGCTCAGCGTCTTCAGCGCGTCTCCCTCGCGGATGTCGACGAGATCGATCAACCCCGCTGTCGAGAGGTTGTCGCGCGCCCGTGCCGCCTTGGACGGCTCGAACTCGCTGGTGATGAGGCGGCCGCCGCCATTGTCGCGCAGGCCCGCGGCAAGATGCAGGGTCGAGATGCCGAACGAGGTGCCGAACTCGACGATCGCCCTGGCGCGGGAGCTGCGCGCCAGCATGTAGAGCAGCAAGCCGGTCTCGCGCGAGACCGCGAGCGGAACGTCCTTCAGGCGCCCATAGAGATCGCGGTAAGCAGTCTTGCTCCGCATCATCCGTTCCCGCTCGGCGTCGGACAGATCGGCGACGGCCGCGTGGATTGCGCCATTCGCAGTCTCGGCTTCGCCAAAGAGGCGATCCAGCAGCGGCGCAAGCGATGTGATGGTCGGGGTGGTCATGTGAGGTCTCCAAGAAGTCCAGAAATGGTCGCGAGGAAAGCGCGTGCTTGCGCGGACGCTGAAATACGACTAATTCGTCGCATTTCCTATTCGCATTCCCATCGCATCTTCCTGGGGCGCCATGGCCGATCGTCGAAGCCGTTCAGTTTCCTCACGAAAACAGCCGCAACAGGCGCGCTCCACCGAGCTTGTTGCGGCCATTCTGGACGCGGCTGTTCAGGTTCTAACGAAGGAGGGTGCGCAGCGCTTCACCACCGCGCGCGTCGCCGAGCGGGCCGGGGTGAGCGTCGGATCGCTCTATCAATATTTTCCGAACAAGGCGGCGATCCTGTTCCGCCTCCAGAGCGACGAGTGGCGGCGCACCAGCGACATGCTGCGCGGGATTCTCGCTGACGGTGCCAGGCCGCCGCTGACGCGGCTGCGCGCGCTGGTCCATGCCTTCGTCCGCTCCGAATGCGAGGAGGCCGCGATCCGCACCGCGCTCGCCGACGCTGCGCCGCTTTACCGCGATGCGCCCGAGGCGCAGGAGGCGCGCGCAGCCGGCAAGGGAATCGTCGCTGCCTTCATGCGGGAGGCGCTGCCGGGAGTCCCGGATGCCACGCGCGTCCTTGCCACCGAGCTGATCACGACGACGCTCAGCGAGGTCGGCAAGCGGTTCTCGGAGACGGCGCGCAGCGAGGCGGAGATCGCACGCCACGCCGACGGGCTGGCCGACATGCTCTGCGCCTATCTCGGCGCGCTTGCGCGGCGCCGAAAACATTCCTGACATCCGCCTTTGCAGGCCGATATCGTTCTGATTCCAGCGCTTGATGCGCTAGCTTCAATCCATCCATCGTCCAGCCATCGAGCGCAGCGCCATGCATGTCCTTCGGCCCCAGTTTCATATCGAGGAGCGGCGTGCATTGGAATTCGCCGGCCAACGCGGCTTCGGCACGATCGTGGCGGCGGACGAACGCGGGCCGCGCGCTTCGCATGTGCCGTTCGTGCTGGGCGAACGCGACGGCCGCGCCATGGTGCAGATTCATCTCACCGCCAGGAATCCGCTGGTGCCGCTCGCGGACGGCTCGCGGCGCTTCCTGCTGATCGTCGCCGGCGACGATGCCTACGTCTCCAACGACTGGTACGCCTCGCGCGACAACGTCTCGACCTGGCTCTACGAGGCCGTGCATCTGTCGGGCATCGCCCATCTCAGGGACATGGATCAGAACCGCGGCCATGGCGATGCGCTGCTTGCGGTCGCCGAGGCGCGGTTGCCGAAGCCGCCCTGGGACCTCGCGCAGATGGAGCCGAGCAAGCGCGAGAGCATGCTGGCGGCGATCCGCGTCATCGATCTCATGGTCGATAGCGTCGAGGGGCAGGCCAAGCTCAACCAGCACAAGAGCGATGCGGATCACGTCGCGGTCGCGGGTCGCCTTGCGCGGTCGGACGAGAGCGGTCACCGGCGACTGGCGCGGAAGATGCAGGCGTTGCGGCCGGGGCTTGACTACGAGGTCCCGTAGCCCGGATGGAGCGAAGCGAAATCCGGGATTGGTGCCGCGAGCTCAGATCCCGGATTGGGCTTCGCTCCATCCGGGCTACGGCTGTACTTGCGCGGCTTAGAGTTTGACCTTACGGACCTCCCCATGCTCGTCATCTCCATTCAAAGCCAGGTGGTCCACGGCCATGTCGGCAACAGCGCGGCCGCCTATGCCATGCAGGCGGAGGGCGTGAACGTCGCGGCGGTGCCGACGACGCTGCTGTCGAACCACCCGCGCTATCCGAGCCTGCGCGGGCGGGTGCTGGAGACCGAGCTCGTGGCCGATCTGCTGAGGGGCGTCGAGGAGCGCGACCTCGTCGACGAGGCTGCGGTGCTGGTCACCGGCTATCTCGGATCGCCCGGCAATGCGGCCGTCGTCGCCGATTTCGTCGAGCGGTCGCTGACGCGGAATTCGAAGCTCGTGTATCTCTGCGATCCCGTGATCGGCGATGACGGCCGCGTCTATGTCGCCGACGGCATCCTGGATGTGGTGCGGCATCGCCTGCTGCCGGCCGCAAACCTGACGACGCCGAACCAGTTCGAGCTCGAACTGCTGTCCGGCGTCGCGATCGCGGATGCCCAGGGGCTGCGCGCGGCGTGCTCTGCGCTCGCAGGCACGGGGCGCATCGACGTCGTTGCGACCGGCTGCACGCTCACCGACACGCCCGACGGTCAGGTGGAGACGATCCTGTGCGCGGATGGCCTGCTGTCGCGCTTTGCGACGCCGCGCCTGCCGATCCGCCCCTATGGCACCGGCGATCTGCTCACCGGCCTGATTGCGGCGCATCTGGCCAAGGGCAAGGCGATGGAGGCGGCGGTCCGCCTCGCGGTCGAGACGATTTTTGCCGTGCTGGTGCGCACGCAAGAGGCCGGTACGGCCGAGATGCGGCTGGTGCCGTTGCCGACGACGGAACGCAAGCCGTAACCGGTCAGGTTGCGCGCTTGCTCGCCGACTGCGCCGATTTCTGCGGCTTGGCCGAACTCTTCTGCTCGCGCGCGGCCTGCGCTTTCGGCGGCTTGCTGCTCGCCAAGGCGCGCGGTTTCTTCGGCTTGGCGCTGGCGACGTCCCTGCGATCGGAGGTGCCGCGCTTGGAGACGTATTCCGCGCCGTCAATCGGGCCGACATGCGGCGGATCGCGGCCGAGATAGGGCCGGCCGATGCCGAGCGGCTTGCCGTTGGCGTCGACCCATTTCCACAGCACTTCGGTCGAGACCCAGCGCTGCGCGCGGTTGTTGCCTGCGGTCGAGACGATGTCGGCCGCCATGCCGTGGCCATAGCCGCCGCGCGTGCTGCCGCCGTGATAGGAGCGGTCGGACGCCGCCTTCAGGCCGCTCGCGATCGACTGGCGATAGTCGTCGCGGAACGCGCTGGTAATGCCCGGCGACAGGCCGGCGGCCTCGGCGGCGAGCAGGGTGCGGAACAGCTTGCGCTTGAAGCTCTTATCCATGCCGCCGATGACGTAGTCCATCATCGACATGTTGGCATGCTCGGCGGCCTTCGGGTCCTTCCAGCCGAAATCCTCGTCGACCAGCTTGGTGAAGCTGCGCATCACGGTCACCATCTTGCCCTTGCGCTTGATGGTCACGGCGCGGCGCTCCTGCACCTTGATCGAGTCCTCCTTCGGCGTGCGCTGGTAGAGCGCCCAGAGATAGCGGTCGATGCAGGCGTCCACCACGAAGCATTCGTCGAGCACGGCGATGGTGTCGGCAGGTGGCGAGGCCTTGCTCGCTGCGGGAGCCGGACCGGTGGCGAGGGACGCGGGCGACAAGACGTCGGTGGTCACGATCTCGGCGGGATCGGCGGAGGCGAGCTTGACGAGCTCCGGTTTGACGGGCTCCGCTGCCGGCGCAGCCTCGCTGGCGACGGGCGCGGGTTCAGGGAGCAATTGCGGCGTGGGCGGTGGCTCGGCCGCCAGGATTTCGGCCGGGTCGGCGGAAGCAAGCTTGATGGCAGGGATTTCGGGCGCCGCTGCCTCAACTGGCGCCGGAACCGGAGTGGCAGCAACAGCGGCGGCGATTTCGGCCGTCAGCGCGATGCCGTCCTCGATGGTCGCCGCACGCGGGACGTCGGCGAGCTCCAGACGGCCGAGATCCTTTGCGCGCGTGACGGCGGCCGCATTGGCGCCGCTGTTCTCGATCAGGGCCGGGGCGTAAGCGGAGAGAGAGAGCGCAAGCCAGCCGGCCATCACAGCCGCGGGGCAGGAGACTGCCACCAGAAGAGACCGCCGATCGTTCATGATCCCTGCCTCCAAACGGTTCTGTTCGAACCGGTCTTGTCGGAACAGTTTTGCACAGAAAGGCACGCAGCGCGTCAATTGTTCGGAGGACCGTGTGGCGGCGCAATGGCACAAATGGGCGAAAATCGGCTTTTCCGAGGAGTGTGGCCTGCGGGCAACGCGGGTTCCACAGGAGCTCTGCGGTGCATTATTCGGTAAAGGCGAATAGCGCACCTCGCGGCAACCTTCGCCGGCGGCGGCGCGTTGGTCGGCCATGACCACGCATTCCTCGCTGCGTCCGATGGACGCTTTCGACCCCACCGAACCCGCCATCCTGCACGATCGTGTGTCCGGCAGGATCATCACCTGGACCGCCGATCAGGCCGATGATTACCGGCGCGCCAGCCGGTTGCGGGGTGACGGAACCGTGGCCTGGAAGACCTATGTCTTTGATGGGTGGGGCAACGTTCTCGGCGGCTGATCCGCCCGGAATCAGGAAATCCGGCCAAGACCTTGGGCGCGTTAAACATATCGCCATGCGCGGAACGCGATGTTGCGTTGCAGCAGTGCATATCGCAATGCAGCAAATCAGGCTTAGATGTGCTCCGAACTTTCCTTTCTGGAGCATCACCAATGAACAAGAAGACTCTGTCGATCGCAGCTGCCCTCGTCATCGCGGGCTCGACTGCCACCTTCGCTGCCGAGCTGCCGGCCTATGAGGCCAACGGCATTCCGGCTTCGCCGCTGCAGGTCCGCGTGCTCGGTGCCGCCCATGTCGAGCAGCAGGTCACCGCGCCCGCCACCAGCGTGACCGCGCTGCAGGCCAGCGTCCTTGCCCCGCGCAAGGTGAAGACCGCGACGGTGGGCTCGGCCCGCTAAGCAGGCTTGCGTGAATTCGCAATCTTCGGGTTTGCGAATTCGTATCTCCTGGAACCGCGTTCCCATTCGGGAGCGCGGTTTTTCTTTGCATCATGCGTGCGTGCGCGGAACGAGAATCGGCAAGCAGAAAAAGCATCGCGAGCGCCGCGCGTTGTGTACGGCGGTTCAAGGCGAGTGTGATCCTCTTAATAGTTGTTTTGCGGATCGCGGCGCCTGATGCGCGGGCCGCATATTGAGCGGCCAATTCTGGAATCATACCGGAGCCGTCATGCCCGTTGCGCAAAAAGCCGTTGTCGCCACTACGTCGCCGCGTGAATTCATTGTCAGGCATCTCGCATTGTTCGCCGCCGCCGCGCTGTTCGTGTTCGTGCTCAGCCTGACCTACGGCCTCGATCTCAGCCCCGGATTTTTCTGAGGGCTACACGCGTCTCGCTCGCAAGCTCGACGGCGAACGGCCGTAGAGCTCGGCGAAGGCGGCGTTGAAACGGCGCAGGCTGCTGAAGCCGGCCTGGAACGCGATCTCCGTCATGTTGTGATCGCCGGCATCGAGCAGGCGCTTGGCGCGCTGGACGCGCAGCGTCTTGGCGAGCTGCTGCGGGCTCGCGCCGACATGCCGCTCGAACAGCCGCGCCAGATGCCGCGAGGAGATGCCGAGGCGCGTTGCGAGCGTCACCACCGAGCATTGGTCGAGTGCGCCGCCGTCGATCAGCTTCACCGCGCGCGCCACGGTCGAGCGCGTGCCGTTCCAGGCCGGGCAGAACGGCGCGGTCTCGGGGCGGCAGCGCAGGCAGGGCCGGAAGCCCGCGGCCTCCGCCGCCGCAGCCGTCGGATAATAGGCGACATTGCGCGTCAGCGGGTGCTTGGCCGGACACACGGGGCGGCAATAGATGCCCGTCGTTTTCACCGCCGTGAAGAAGCGTCCGTCGTAGCGGGGATCGCGGCGCAGGCGCGCGGCGTTGCAGGTCTCGAAGCTCAGCATGGCCGGATGATAGCGCAGACCTGCGCATGCGGAAGAGCCGCGGGATGACCGAGTCCGAATGTGGCGAGCCGCAATTCGCATCGCGGCCTAGAAAGCGGCTCCCAATCCAACACAGCCGGAGAGCCTGCCGTGACCAGCCCGAGGGACGTCGTACTGAACGCCTGGAAGACCTTTTCCTCGCGCGATGCGGAGCGCATCGCCGCGCTGTTTACCGACGATGCCGAATGGATCGCGCCGAAGGGCAATGCCACCGCGGTCGCGCTCGATCATACCGACCACATGGTTGGCGCGCAGCAGATCGCGCGCTTCATCGCGCGGGAGATGCACAGGCTGTTTTCAGAAGTCGATATCGCCTTCCGCGGCGTCCATGCCGACGGCGATGTCGTGATCGTGGAGGAGCGGATGCGCGCGACGCTCCCCGGCGGCAAGCCCTACGAGAACGATTATTGTTTCGTGTTCACGGTGGCGGGGGATCGGATCCGCGAGGTCAGGGAATACATGGACACGCGCAAGGGATGGCGGATGGTGTTCGGGCAGGAGGCATGAGCCCGCGTGCCAGCCCTGCGGCGGCGTGGGTTGAGCAGATAGCCGCCCTGACATAAGGCTTGATCCATGGATCAGCGGACGAGCGGCGCTGACGCTCTCACTCACAGGAACGATACGGCCCCGGCGCTGCTTGGCGTCGTCTGCGGGCTGTTGGCGGCGCTGTTCTGGGCGCTCGGCTTTGCCGGCACGCGGCACGGGCTGAAGGTCGGCTTCACGCCGGTCGATCTCTTGGTGCATCGCTATGTCTGGTCGGGCATCGCGTTCCTGCCGCTGGTGCTGCGCGCCGGAATCTCCGATCTCTGCGGCATCGGCTGGGGCAGGGGCCTCGTGCTGCTGGTGCTCGGCGGCCCCGTGATGTCGCTGATCTCCTACACCGGCTTTTTGTTCGTGCCGCTCGGCCATGGCAGCGTGATCCAGCCGTCCTGCGCCACGCTCGGCGGCCTTTTGCTCGCGGCGATCGTCCTGAAGGAGAGGATCTCGGCCTCGCGCCTCATCGGCGCGCTCGTCATCGTCGGCGGTCTCGGCGTGATCGGCGCGGAATCGATCGGGCATATCGGCGCCGAGGGCGTGCAGGGCGATCTGATCTTCGTACTGACCGGATTGATGTTCGCGGGCTTCGGCGCGGCGCTGCGGCACTGGCGCGTCTCCGCGGTGTCGGCCGCGCTCGTCATCAACGTGCTGTCGCTGCTGCTGCTGCCGCTCTATATCGCCATCGTCGGGCTGGCGCATGTCGCGGCGATCGGCGTGTGGGAGAATGCGATCCAGGCGCTGGCGCAGGGCGTGCTCGCAGGTCCCGCCGCGCTCTACCTGTTCGCGGTCTCGGTGCAGCGGCTCGGCGTCGCGCGCGCCGCGGTGGTTCCGGCCTGCGTGCCGGCGCTGACGGTGCTCACCGGCTGGGTGCTGCTCGGCGAGGCGCCGACGCTGCTGCAGACGGCAGGGCTCGTGACCGTGCTGTGCGGCTTCTACCTGGCGCAGCGGCAGCGCTAGGCCGCCCCAGAAAACGGAAGGCCGCCCCGAGGGGCGGCCATTCAAGTCTCAAGCTGTGATGCAATCAAACGCGTCTACAAATAAGCCAGCCCCGGGTTGATGAAATAGCTACGCGATGAGACGGCGTGCCCGGCAAAGACACCCTTGCACATTTTTCCCGGTCGATAAAATGAATTCTGTGTTCCGGGACAGGAACACCGAATTAGAGTTACCTCGTCTGGTTAATTCCCCGGCTCAGGCCTTCCGCACGAACTCCGACTTCAGGTTCATGGCGCCGATGCCGTCGATCTTGCAGGCGATGTTGTGGCCGTCGGTCGCGTCCTGGAGACGGATGTTGCGGACCTTGGTGCCGCCCTTCACGACCGAGGACGAACCCTTGATCTTGAGATCCTTGATGACGATGACGCTGTCGCCGTCGGTGAGCGCATTGCCGTTGGCATCGCGCACGCCGGCCTCCTGCGCCGCATCGGCCGCCGGCCCTGCCGCGCCGCTCCATTCGTGGCCGCATTCCGGGCAGACCCAGAGGTCGCGGTCCTGATAGGCGTGCTCGGAGCTGCACGCAGGGCATTTCATCGTATCGGTCATCGCTTCGCTTTCGTTGCCCCGCCGTCCGGAGCGCGCCGCACCGTAGGGGCGCAGGTGTGCAAAGCAAGCGAAAGTTCCGCGGAAGGTATCGGGCGATGCTGCAAGATATTTCCGAGTGACGCGCAAGAAGGCCGGGAGTCTGTCGCCCGGATGAGCGTAGCAATATCCGGGACCTCTGCTTGTTGGGACATTCCCCGGATGTCGCTGCGCTCATCCGGGCTACGGACGCCATCCCGACAAAACTTCGAAAACAACCCCATGCACAGTAGAGAACTCCTGAGATTTCAGAGTTCTGCGATACCGCAATCGTGCCCCGTCGGGCGAAGCCAGATCCCGGGCAGTCGCGCCGTCCCACCGCGCCGACTTCGGCGATACCGAACAGCATTTGCGCCGTCGGGCAAAACAGGGCTATGTTGGCAGGATGGCGCCCGTGCGACGGCGGGGAGCGGAAAGCGTCGCCGGGCCGCGGGGCGAGATGCCGAAGACATCCACGAGACAGCTGAAGGCCTACCAGACCTCGCTCGGCTTCTACGACCAGGCCGTCGCCGCGCCCTCGATGAAGGCGGCGCTGGCTGCCTGGGGCGCCAGCTCCAATCTGTTTCACCAGGGCGTTGCCAAACAGACCGACGATCCCGACGTGGTCGCCGCGACCATGGCCAAGCCCGGAATCGTGCTCCGGCGTCCGGTCGGATCGAACAAGGCGTTCACCGAGAGCGCGGAGCTGCCGACCGATCTCGCCGAGGGCGATACCCGGCCGCGTGCGAAGCGGCGGGCGGCAAAGCCCGCACCGAAAGCATCGCGCAAGACCGACGATCAGCAGGCGCGCAAGGCCGCCGCTGCGTTCGAGAAGGAGGAGCAGCGGCGCGAGGCCGAACGCCGGAAGGAGGAGGCCGCGCGCGCCAAGGCGCGTGAGCGCCGGGACAAGGCGGTCGCGACAGCGCAGGCCGCGCTGGACAAGGCGAAGCGCGAGCACGAGGCGCGGGCGGAAGCGATCGAGGACGCGCGCGCCGCACTCGACGAACGGGCCGAGGCCGAGCAGGCGCGCTGGGACAAGCAACGGACGAAGCTGGAGCAGGCGCTGCGCAAGTCACGCGCGTAACGCGTGCTCATTCACATTGCGTCGTCGCGCAGGGCAGCGGGATCGCGGTTCCATCCCTATATGAACGCGATCCCCAGAGGTCCGCGATGTCCAAAAACTCCTCCAAGCCTGGAAGCCCCATGGTCGTGCGCCCACGCCGGGCGGCGCCGGTGCTGGTGTGCCGGAAATGCCTCAAGCGCAGCGGCGAGGGCAGCGATGTCAGGCGCGCGCTGAAGTCCGAACTGAAGGCGGCGCGGCGCGACGGCACCAAGCCGGCAAAGCTGGTCAAGACCGGGTGTTTTGGACTTTGCCCGAAACGTGCGGTCGTGGTCGCGAGCGGCGCCAGCCTGACGCGGCAGGAATACGTGCTGGTCGCGGACCGCGATCAGGTGCCGCGCGCGCTTGCGCTGCTTGGGGAGGAGCGGGGTGAGTGACGTTAAGTGCGGGGAACGCAGACCCTATTTCTGAACCATCGCCTGCGTGCCCGACGAGGCCGGGGCAGGCTCCCAGGGCGCCGGCAGGACGACGCGGATCGGGCGCGCCTCGCTCGGCGTGCCGGTCGCGGGTGCGGTCACCCTCGCGGGCTGGTCCTGCGCGCTATCGGCGGCCGCCACCGCGATGGACGCCAGGATGAAACTTGCCGCGATCACCGCAGCCCGCAGATCGAACATTGTCGCCGTCCTCCATTGTCACAGAGAACGGGCGGGGAGCAAAAAAGTTCAGGGAAAATAGCGCATTTCGCGGACTGCTTAACGGGTGAAGTCGCGCGAGGCCAACAGCGTTCATTCAGGCAAATCGAAAACGAATTGACTTGCCTAACACGGCATCCTTGAGCACTCTTTCCGCGGAAGGAGATTACGCATGACAAAATTGACGCTCGCCTGTGCGCTCGGAACGGCCCTGGTCCTGAGCAGCCTCGCAATATCGGGCGCCGAAGCCCGGACACGGAAGGCCGTGGTGGTTCGCGCGCCGCAGGAGAGGCTCATCGTCACCGCGCCTGTGCTGCGGCCGACGCCGTGGGATTACAACATCGTGCCGCGCTACCGCTATCGCCCCGAGGACGACCGGGTCGATCCCAACGGCCCGCCGCTGGTGCCGTCCTATATCCGCTATGAGGGTTGGCGCTGGCCGTTCTGGTACTGACGGGCGCTAGCGCCTGTAGCGGCCATTCGTAGGGTGGGCAAAGCGCAAGCGTGCCCACCAAAGCTCTCTCGGGGCGATTTCGTGGGCGCCTCAGCCCCCATCGCCGTCAAGAGCCCGTAGCCCGGATGAAGCGAAGCGTAATCCGGGTTCTTGCTCCAAGCCACGTTTGTCCCGGATTGCGCTTCCGCCTTCGCTCTTTGAGCTTCGGCGGACAAGCCGCTCCATCCGGGCTACGTTCGTTTCCAATCGTGGGTTCGGACCCCGGCCGGCGCCTCGCGGGCTCACCAATCGTCGTAGTAATCATAGGGCGGCGGCATCCAGGGGCCGCGCGACGGCGGCCTGGGCCGGCGGGGGGCGGCCTCCGGCACGTACGGCGGCGGCCGGGGCCGTGCGGCCGGTTCGCTGTTCACGCTGCGCACGACGGGCTTTGCGGCCGCTGCAGGCGCCGCCGCCGCTGCAGGTGCGGATGAACGGGTCAGCTGGGTCTGCAGCGACTGCACCTGCGCGGCGAGGCGCGCATTGTCCGCCGCATCCTTCTGCTGCGCGGCCTTGAGCTGCTGGATGGTGTCGGCCTGCTCGCGCTGGGTCTGCTCGTTGCGGCTCTTCATTTGCTCGAGCTTGCCGTTGATGTTGGCAAGTTCGCTCGTGATGGCCTTGAGCGATTGCGCGAGCTCGGACGATGACGCCTCGGGCGCGGCGGCGGCAGGCTTCGGAGCGGCGTCCGGATCCTTGGCCGCCGGCGGCGCGGGCACCGGGCTCGGCTCGTCCGCGGCAGCCAGCAGCACGGCCTGCGGCTGCGCCGGTGTTTCGACTGCGGCGGCTTTTGGGGGCTCGCTCGCGGCCGGCGGCGCCAATCGAGCGAAGATCGATTTGGCCTCGTCGCGATATTGCGAGGCGACGGCGGCGCCGAGCAGGCCGATCGCCAGCACGAGGATGACCAGGGCGCGCATCATGGCCGGATCTTTCCTCAGGCTTTGATCGCGACCGCGGACTGCCACGAGTTTGGTATCCGGAAGCTTGGTGTCTTTCTGCGCGGAAGCGGCGGCAGCCGTCGCGCCCGCGCCTGCATGCGCGGCCGGCTTGCTTTCGCTGTCGTGTTCCATGCCGGAAACCAGCCGGTCCAGCCGCGCCAGGTCTTCCTGAGTGCTCTTGATCCGGTCGAGGGCCCGCGCCAGCGCGCCGTCGGCGCGGGTCTCGTCCGGCTTGGGCGTCTCGGGCTTGCCCGCATCAGGCTTGCCGGCATCAGGTTTGGGTTCGTTCGTATCAGGCACCGATGCGCTCTCCATCCGGTCCGGCGTCAATGAGAGGCAGTCCGATCTTGGGAAGGATAGGTCTCGCCGCCACCGGACACAACGCGTGGGCGGAGGTAAAATTATGGCGGGGAAAGGCACGAGAGGCGCCCGTAGCCCGGATGAGCGACTTGTCCGCCGAAGCTCAAAGAGCGAAGGCGGAAGCGCAATCCGGGACCAGCGCAGCTCGAGACAAGACCCCGGATTTCGCTTTCGCTCCATCCGGGCTACGTGCCTTTCTCACGTTTGAGTTGTCATCATCCGTCGCCGCGCCCTTTCATCGCGTTGACCCTGTCGGCACCGCCGGCAACGCGGTGGTTGCCGCAACGCTCGCCAACCCCATTTTTCCCTATTGACTTAGAGTGCGCTCTAACCGGTAGCTTCCCGTGCGTCGTGACGAAAGAAGGGCGTTCATGAAGATCGGTGAACTGGCAAAGCGTTCGGGACTGACGACCTACACCATCCGCTACTATGAGCGGATCGGGTTGCTGCCCCACGCCGACAGGGATCCATCGGGCCAACGCGACTACGACGCATCGATCCTGACCTGGATGGAATTTCTCGGCCGTCTCAAGACGACCGGAATGCCCATTCGGGACATGCTGCAATATGCAGCCTTGCGGGAGCGCGGCGCCGGCACGGAAGCGAAACGCCGCGCTCTGCTCGAACAGCACCGCGAACGCGTTCGCGCGCAACTGGCCGATCTGCAAGCCTGCCTTGTCGTCCTCGACACCAAGATCGCCGGATATGCCGGCGTGGAAAAGAGGATGAAGGACTATGACGCAGCAATCCCCGAGCGCCGGCGAAAGCCGGCTGGAACGCGGCAAGCGGGCGCTCGCTGACATCGACGG